>Ga0209550_10001611_pt1 | contig 21664 bp, 19 predicted proteins | sample LauGreSuBDMM15SN_2_FD_187567 | JGI IMG/M metagenome (GOLD analysis project Ga0209550, IMG submission 187567) | Freshwater lake microbial communities from Lake Michigan, USA - Su13.BD.MM15.SN (SPAdes) (version 5) | ecosystem: Environmental > Aquatic > Freshwater > Lake | place: Lake Michigan... | reverse complement strand
AACGGATTCCGCCGAGTTAGCGCTTAGTGGGCGGGTTACCGCCGGTAGGGCCAAGCTCTGGCAGAATGGTTGTTTTGGCGTCCGTTTTGGTGTCCGTTTTCGGACCCGCGTCACCTATCTTCCTCTGAAATAGAGGTTTATTCTTGGAGGCGCGGGCCGGAATTGAACCGGCGCATAGAGCTTTTGCAGAGCTCGGCCTTACCACTTGGCTACCGCGCCTAAACACAAGAAAAACTGACTCTTACGAGAGCTTGAAACACTACCTAGCGTGCTTTTCCACCCCTCACTTCTACACTTTCGGTATGGAGATCGAAAACGCTGAGGAAGGGTGAGAAAGAACAAACGTAACGAACCTGCTTCGCAAAGGCCAGTACTCAACTTACTACGCCCGGGTGAAAGTCAACGGCAAGCAGAAATGGAAATCCCTCAAGACATCCCTCTTCTCCGTAGCCAAACTCAAGCTCGCCGATTTCGAGGCCCATGTCCGCGCAAAAGGCGCCACCGAAATCGCCGCGACCGCGTCTACTGCGGGCACTGAGACGAGTATGGCCCCGTCCCCCCCGCCGCCCAGCCGGTGCGGCGGCCCCGCGCGTCCGCGCAGCACCTTTTCGCTGGCGGCTCGGCGCGCCGGCCGGCGCTCTCCTCACACCACAGGAATGTCTGAACGAATACCGCAGGAATCACCTGGTTCGGCCCGTGCGAGGCTTTGTGTTCTCGGATTACATCACGCTCTGGCTCAACTCGCCGGACGGCACTGAAAAGAGCAGCCGAAACACCTACGGCAAAGGCGTCTCGCAGGGGAACCTCAACCTTTCGTTGATTCGGAATTTCCTCGTTCCACTCCCACCTCTCGCCGAACAACGCCGGATCGTGGCTAAAGTGGAGCAACTGATGGCCTTGGTGGACGCTTTGGAAACGCAGCTCGCCGCCTCCCGCGCCACCGCCGCGAACCTCCTCTCCGGCCTCGTCGCCGAACTCACCGCCTGTGGTAATGCTGGCGCACGAACCTGATCCTGAGCTAAAAACCAAAACCATGAATCACACTGCATCTACGAACGCTTCGCCGCATCTGCTCTCCCCCTTTGACCTCCACGGCCTGCTGCTCCGCAACCGCGTGGTGATGGCTCCATTGACCCGCGCCCGCGCCGGCCGTGACCGGGTGCCGAACGACCTGATGGTGGAGTATTACACGCAGCGCGCCTCGGCGGGGCTGATCGTCGCGGAGGCGACGACGATTTCCGAACAGGGGTTTGGCTGGGTGGATTCGCCGGGCATTTACAACGACGCGCAGGTGGAGGGCTGGAAGAAAATCACTGCGGCGCTTCGTGCCCGTGGCACGCCGTTCTTTCTCCAGCTCTGGCACTGCGGGCGCGCATCCCACAGCAGCTTCCATGGCGGGAAGCCGGCGGTGTCGGCCTCGGCCATCAAGCTCAATGGTGACTATATCCACACACCCGTCGGCAAGCAGCCCTACGAGACGCCGCGCGCCCTAGAGACGGCGGAAGTTTCGGCGGTGGTGGAGGATTACCGGCGAGCGGCGGAGCGGGCCAAGGCCGCCGGATTCGATGGCGTGGAAATTCACGCTGCCAATGGCTACCTGATCAACCAGTTCCTCGACTCGAAAACGAATCACCGAACGGACCAATACGGCGGGAGCCTGGAGAACCGCTATCGCTTCCTGAGGGAGATCGTGGAGGCGATTCTCACGGTGTGGCCGGCCAACCGGGTGGCGGTGCGCCTTTCGCCCAATGGGAACTTCAACGACATGGGCGCGCCGGACTTTCGGGAAACTTTCTCTCATGTCGCAGCACAGTTGAACACCTACGGACTGGCGTTTCTGCATGTGGTGGACGGGTTGGCGTTTGGATTTCACGAGCAAGGCCAGCCGATGACGCTGCCGGAATTTCGTGCGGTGTTCTCGGGGCCGCTGATGGCCAACTGTGGCTACACTCAGGAAACGGCGGAGGCGGCGATTGCCTCCGGCCAGGCGTACCTGATTGCGTTCGGGCGGCCCTACCTGAGCAATCCCGATCTCGTGGAGCGCTTCACGCACGGCTGGGAGTTGAATCCGCCCGCAGACATGAAGGCATGGTCAGCCCCGACAGCGGAGGGTTACACCGACTTCCCTTTCCATCCGCAGACCTGAACAATGGGGCGTCAGCAAGATGAGCTTCGCCGAACAACGCCGGATCGTGACCAAAGTGGAGCAACTGATGGCTTTGGTGGACGTGTTGGAAACGCAGCTCGCCGCCTCCCGAGCCACCGCCGCGATTTTCCTCTCCTCCCTCGTCGCCGAACTCACCGGCACCCCCAACAACGGCAAAGTCGCGGTCCCCTCCGCCTCCACCACCGGCCTCCGCGGTCGACCGCCCCAATCACGCTGACGTTTTCCTGCGGCTACTATGGCCTTCACTGAACTCGAAATCGCCCAGCACATGAAAGTGCTCGAAGACTCGCTTTGGACGCGCCGCCGTCCCGCCCTCCATTTGCGCGACAGAATTCGCGAAGGCCAGCGCTTCACCGATCAGTCCATCGAACTTTTCTTCGTGCGCCCGGCGTATAATCGCCCCAGTGAGCACATCGAGGAATCCATCGCGAAGGTGCGATTTGTGCGCACTCAGCGAGTCTGGCGTATTTTCTGGAAACGAGCCGACCTCAAATGGCATGGCTACCAACCCTGTCCCAAAGCGCCAACGCTGACCGCCGCCCTTCGGGTGATTAACGAAGACCCCCACGGTTGTTTCTTCGGGTGAACGATTCGCCATGCGCACCGCGGTACCCGAAAAGCTTCAGGCCATCGTCGAAGAGATCGACACGCACGGCTCCGCCAGCCTCGCCGCCTGACGGTTACCAGCTGGTCGCTGATTTCTGCCAGCACTATGATTCCGGGTCTGGCAACAGCCTGAGCCGGCCGAGCCGCCCCAAGATCACAGAAATCGTCCGTTTCATGTTCACCTACGAAGCAATCGAAGAAGACGACGGTCGAGAGGAGCCCATGCCCCTCGCCGAACAACGCCGGATCGTGGACAAAGTGGAGCAACTGATGGCCTTAGTGGACGCGTTGGAGCAACCACTCGCGCCGCCCGCATCCCTGAGCCAAGAAACGCAGCAAGCGGAGCAACGGCAGGCGAGAAAGGCGCCCTGATTCACCATCCTCGAAATCCTCTGACGTCGCGCTTGCTCGCTCATGTCCCCCTTGTCACTACCTAACGCAACTTCTCTTCATGCCCACTTCTGTCTTCACCATCGCCAACCAAAAAGGCGGCGTCGGTAAAACCACCACCGCCGTCAATCTCGCCGCTGCTTTGGCCGAGAAAAAAATCTCCACGCTCCTCATCGATCTCGACCCACAGGCGAACGCCACGAGCGCGGTCGGCGTTGAGAAGCAGGCGGGCAAGAGCCTCTACGGTCCCCTCCGCGGCGAAGGTTCCCTCCTCGAGATGATTACGCCGACGGCCTACGAGCACCTCTCCTTAATCCCCAGCGAGGAAGACCTCGCCGCCGCTGAAATTGAACTGGCGCAGACCGAAAATTATCTCATGAAGCTCCGCGGGGTGCTCGAGCCGCTCCGCAAATCGAACGTTTACCGCGCCATCATCATCGACTGCCCGCCCGCACTCGGCATGCTTTCGATGAACAGCCTCGCCGCCGCCGATTACCTCATCATCACCCTCCAGTGCGAATACCTTGCCCTCGAGGGCCTCGGACAAATCCTGCGCAACGTCGAGCGGCTTAAAGATGCCCACGTCAACGATCACCTCAAACTCGGCGGCGTCGTCATGACGATGTTTGATTCCCGCATCAATCTTGCGAAACAGGTGGTCGATGAGGTCACCCAGCACCTGCCCGATAAGGTTTTTAAATCGGTCATTCCGCGCACCATTCGGCTGAGCGAGGCCCCGAGCTTCGGCAAGCCGATCTTCGCCTACGATCCCAACGGCGTCGGCTCCACGGCCTACCGCAGCCTCGGCAAGGAAGTCATTGAGCGGTTCGGGCTCATGTCAAAGTAACGAGCTGTGAGGCGAGGGCCGCGAGCTGTCTACGCTCACGTTTGCGTCATTCCCCGACTCACTGTTCTATCCTCGCTCCTTCGTCCGCCATGTTCGCCACTTTCGACAAATACCGTCAGGTCTTCCTCACTGGCCTGCAGAGCAATATTGTCTACCGGTTCAACTTTGCGGTGCGCGGTTTTTTCTCCCTCTTCCACCTCGCCGCCGTGGTCATCCTCTGGAGTGCGGCGTCGCTGGGCGGCTCCGGCGGTCTCGGCGGATTCTCTCTCGGGCAAACCATCACTTACTTTGTTACGCTCCTGATTCTGCAGTTCTTCATCAGCGCGTTCAACGAGGACTACCAGATCAGCGAGGAAATCCGCAACGGTCTCATCAACCAGTTCCTCCTAAAGCCGATCAACTACTTCGCGTATCGCTTCAGCATCTTCGTCGCCGCGCGGTTGGTGAGCGGCCTCGTGGTGATCGTCCCCTTGTTGATCGCCCTGCCCGTGCTGAGGGAGTATCTCGAGTTCCCGCACGACTACCGCGTCCTGCTGTTCGGACTGCCGGCGATGGCCATGTCGGCGGTCATTCAGTTCAGCATCGCCTACTGCTTCGGCCTGCTCTCGTTCTGGTTCCTCGAAATCCAGGGCTTCGTGATCCTCTCGATGGCGCTCGAGACGTTATTGGGCGGACAGATGTTTCCCCTGGACCTGCTCCCAGAGTGGGCCTACGCGATCGCGCGCTGCCTGCCGTTTTATTATCAAATGTATTTCCCCGCCGCGATTTTCACCGGCCGCCTCACCGACCCGACCCTGATCTTCCAAGGCTACGGCATTCAGGCCGCGTGGGTGATCGCCCTGCTCTTGGTCAACCAGCTTCTCTGGTCGCGCGGCCTGCGTCGTCACACCGCCGTCGGCGGCTGAAAATCATCATGCTACACTACGCCAAAATCTGGGCGGCCTCCGCACGTTACTCGATCACGCGCACGCTGATGTTTCGTGGCGATTTTTTTGTGTGGTCGCTCGTGGAGCTTTTCTGGATGGCGGTCAATATCCTCACGATCACCGTCATCTATGAGCATACCCAGTCGATCGCCGGTTGGACCAAGTATCAGATGGTACTCCTCGTGGGCACCTCCATGCTGATTCAGCGGTTTTTGATGGGCTTTTTCTGGAGCAGTATTTTCGAGATGGGGCGCAATATCCGCTCGGGAAACTTTGACTTCTACCTCGCGCAGCCGGGCAACGTCATGTTCATGGCGACGACCCGCAAACTCGATCCCGACAGCCTGCTCAACTCCCTCGTCGCCGCCGCCGTGGTCATCTACGCCGCGCACCAACTCGGGCTCGACCCGAGTGCCGGCCAGATCGCGCTCTACGCGCTCATGGTGCTGTGCGGGGTCGTCATTCATTACAGTATTCTCGTGCTCTCCATCTCGCTGGCTTTCTGGCTCACCAGCGCGCAGGGCATCGAGGGCCTTTATTTCACGCTAACGGAATTTTCGCGCCTGCCCCGCGCCGCGTTCACCGGCATCGCCACGCAGATGCTGTTCGTCTGGCTGCTCCCCGTCGTTATGGTCACCAACGTCCCCGCCAGCCTCCTCGTGCAGGGCTTCGACCTCACACTCTCGGCGTGGCTCTTCGGCTCGGCCCTCGTCTGGTTCGCCGCCGCCGTTTTCGTGTTCAATCGCGGTCTGCGCCGCTACACCAGCGCCAGCTCATGAACCTGCGACCCTTGTCATTCACCAGAGTAACCCGATGGAGTGGCACCGCTGGCTGCGACCACCCACGTATCGAGGCGGGGAGTCCGCCCTGCGACCATTGATCTGAAATGCACCCTGCCCTCGACCAGCTCCAGGCGCGCATCGGCTACACGTTTCGCGACCCGACGCTGCTCCGGTCTGCCCTCACGCACACGTCTCTCGCTGCGGAAATCCCGGATGCAGACAACAATCAACGCTTGGAATTTCTCGGCGATGCTGTTCTGCAAATTCTCTTAGCTGAAGCGCTGTTTCATCTCTTCCCGCAGGAACGTGAAGGAGTGTTGAGTAAACGGCGAGCGCTCTTGGTCAACGAAGCGTTCCTCGCTGGGCTGACCAAGGAAATCGGTGCCGACGCGTGCCTGTTTCTCGGAAAGAGCGAGGAGAAATACGGCGGGCGCAACCGCCCCTCGCTGCTCGGCGACGCGTTCGAGGCCATCGTTGGTGCGCTTTACCTCGACAGCGACCTGCCCACCGCGCGCCGCATCGTCATGGCCCTCTACGGCGATCTGTCGGTCCGCCTGCTCACCACAGAGGCGGACGACAACCCCAAGGGCCGCCTGCAAGAACTCGTCCAACCTCTGCACGGCAACACCGCCCTCCGCTATGACGTCTTGGATATCGCCGGCGAGGACCACGCCCCCGAGTACGAAGTCGCGGTCTTCCTCTTCGACCGCCGCATCGGTACTGGCTGCGGCACGTCGAAGAAACTCGCCGAAGAATCCGCGGCGCGCGCAGCGCTAGCATCGCTCGGACCTTCGAAGTCGCTCTGACATTGGCTCGAAACTACGAAACGCGATTTGCCGTTTCTCGTTTCCTCGATTCTGAATTTTGATTTATGTCCGTCTCGTCCCTCACGCGCACCAAGCTCACCGGCGTCTGCCCAACCTCCCGGGGCGCCGTCATCGCCGAGCTGGCCCGCGCCCAGCCCGCGCCCGTGTGGCTCGTGATCGCCGAGGACCTGAAAACCGCTGAGCACGTCGCCGAAGACCTCGCGTTCTTCCACGCAGCGTTGGGAGATTCCCGAGCGCACCGCGCGCTCGTTTTCCCGGAGTCGATGACCGACAACCGCGATATGCGCGAAGCCTTCGCCGCTTCGAGCGACCGCCTCACCGTGCTCTCGCGCTTGCGCGCGGTCCGCGGCATGACCACGACACCCGACACCGTGGTCGTCGTGACGACGCCCGCCGCGCTGTTGCAGCCCGTCCCCGCCCTCGAGGAATTCGCCACCCGCGAATTCACGCTCACCCGTGGACAGCACCAACCGTTTCAAGGCCTCCTCGCACAGCTCCAGAAACTCGACTACGATTCCGAGGCCGTGTGCGAGGCGCCCGGGCACTACGCGATCCGCGGCGGCATCATCGACCTCTATCCCGTCACTGCCAACCAGCCCTACCGTCTCGACTTCTTCGGCGACGAACTGGAGGCGATCCGGGAGTTCGACCCCGTCACCCAACGCTCCGGCGCGAGCGTCGAGAGCATCACGTTATCCGCATCGCCGCGCATAAAACTCGGTTCGTCGAAAACCGGCCTCGCCGATTATCTCACGCCCAGCACGCACCTGATTTTCATAGAACCGGCCGCGCTCGAGGAAGCGTTCAGCGGATTCGCCCGTGAGGGATTTGACGGCCTCACGCCGCTCCTCGAAAAATGCGCCGCAGCCTTTGGCCTGTGCGACCTCGACGAAGCCAGCGCGCTCTTTGACGCCGGCGCCCTTGAGACCACATGGGATACCGAGAGCCTCGCGCATCACCGTAGCTATCCCGAGGCCGCCCTCGTCGCCCAGGAACGCCTCCAAGTCGAGGAGGACGCGCGGCGCTCGTTCCTCGTGCAAGTCGCCAAGTGGCGCAAGGCCGGCTACGGCGTGGTGTTTGTCGTTTCCAAGGAGGGCGAGGAACAACGCACGCAGGAAATCCTCGCCGGGGACAGTGTGCTAAAAACCATCAAACCCCGCTTCCTCCGCGGCACACTCAACGAAGGTTTTCGCATTACGTTTCGCGCCGGGGCCCGCCTCCCTCTCGCGTGGGAAAAACCGGCGACCGCCGCGATCGGCCTCGTCGTTGTCACCGAGACCGAGATCTTCGGCCGCCAGCGCCAGCGCCGTCCTTCGCTCAACCCGCGCGTCACCGCCCAACGCGCGCAAATTGACCAGCTGTTGGATTTTTCCGAGTTGGTCGAAGGCGATTTCGTCGTCCACCTCCAGCACGGCATCGCGCTCTACCGCGGCCTCACGAAACTCGACACCGCGCAAGGTATCCGCGAAGTCATTTCACTCGAGTTCGATGAACACGTGACGCTGCACGTGCCCCTGCAAGAATCGCATCTCGTCAGCCGTTACGTCGGTCTCAGCAAAGCCCGCCCGCAACTTGGCCGCATCGGCTCAGGGCGCTGGGAGAAGGCCCGCCAGGCCGCCGAACGCGCGACCATCGACCTCGCCGCCGAACTGCTCCGCATCCACGCCGCACGGGAGGCGCAGCCAGGCCACGCCTTCGCCGAAGATACCTCATGGCAGAAGGAATTCGAGGCCTCGTTTCCCTTCACCGAAACCCGCGACCAGCTCAAAGCCATCAACGATACGAAGGCCGACATGGAGCGCACGCGGCCGATGGACCGACTCATCTGTGGCGATGTCGGTTTCGGCAAAACTGAGGTCGCCATCCGTGCTGCCTTCAAGTCCGTCCAAGGCGGGCGGCAGGTCGCCGTGCTCGTGCCGACGACCGTCTTGGCGCAGCAGCATCTCAACTCATTTCGCGAACGGATGGCCAGCTACCCGATTGCCGTCGAGATGGTCAGCCGATTTCGCACGCGCGCCGAGCAGAAGAAAATCCTCGAAGCCGTCGCCTCCGGGCAGGTGGACATCCTCATCGGCACTCACCGCGTTCTCCAGAAAGACGTGAAATTCCGCGAGCTCGGCCTCGTCATAATCGACGAAGAGCAGCGCTTCGGCGTGAAACACAAAGAAGCCTTCAAAGCCATGCGCGCCACGGTCGACGTACTCGCGATGAGCGCCACGCCCATTCCGCGGACGCTCTACATGGCGCTCACCGGAGCGCGCGACCTCAGCGTGATCGAGACCGCCCCGACAAACCGCCACCCGATTCAGACCATCGTCAAAACCTACGATGAAAAAATTGTGGTCGACGCCGTGCACCACGAAATCCGCCGCGGCGGCCAAGTTTTTTACCTGCACAATCGGGTGCAGACCATCGAGCTCGTCGCCGCTCGCCTCCGCGAGCTCGTGCCCGATCTTACCGTCGGCACCGGCCACGGCAAAATGGACCCCCAAGAGCTGGAACGAGTCATGACCGAGTTTGTCGCCGGCCGCTACCAGGTCCTCGTCTGCACGACGATCATTGAGAGCGGTCTGGATATTCCCAACTGCAATACGATTATCATCGAAGGGGCCGACCGCTTCGGCCTCTCGCAACTCTACCAACTCCGTGGCCGCGTCGGGCGCTTCAAACACCAGGCCTACGCCTACCTTTTGCTCCACCGTCACACTCGGCTCCTTGAAGTTGCGCGCCAACGACTCACCGCCATGCGCCAGCACACCCAACTCGGCGCCGGCTTCCGCATCGCGATGCGCGACCTCGAACTTCGCGGTGCCGGTAATCTTCTCGGCGCCGAGCAAAGCGGTCACATTGTTGGCATCGGGTTCGAACTCTATTGCCAACTCCTCCGTCAGTCCGTCGCCCGTCTGAAAGGCGAAAAAACCGCCGCCGCCATCCGCGCGAACGTCAAAATCGATTTCGTCTTCGTTGGTGAAAGCCTCGCCCGTGACGCCACCACCGCTGACCGCGGGCGTCACTCCGATAGCTATACCGCGATCCGTGACGCTGAACACGTGGCGGGCGGAGCCGTCGAGGTAGACCGGATACAGGCGCGCATCCCGTCTGCCTACATCGCCGAGACCCGCCTGCGCATCGATTTCTACCGGAAACTCGCCCTTGCCGACGCGTTGCCCGCTCTCAAGCAGATCGAGTCCGACCTCCGCGACCGCTTCGGCAAATTCGGCGAAGAGGTCAAAGCGCTCCTCCTCGTTACCGAAATCCGCGTTCGGGCGGAACAAATGGGCATCGTCTCCGTCGAAACCGAGTCGAGCCGGCTGAAATGCCTGCGCAATAGCGGAACCCGCGACGATTGGGTGCAAGTGGGCACCCGGTTTCCAAGGTTGACCGCCCCCAAGCCCCTCCTACGTTTACGGGAAATTATTACGTTTCTGAACAATCTGCCGATTCCATGATGCTCCGCCGCAGTCTCTCTCTAGCCTCTTACGCCACGCTCGCCGCCACGGGGTTTTGCGCGCAACCGTCCGCACCCGCCGCCGGGGATAATCTCAATCTGCGTTACGCCAATGGCATCGTCGCCGTGGCCGAGGACAAGATCATCACCGTCGCCGACGTGAGTCGCGAAATCACCCCGCTGCTCCCCGGTCTCCAACGCGAAACCATCCGTAACGAACAAGAATACAACGCCAAGATTGAGGCCCTCCAGGACAGTGTCATCCAAGACTTGATCGACCGCGTCTTGATCATCAAAGAATTCCGCAAAGATGAGAAAAAACAGATCCCGGCAGCCATCGTCGATGCCGAGATCGCCCGGATGGAGAGTGAGCAATTTGAGAACGACCGTTCCAAGTTTCTCGCCTACCTCCGCTCCCGCGGCACGACCCTCCGCGAATTCCGCCGCGAACAGGAAGAAGAAATCATTTATCGCTACATGCAGGGTCAGCAGAGGAAATCCCAAGGCTCGGTCAGCCCCGTCAAGATCGAGACTTTCTACAACGAAAACAAAGACCGCTTTTACCGCGAAGACGAGGTTCACCTTCGCCTGATCCAACTCACCCGCAACGACGGCGAGACCGACGCCCAGCTCACCGTCGCAGCCGGCGAAATCCTCACCAAGCTCAAGGCCGGCACCAGCTTCGAGGACTTGGCCAAAGAATACAGCAAGGATGCCCGCAAATCCAAAGGTGGCGACTGGGGCTGGATGAAACGTTCAGACTTCAAGAAAGAATTCAGCGACCCGGCCTTTGCCCTCAAGAAAGGCGAGGCCTCTCAAGCTGTCCTCCTACCCGAGGGTTGTTTTCTGCTGTTCGCCGAGGACCGTAAATTTTCCGGGATCCAGCCGATTGATGAAGTGCGCGACCAGATTGAGCGCATTCTCGTCACACAGATGTCCCGCAGCGGCCAAGAGCGCTGGCTCGAGCGACTTCGTCGCAACGGCTACGTGAAGCACTATTGAGTCAGGCGTGGGGACGTCGCTCGCCTTCGGGCGCGGTCTTCGTGTGCGGGCATGAATCGATCCACGTTCCTTGCGGTCGCGCCCACTCCACCGCGTTGGCAATCACCCGGCGGATCGTGCGATCAAAATAGGTCGGATAAATTTCATGGCCGGGCTGGAAATAGAAAACTTTTCCGTTTCCTCGGTACCAACAACAGCCGCTGCGAAAGACCTCACCGCCCTCAAACCAAGCGTTAAACACCTGTTCGTCCGGCGTCGGCACGGCGAACGGTTCACCATAGGTTTCCTCTTGGGGTAGTTCGAAATACCGATCGATCCCTTGCGCGATCGGATGCCCCGGATTGCAGACCCACAGCCGCTCGCGCTCCCCGGCCACACGCCAGGTCAACGAACACGTCGTGCCCATCAGTCGTTTGAAAATTTTCGAGTAGTGAGCCGAGTGCAGCACGATCAGCCCCATGCCTTCCAACACGCGCCGCTGCACGCGTTCAACGACTTCGTCACTCACGTCCGCATGCCCGCGATGTCCCCACCACGTCAATACATCCGTCGTCGCGAGTCGTTGGGCTGAAAGACCGTGCTCCGGCTCCTGCAGCGTGGCAGTGCTGACCTCAGCCGTCGGCAAGAATTCTCGGATGCCCTCGGCGATAGCCACGTGCATCCCCCGCGGGTAGATCGCCGCCACCGCGGCGTCCTGCTGCTCATGAATGTTTTCGCCCCAGACGAGGACACGGAGAGGATTCATATGCGCAATGATTGGCAGCGAGGCGAAATCTGTCCAAACCCAAAGCCGTGACCGACCCCGTTGCAGACCCCGCCCCCAATCGTCTCCGCGAAACCGCCGTCAGTGAACGTCCGCAGGAACGCCTCGAAAAACTCGGTGTCGCTGCGCTCAGCGACACCGAACTGCTCGCCATGCTCCTCCGCAGTGGCACCCGTGGACAGGACGTGCTCACGCTCGCTTCCCGTCTCTTGGCCGAGGCTGGCTCACTCGCCGGCTTGGCCAACTGGCGGGAGAAAGACTTCCGCAAGCTCAAGGGCATCGGCCATGTCAAAGCTCTCCAATTGATCACCGTCATGGAAGTCGCGGTCCGTGTCGTCACCCAGCAGCTGGGCGACAATCCGCTCCTGAATCGCTCCGAGCTGATTGCGGGCTACGTCAGTCCGTTCACGATCAGCCTAGAGGTCGAAAAATTCTGGGTACTCTGCCTCAACCGGAAAAACCGGCTGATTAAACGTGTCGAGATCAGCTCCGGCAGTGCTACCTCCGCCCTCGCCCACCCGCGGGAAGTCTTTCGCGCGGCCATTCGCGAAGCCGCGTGCGCCATCGCCTGCGTGCACAATCACCCCAGTGGTGATCCCGCCCCCAGCGCCGCCGACATGCAAGTGACCCGTCGGCTCCGCGAAGCCGCGCGTGCAGTGGACATCGAGTTGATCGACCATGTGATCGTCGGACGGGCTTCCGCTGATCCCCTCGGCCGCGGCTATTTTAGCTTCCGCGCCGCCGGCATGCTGTAGGCTAGACGCGGGGCAACCAGTCGCTGCACCCGCCGCCGATCGACGCGGTTACGGCGCGGCCCGCTGGATCGTTGATTCTGTGAGCCGCATATCCAGAGAACCTGTACATCACCGCACTTCGTAAACTTCCACGAGCGCCACGCCGGTGGTGTCCGCCGTGCCAGACGCCTGTACCGTGTAGTTTCCGGGCGGCAACGTCACGAGCAACGCCGCATCCTTCGCCGTCGCCGGCAGCGCAAATGCGCCCACTGCCCCAAAGGCCGCCGTCAGCTCCGCCGTGCCGCCCCAATCGTTGTTCTCGCCGATTTTCACCGACGCGTCGTTGAAGAGCGTCAGCTGCGGATCGGCGACCACGCCCGGAACTCCGAAGCCGCCGAGCGTCGGCCCCACGGCCCGGATCAAAACTTTTGTCGCCACCGTCCCACCCAACACAAAACCCACGGTGAGTCTTGTGCCGAGATGCTTGCGCACCGAGACGTTGATCAAGCGGGGCGTTGTCGCAGCAAACGCCGACGACGTCGTCGCATCGTAAATTTCCGCAATGACGGTCCCAGCACCACCATTCGCCGCAGAGACGACGACCGAGTTGTCTCGCGTCGTGATGCTCGCGCTCGTCGCTGCGTCCTTCGACGTTGGGCTCACATAAGCAAACGCACCCACCGCCGCGATCGCCGCGGTCAGTTGCGGTGAGCCCCCCCAGTTATCGTTATCCCCCGTCTTGGTTTCACTGGCGAACAGCTCCAATTTCGGGTCCTCCAACGTGCCACTCATGAATGCGCCGAGCGATGGACCGGCCGCTCGGATCACCAGCGGCTTCACGCCGCCGGTACCATTGCCACCCACGACATAGCCCATCGTGAAATTTTCTCCGCCCGCTGCGAGCGACGTCAGGATCGAGAGATTGATGATGCGGCCAAACGCCGTGGAGGGAGGTGTTGGCGGTGTGACTGGCGGTGTTACCGGCGGTGTTACCGGCGGTGTTACCGGGGGGGTGACCGGGGGGGTGACCGGCGGTGGCGTGATCACGCCGGTTACGCTGAGCGCAGCGGAGAGGGAGTTTTGAATGTCCCCACCCGCGCTGACGACGACCCGGTAGGTGCCGACATCCGCGCTAGTCGCGGATGCGATCGAATAGCTGCTACTCGTCGCGCCGACGATATCCACCTCGTTCTTCTGCCACCGGAACGATGGCGTTGCCGAGCCGACGACGTCCACGACGAACGTCGCACTCTCACCGGCCCTGATCGACTGCGCCAGCGGTTGCGCAATGATGATTAGCGGGGGAATGAAGATCGACGCAGGATAAACCTGCAGGACGGCCGCACTGCTGGTCACAGAAACCGAGCCACTCGTCACCACGACCGTGTAAGTCGCTTCATCGGAGTTCTGCGCTGCTGCGATTGCATAAGTCGCGGCGGTGGCCCCGATCACGTTTACATTGTTCTTCCGCCACTGATACGTGGGCGCAGTCGTGCTCGAAGCCGCTACCGTGAAAAGCACCGGAGTCGTCACATTGACAAACTGGGTCCTCGGCTGCGTCTGAATGGTGACGGCACCAGCCGAGCTGACGATACCCTTGCGAACGGTGTTGTTGCCGCTGTCGGCGATAAAAATATTCCCGGCGCTGTCGACCGCCACACCGTAGGGCGTCGTAAAACGGACGGCGTTACCCGTGCCGTCCACCGCGCCCGACGAGCCCGCGAGTCCCGCGATCGTGCTCACGACACCGGCCGCCGTAATCCGGCGGATCGTGCCGTTAACGGTGTCGGCCACAAAAATTGTGCCCGCGCTGTCGACCGCTATTCCGGTCGGACCGTTGAAGCGCGCCTTCAGCCCAATCCCGTCGGAACTTCCTTTGCTACCCGCCGCGCCTGCCAAGGTCGTGACGATCCCAGCGGACGAGATTTTGCGGATCGTGTGGTTGTTGGTGTCGGCGACGTAGACGTTGCCCGCACGATCGATGGTCACCCCACTCGGGCTGTTGAAGCGCGCGTCAGCACCGTTGCCATCGCGGTCACCGGCATTGGAGCCGTCGCGGCCTGCGAAGGTGCTCACGCTGCCGCCCGGGGTAATCTTGCGGAGCGTGTTGTTGCCTGCATCTGCGACGTAGACGTTGCCCGCGCTGTCAACGGCGACCCCATACGGCGACGAAAACTGGGCGTTGCCTCCCACCCCATTCACACTGCCCGAGCTTCCTGGACTACCTGCCAAAGTAGTCACCGCGCCAGCGCTCGAGATTTTGCGGATCACGTGATTCAGCGTATCGGCGACATAAAGATTGCCCTGAGAATCCAACGCCATCGTCAACGCCCCGTAGTTGGCCGCAATCAGTGGTCCCGTCGCACTCGAGGTGACGGCAAATCCGGTTGAAAACAAAGCTCCGCGGCTCGTGCCATCAGCATAGCCCCGCGTCGGCAGAGCGGTGATTTCGTTAATCTCCCCCCCAGCAATCGTCGTCACCACGCCCGACGCAGTGATGCGTCGAATCGTATTATTGAGCGAATCAGCGACGTAGACGCCGCCGACTCCATCCGCCATGAGGCCACTCGGCCCGGAGAATCGCGCGGCGGCGCCCGGGCCATCCCCACTCCCGCGGGCCCCGGCTTGGCCCGCGATGGTCGTGACGGCCAAGGGCTGCGCGACCGTTGTTGCGACGATTCCGAGGGCCGCGAGATATGCCGACCGCGTCCGCCTAGTGAGATGGAAGCCCGCCAGAAACGCCGAGGATGTCAGTAACGAGAAGAAAGGATTCATTTTCATAGAGCCGAGATTCCTGTTACGAAAACGTTGGGGCTGAAAAATGAAATCGAAATCGAGTGCGCTTCGCCACGTTGGCGGCACGCGCCTTACTGGGCCACCCCTCCCGCAGGCCAGCGTGTCCTACCGTCGAGGGCACTCGCCGCCTCAGCTGGAGGGAGTTGAAAATTGGTGGTAGGACTCGGATTCGAACCGAGGAAGGCGTAAGCCAGGAGATTTACAGTCTCCCCTCGTTGGCCACTTGAGTATCCTACCAGACCAGGAGCGCGGAAGTTCTCGTCTCGCGTCGTCGACGGCAAGGCTTTTTTAGCAAGACTTTTGCGGCGCACGCCGCGCGGTCATTCCACCCGACACAGCAACGCGCTCGTGGAGCGCATTGTCCTGCGTGCGAGGTGCGCGGGGCGCGGCATTCTTCACCCCGCGGGCATCCGCGCAATCCACACTGCGCTCGGCGAACACGTAGCACTCATGAACGCCGTGCAGTCAAAATCCCCAGTGCAGGGCCCGGTGCAGGCACAACAGATTCCTCTCTCGTCCATCGTTTCCAGCCTGAAAATAAAAGCCCTCCCGATCCGTTACGTTTGGGAAAGCTTAAACTCCACCGACTCACGCAACGCTTCCCAGCTCGCGTCGATAATATTGTCGCTCACTCCCACGGTGCCCCAGATCTGCGCACCGTCACCGCTCTCAATCAACACGCGCGTGCGCGCGCTCGTGTTGCCGGTGTTTTCCAAAATACGAACTTTGTAGTCGCGCAGGGCCACGGATCGAATTTGCGGAAACGTTTTCTCCAGCGCGAGGCGCAGTGCCTTGTCCAAGGCACCGATCGGGCCCGTATCTTCTGCGACCGTGTGGATCGATTCACCGGCGACTTTAAGCTTCACCGTCGCTTCTGACCAAAGGTCCGCGCCGTGGCGCTCCACCATCACCCGGTAGCTTTCCACTTCAAAAAAGGCCCGCCGCTGGCCGAGATGTTTTTCCACGAGCAGACGAAACGACGCGTCGGCCGCCTCGTATTCGTAGCCGCGAAATTCCCGCTCCTTCAGCTCCTCAATCAGGCCCTTCATTTCCGGGCGCTTCTCGTCGAGTTCGAGGCCGAGTTCTTTCGCCTTCAAAGCTAAGCTGCTCCGGCCGGCCATGTCGGACACCAACACACGCGTGCGATTGCCGACCAGCGCCGGATCGATGTGCTCGTAACTGCGCGCAACTTTTTGGGCGGCGTTGGCGTGCAGCCCACCCTTGTGCGCAAAGGCCGACTGTCCGACGAACGGCGCCTTCGGGTCCGGGCGCAAATTCGCCAGTTCATCGAAGAATAGCGACAGATCGCGCAGCTGGGTGAGGTTCACCGCGCACCGCGCCGTGCGGTCCATCTTCAGAAATAGATTCGGCAGCACGGTCGCCATATTGGCATTACCGACGCGCTCACCATATCCGTTCATCGTGCCCTGCACGAGCGTCGCGCCTGCACCCACCCCCGCCAGCGTGAGAGCGACCCCGAGGCCACCGTCGTTATGGCAGTGCACGCCCACTTTGTCGGCGCCGAATTCTTTGACGGCTCGCCCGACGATTTCCTTGAACTCGTCGACGAGCGTCCCGCCGTTGGTATCGCACAACGTTAAATTGCTCGCCCCACCCCGCAGCGCGGCTGCGAGGGTACGGAGGGCGTAGTCGGGATCGGATTTGTAGCCGTCGAAATAATGCTCGGCATCGTAGATCACTTCACGCCCCTGGGCGACGAGGTAACGCGCCGAGTCCTCAATCATCGCAAGGTTCTCCTCGAGCGTCGTCCGAAGAATCTCCGTCACGTGCAACGTCCACGTTTTTCCGACGATGGTCATCACCGGCATGCCGCTCTCGAGCAGCGTGCGCAGCTGGGCGTCCTCGTCGGCCTTGGCACCCGCGCGACGCGTGGAGCCAAACGCCGCCAAACGGGCGTGCTTCAGCTTGAGATTTTTCGCCTCTTGAAAAAACGTGATGTCGCGCGGATTGGAGCCGGGAAAACCGCCTTCGATGTAATCCACCCCGAACGCGTCGAGTTTTTGGGCAATGAGCAGCTTGTCGGTGACGGAAAAGCTAATGCCTTCGCCCTGGGTGCCATCACGCAGGGTGGTGTCGTAGATTTTAACGGCGGTGGCCATGAGAAAATAAAGATTTGGGGCGTGGTCTGTCTCTGGCAAGGGAGCTTTTCGTTGGAGCTGGGAAACCCGCCCCATTACGTGGGCCGATCACCGCCGGCCGATCACCGCCGGCCGCCCCCCACCGTCCGTCCCGCCCCCGCGACCACGCTTAGAAGCGGCGGACCGTATTACGCGATTAAATCACCCTCTAAAACCCTTCAAAACCCCTCCAGAAAAGTGTCACGTATTACGTGACACTCCCTTTAATCTTTGAGTTTTATTGGCGGTAAAAATAACCGGGCGATTTGCGCAGGTTCCTCCGCCGCCCGACAGGCTCAGGTCGGCGCTGAGGGTCTCATTAACCCCGATCGACTTGATAGCGTTGGTCGAAACCGCCTCAAACTGGCGCCTATCGCCGCCGAACGTGCCGGTGTTGACGCTGGCAGCGGTGCCTCCGTCGAGCATCACGTAACCGTAGCGGGCCTCGAGACCGCCCATCCGCGCGGCACGGGTGTCGGTCTCGTCGTAGTCCACCGTGACGCCGGGCATGAATTACAAGAACTCACCGATGTTGCCCTCCGCGATGTCGCCAAAATTATCCGCCGCCGCGACGGTCTTCACATGCATCGCATTCCGCTGCTCGATCATCGCCTTGGCCTATCCCTCGCGCTCTGAAGATACGACAAACGCGCCCAGGCGCACCGCCTCGTCCACGGCCGTACACGCGCCGCCGGAGGCGAGTTCAAGATCGCGGTAGATGTTCGCTGCGGGCAAGCTCATCCCCGCCCCCTCACACGTTTCCAATGCCAGCTTCAGAGTATTAGCCCCTATTCGTAATAAAATTGGCGAACCTACGCTCTCGGGTATTCCGTATTTGGCACATCCGCTTTTGTTCTCCTAGCCTCCGACCAATGAGCCCTCTCCTCTTCATCCTTTTCCGGCTCTCGCGCCGAATCCTTCCGCTCACTTCCGCGCTCGCGCTCGCGACAACGCAGCTCCTTTCCATGGACCACTCGGGCGCTCGCCCTTTCGATCCGCGCGTGTTCGCCACCAGCGAGTCGCCCGACGGTCTGGCCCCCGGCAGCTTCGTCCCGAATTTCCGTCTCACCGACCATTCCGGTACCACCCGCGAACTCTACTACGAGTCCACCACCAAGGCTGTCGTTCTCGTCTTCACCGCCAGCGGCAGCCCCCGCAGGCTGCAAACCGCCAGTGCCCTTCGCGCCCTGCGCGCCCGCTGGGCTGCCACCGACGTCACCCTCTGGCAAATCGACTCCAACCTCGCCGCCGACCGAGCCGCCCTTGTCGCCGAGCAAGCCCTCTTCAACAATCCCACGCCGGTCCTCCTCGACGAAGCCCAACTCGTCGCCTCCGAACTCGGTGTCACGCGCCAGTTGGAAGTTTTCGTGATCAACTCTGAAAACTGGACGCTCTCCTATCGCGGCCCCCTCGACAACGCCGACCCTACCTCGCTCGCCGCTCCCACCCAAAACTTCGCCGCCGACGCCGTCGCCGCGCTCATCGCCCGCACCGCTGCCGCCGCCGGCACGCGTATCGCCGTCAGCCCCACAGCACTGGCGCTCGACCTGCCTGCCCCCGCCGTGCCCGACTACGCCACGGAAGTCGCTCCCATTGTGCTCGCGCGTTGCGTCTCGTGTCACTCGCCGGGCAATATCGCACCCCACGTCTACGCCAAGTTTTCCGACGTGTCCGCCAAGGCCGCGAGCATCCGCCAGTCGATGCTCGTCAAACGGATGGCCCCGTGGCACGCCGACTCCCGCTACGGCGTCTGGTCGAACGGTGCCGCCCTCACCCCCGCCGAATCCTCCACGCTCCACGCTTGGGCCCGCGCCGGTGCCCCCCGCGGCAATGCCACCACTGATCCCCTCGCCGTCGCCGCCGCTCCCGCCGGTGGCGATTGGCCTCTCGGCCGGCCCGATATGATCCTCCGGCTGCCAAAAAAATCGCTGCCCGCAACGGGCACCCTTTCCTACGATTATCCCGAAGTCACCATCCCCACGTCCGAGGACAAATGGCTCCGCGCCGTTTTCGTAAAGCCCGGCAACCGGCGGGTCGTTCATCATGCCTTGGTTCTCGAAGGCTCCCAGGTCGAGCAGGTTCTCGCTATCCTCGGTGGCGCCCTGCCGGGGCTGACCGGCTTCTTTGCCGGTTACGTCCCCGGATTGGACCAGACTTGGTTCCCCGAAGGGTCCGGAAAAATGCTCCGTAAAGACTCCAAGGTCACAGTCCAAATGCATTACACCACCACCGGGCAACCCGAGACCGACGAAACCGAGCTCGGCCTCTATTTCGCCACCGCCGCTCCGGAACGTCAGCTGCTGACCAAGTCCGCCAACAACGTCGCCATCACCATCCCTGCCGGGGCGAAAGACTACGAACGCGAGGCCACCTTTATCGCCTCGGCGACGAAGGATGTCATGCTTTACGAGCTCAACACGCACATGCACTACCGCGGCAAGCGCTTCAAATACGACGCTCTCTACCCCGACGGCTCGAGCGAAACCCTGCTCAATATCCCCCAGTACGATTTCAACTGGCAGTCGCAGTATCGCTTCACCCAACCCAAGCGTCTCCCCGCCGGTACCATCATCCATGTCCGGGGCGCTTTCGATAATTCCGCCCAAAATGCCGCCAACCCCAACTCCCGCGCCACGGTCCGCTTCGGCGAACAAACCAACGACGAGATGTTCATTGGCTACATCAACTACGCCGAGCTGCCCGACCGCATCACCACCGCGAAGCCGCCCGTGTTCGCCGCGACGTCCGTCGCGCGCGCGCGCGTCGGCGAAGCCTTCACCCTCGCCCTCACCGCCGCCAACAGCCCGACGACGTTTCGCGCCGCCTCGCTGCCCGCCGGCCTGTCCCTCGACGCCCGTACCGGCGTGCTCTCCGGGACCCCGACCCTCTCCGGTCGCCGTACCTTCGTCATTACCGCCGAAAATGCCGCGGGCTCCGCCGCCACCGTCGTCGACCTCGCGGTCAGCGCCGCCACCGCCGCCCCTGTCTTTACCGTCCAACCTAAGAGCGTTCGCACGACCCTCGGCGCCAACATCACTCTCTTCGCCGCCGCGACCGGTTTCCCCAAACCGACCTACACGTGGCTCTGCCGCGGCCAAGATTTCTGCAACACCACCGAGCCCGTCCTTGAGCTCACCAACCTCACCGCCGCTTACGCCGGAGATTTTACGTGCGTCGCCACCAATTCCGCCGGCTCCACCGCCAGCGTCCCTGCCACCGTCTCGTTTGAGTTCAGCGGTCTCGTGAATATCTCCGCCCGCGCCAGCGTCGGCACCGGAGCCAACGTCGTTATCCCCGGTATCACGATTCGTGGTACAAAACCGAAAACCCTCCTCATCCGCGCCGCCGGTCCGGCCCTCGGAGCCTTCGGTGTCCCCGCCACGCTCGCCAATCCCGTCGTCACTGTGTTCGATTCCGCCAACCAGCCCATTCTCGTCAATGACGACTGGGGCAACGTCCCCGATGTCGCCGCGCTGCAAGCCGCGAGCACTGCCCAGGGCGCCTTCGCCCTCGCCCCCGGTAGCCGCGACGCCGCGCTCCTCGTCACCCTCCCGCCCGGCGGCTACACCATTCAAGTCGCCGGCACCGGCACGGGTGCCGCCGCTTCCGGTGTCGCCCTCGTCGAAGTCTATGAGGCCGACGCCACTCCCAGCACGCTCGTGAATCTCTCCTGCCGCGCTCGCGTCGCCACCGGTGCTGACATCCTCGCCGCCGGCTTCGTCGTGCGCGGGACCACCCCGCGTCGCCTGCTCATTCGCGCCGTCGGCCCGACGCTCGCGGGCTTCGGTGTCACCGGAATCCTCGCCGATCCAAAGCTCGAAGTCTTCCGCCAAGGCACCGAGGCTCCCCTCGCCACCAACGATAACTGGTCCGCGCCCATCAGTCCCTCGACTGCCACTGCCGCGCAGCTCACCGCGGCTTTTTCCAGCGTCGGCGCGTTTGCGCTCACGGCCAACAGCCGCGATGCCGCCCTCATTATCACTCTCCCTGCCGGCACCTACACCGCGCAAGTCAGCGGGGTAAACAACACCACTGGCGTCGCCATCGTCGAGGTCTACGACCTCCCGTAGTGCTCTGGGCTTTCCAGCCCATAGCCTCCATTCTTCGCCCTCCCGAAGGCCGCGAGCTTACTCGCGCTCCGTGCCCCGCGCCTTCCCACCGGTAAGTCCGGAGCGATCTCAATTCGCTATCAAGATGAGCTTAACCGGCTTGGCGGTAGGAGCCCGCTTGCGGGCGAT
>Ga0209550_10001610_pt1 | contig 21665 bp, 21 predicted proteins | sample LauGreSuBDMM15SN_2_FD_187567 | JGI IMG/M metagenome (GOLD analysis project Ga0209550, IMG submission 187567) | Freshwater lake microbial communities from Lake Michigan, USA - Su13.BD.MM15.SN (SPAdes) (version 5) | ecosystem: Environmental > Aquatic > Freshwater > Lake | place: Lake Michigan... | reverse complement strand
TTATGATATCTCAGCCATGAAAAATACATCTACACAACGTCTCGTCTTAGGTGAGCAGTATGTAGGAAATTGGGATGCAGTGATTGCTGCGCCTTTTGGACGGCTAGGAATAGAAACAGAGCTAGTCGATGGAAGTTTAATGGTGAGTCAGATTTGTTATCTGCCTAAGACGACTACACTACAGCGTCCAAGAACAGCATTGGCTAAAGAAGTGGAGCGACAATGCAAAGACTATTTTAGTCATCCAGATAGTCAATTTGAGTTGCCTTTGAAACCTACAGGTACTTTATTTCAACAAAAAGTATGGTCTGAAATTACACACATAGCGCGCGGTGAAGTGTTGACTTACGGTGTGATTGCAAAAAAAATTCTTAGCGCGCCGCGAGCAGTGGGACAAGCTTGTGGTGCGAATCGTTATCCATTGATAGTGCCTTGTCACCGCATTGTTTCAGCAACAGGAATCGGTGGTTTTGCGCATCAAGATGGAGAAGGCTTTCACCGATCAGTGAAAACTTGGCTATTACGGCATGAAGGCGTAGCGGTGTGAATCAGCGCAGGCTGAATATTATTCAGGCGCAGCTTCTGAGGCGGGAGCATCAATCACATTATCTGCATCATGCGATAAAGCGACTTCAGTTTCAGGATTGGTTTCTGACACATGCACAGTCTCAATACCTGGCATATGCGCATTCAATTCATTGGGATCGTAGAATTTAAATTGCAATGAGCGAGCTGTTTTAGCGCCCAACTCAGTTAGATAATATTGACCATTATTTGGACGTACATAACCCATGCGGATTAACTGATCTATCCGTTGTTTGAGTTTCTCGCTGTCCACCACGATTTTGCCGGCGTTGGCAGAAGTGACCAGAAACTCCATGTCATCAGTAGAGAGAACATGCATAGTTATCTCCGCTCCTTAAGCGGTTATTTATTACTGACTAAGTTAAGCCAATATGCTTGATTATAGAAGGGATTTAAACCTGATTTACTTATGTTACGCAAGTAAATAGCTAAGATTCAACATAAAATTAATGAATAGATAATAAATTTAGTTAATTTATTCGCAATGAAATTGATTGGTAGCGTGATTTATTTTTATCTAGGCTTCAAATTAGTCAGCAAAAGTCGATTTAATAAGCGTGAAATCGTTAAGCTGTATCGTGTTACTAAAATTGCATTGCTAAAATTACATCGCTAAATTTATATTTCTAGATTTATCTTGCGCTATTTTTTGTTCAGATCTTAGAGAGTCGCGCAGTAGTCTGGGATGGAAGGGTTTACAAGTGAAACGTTTATTTTTCTTTTTGATGGTGACCGCGGGTGTACTGTTGACGCAGCAAGCGTTTGCTCAGCTAGAGCCATTGCCATCTTTGGTATCGCCTTTACCAGTGTTGCCTACACAGCCGACAAATAATCCAGACTTTGTCGTCAAACAATTACATTGCGTGGATTATGATGTGGGCGGCGTTGTGGTGAATAAAAGTAAACAACCCTTTTATGGCACTTTGTATATCGCTGTAAAAGATGAAGAGGGCGATATAGTTGGTCGGACTAAAGTAAAGCTGAGAGTTGATGCTGAAAACGGTAAACGCTTTTCTGTTTACTATATTAATACCTTGAATTGCGTAAAACATAAATTCGATTTCAAAGTGGAATAAGTTTTACGATTGATTCATTCACAACTAGCCTGATATTTTTCAGTCGCTCGTCTTAATTTCTTTTGAGCTTGGGCTTGCTGTTTTAAAGGCAAGTTTAAGCTTGATGCATCTTCTTGCTTCCATTTTTTATCTAAAGCCAAAGCCTGACAGCGCTTACGCTTAGCCTCTAGGCTACGTTGTTGCATATGCAGGATTTGTGTGTCTTGGCGCTCACGTAATTCACGTAAATTTTGTAGCCGATTGAGTTCGGCTTTTTCTCGTACATGCTGATCTTTAACAGAAGGTTTTTCAGATTGTGTGTGGGGTTGTTTTAACTTTTCAGCAGAAGCATTACAGGGAATGTCACTATAAATAATGCCTGATTCTGCAGAAGCACATTTATACACAGCTTGTGCAGACAAACTCACTAGCAATAAAAGTAAAGCAGCTATGAGTTGTGCTGGTTGAGTGAAATGCATGATGGCTTTCCATCGTCTATAAACATGAAGCAACGTGGACTAATTTGCAGCTAATCGGCAAGTGAGCACAGCACACTGTTAAATCGTGATGCCTAGTGCTTAGAGTATTTTGCCGGGGTTCATCAAATTATGCGGATCTAATGCATGTTTGATGGCTGACATCATAAGCATTTCTGTGGAAGATTTATAACGTTTGATCTCGTCACGCTTTAATGCACCGAGACCATGTTCAGCAGAGATAGATCCGTTGTACTTATGCACATGATCATGCACGATGAGATTGATTGCAGATTGATTTTTTAAGAATGCATCATCCGATTCACCCTCTGGCGCGGAGACGTTGTAGTGTAAATTCCCGTCACCTAGATGTCCAAATGTCACCATGCGACAGCCTGCATAAGCAATTTGAAGTGCAGCATCCGTTTCAGTAATGAATTGCGGAATATGCGAAACAGGTAAGGCAATATCATGTTTAATGTTTTTGCCTTCTGTTGCTTGAGCCTGTGAAATATGTTCACGCAATTGCCACATGGTTTTTGATTGCGCTAATGAACTAGCAACCACAGCATCAGCCAAGCAATTTTTTTCTGTTGCAATCTCCACTAAGGCTTCCAAACTAGCCATAGCATGTTGTTCAGATTCAGAGTCTGATAATTCGAGTAACACATACTGAGGATGACGTTGTGCAAAAGGTAGCGATAAATTCTTGAAATGTTTTTGTACTAACTGCAAACAGAAATCTGACATCAGTTCAAAGCCAGTCAAACTAGCGCCACATCGTTGTTGCGCACTACTGAGTAAATGAACTGCTTGTTGAGGATTTTCTAGAGCGAACATCGCTGTGATTTTTGCGCGCGGCTGGTCATAAAGTTTTAAGACTGCAGCAGTGATAATGCCTAGTGTACCTTCAGCACCGATGAAGAGCTGTCGCAAATCATAGCCCGTATTATCTTTACGCAAACCACGTAAACCATTCCAAATTTCACCGGCAGCAGTGACGACTTCAAGTCCTAAGGTAAGTTCACGCATATTCCCATAACGCAGAACAGCAGTACCACCGGCATTAGTAGAGAGATTGCCGCCTATGGTGCAACTACCTTCTGAGGCTAAAGAAAGAGGAAACAAGCGTTGATGTGACGCTGCATATTCTTGTACTTGTTGTAGCAAACAACCTGCACCTACTGTGATGGTATTGTTTTGCGTATCAATTGCTTGAATCTTATTCAGACGGCTGAGTAATAACACAACGGCATTACCCGTTTGATCAGGCACGCTGCCTAGTACCAGTCCTGTGTTACCACCTTGGGGCACGATAGGTGTTTTAGTTTCTAAACAAAGCCTTACTAATTCAGCGACTTCGTTGGTATTTGCTGGTTTGAGTACGGCAAGTGCATTGCCCGTGTAGCGACCGCGCCAGTCAGTGAGATAGGCAGCCATAGCGCTACCTGTGATCACATGATCAGCGCCAATCACAGCACTGCAACGAGAAAGAAAGGCATTACTCATGAATTGCAGAGGCTTTTTTAATGGCTTCATTCGCCATTCTTTTTGCTTCTTTTTTATAAGGCCGCAAAAAGAAAATCGCACAAAAGAAAAATACGGTGGAGAGAGCAATTTCTATTGATGATAATACTGCGACGGTGCCGCGCTCACTCCAAGCCCGCACGACACCCTCAATGAAATATAAATGCACCATCATCGATGCCCATTGCAAGGTATAGATATCGCGTCGTAATACACCAGCTAAAGGTAATAACAACGGTAGAGCTTTGATTGCCATCCATGAACCACCAGGACGCAGTGGTGCTAACACTAATTCCCAAGTGGTACAGAGCACAATCAATCCCACCAGACTAATGACTGCACAGATGTGTAGCAAGCGTTGAGAGCGTGGCATAGTTGGTGTGTCCATAATTAAGCTTGCAATTTACGTGCGTTAAGTGCCAGTCTTTTACCTAACGCAATAGCGAGTTCACGTGTTTCTTCTGTCATCACTAAGTCGCCACCTATTCCTGACCAATGTGTTGCGCCATAAGGTGAGCCACCACTGTGTGTGGTCATGAGATTTTTTTCTGCATAGGGTAAACCCATGATGAGCATGCCATGATGGAGTAGCGGCAGCATCATGCTAAGTAGGGTGCTTTCTTGACCACCATGCAAACTACCGGTGGAGGTGAACACGCAGGCAGGTTTACCAGACAGTGCACCGGAAAGCCATTGCGCACTAGTCCCATCTAAAAAATATTTCAAAGGCGCTGCCATATTGCCAAAGCGAGTAGGTGAGCCTAGTGCTAATCCCTGACACTCTTGCAGATCTTGTAATTCCACATACGGCGCGCCAGATGCAGGAATTTGCGCTTCGGTAGCTTCGGTGACGGTAGAGATTTGTGGCACTGTACGCAGACGCGCTTCGCAGCCAGATACGCTCTCAATACCTTGTGCTATGCATTCCGCTAATTTGCGGGTGGCACCGTGGCGCGAATAATAGAGTACGAGTATGGGCAGCAAGGCAGGGTTCATGCTTGGTATTATACGTTTGTAAAAAAAATTCTTGGTTTAGCTGCCATCTTGCGCCAGTGTTCTTACTAGTTCAGGCTTAAGTTGGACGAAGCGAGTGGTCATGCGTAAAAATTTATCCGTTTTATTAAAGTAGGACGTCAGATTCTATGAGTCAGTTTAATCAGTCTTCACTTACTAGTGCTGATGCACCACGACTATCGCGACTGCGCGACTTATGGCGCTTTATGCAGCGTCGCTTGAGCGAAGAGCAAGTACCTCAGGTGGCAGGAAGTCTGACTTTCACTACGGTGTTGGCAGTAGTGCCTGTGATGACGATTGCTTTTGCGATTTTCACGACCTTTCCTTTGTTTAATACCTTTAGAGATGCGCTCGAAGCCTACTTTATACAAAGTTTAATGCCTAGAGGCGTGACCAACACCATACTCGATAACCTGAGTTTGTTTGCCGCTAAAGCTAATCGTCTATCTGCAGTGGGTGCGGTAACTTTAGTGCTGACCGCTATCATGATGTTTGCGATTGTAGACCGTAGCTTGAATCGTATTTGGCGCGTTAAAACACCTCGTAGCTTCACCCAAAGCTTGATTGTGTATTGGGCCATCATGACCTTAGGCCCTTTATTAATCGGTGCCTCCTTATCGTTGACAACATTAGTATCTCCAGTAGCGAGCACATTGGCGCAACAACTACCTTGGATGGGCACGGTCGCTGCTATCTCGGTATCGTTGCTATTGATGACGATGTTTTTTGGTTTGTTGTATTTGATTGTGCCAAATCGCTTAGTGGATTGGCGTGATGCCTTAATTGGAGGCTTAGTAGCTGCGATCGCATTTGAAATGACGAATCGTGGCTTTGCATTCTTCATCACAAAATTTCCTAGTTATCGTGTGATTTATGGTGCGTTAGCTGCTGTACCTATTTTTCTGGTGTGGGTGTATTTATTTTGGTTAATCACCTTATTAGGTGCTGTGTTAGCAGTTGCGCTACCGGTGGTAAAACATGAGCGCTGGTGGCATAAGCCAGTGCCAGGTGGAGAATTTATTGATGCGATGTCGGTGTTACAGGTTTTAGTACATGCTCATCAACATCAAGGTGTGATTAGTTTATTGTCTATACGCAGTAAAACCCGTTTGGGTTTTGATGAAGCAGAATCTTTATTACAACGTCTGTTAGAAGCAGGTTGGGTGGGACGGGTTGAAGTCGTCAAAAATAAAGCTAGTAGATGGTTGCAGTTGGCACGTGGCGAACATGATCATTGGACTTTACTTATCAATCCAAATAAGTTGGTGGTAGCCGATGTAATGAAGCTGTTTGCTTTTTCAGAATCGTCGCATGCATTAGGTAGAGAAATTAATCAATTGCTAGATCGTGGTTTGTCACTCTCGCTAGCGGATTATTTCAATACGCCCGATGCAAAATTAAACAGTGAATCAAGAACTTGATCTGGTTGTTCACCCATTAAGTCATGGCCACAATTTTCAAGCTGCATAATTTTTGCAGCAGGTAATGCTTGAAGTAATGGCGCTGCTGCTTTGGGTGTGGTCATCATATCTTTTTTACCCAATAAAAATAAAACGGGGCAGGTGACAGCAGCGGCAGCGACTTCACCATTTTGATAATCATTACAAGCACTAAAGTCAGTGAAAAAAACTGGCTTTTCATTATGGCGTGCCACATATTCCATTAAGCGTTTACTCCCACCTTGTACATAAAATCCTGGGCCGGGAAATGAAGGTTTTTGTGCAATGCCTGAGTGCGACCAAATATTCACCATATCTATAGCATCGTGTTCTCGTTCACGTGATGCTTGCAGTAATTGTGGAGATACTTTCATGGGGTAAGCGGTGCCGACTAAGGCAATCGCTTTAATCAGAGCTGAATTTTTTATGGTGAGATGCGCAGCAGTTTCTAAGGCAATCAATGAACCCATGCTATGCCCAATTAAAACAGCATGCTGCACTTGCGCTACCTCTAACAATGCCTCTAACCATGTTGACATGGCTTCCACAGTTTTCAGTGGTTCACCTTTACTACGACCGTGCCCAGGCAGATCAACGGCTAAAACAGAAAATCCGTGGTGAGCAAAATAGCGTGTTTGTAATATCCATACTGAATGATCATTTTGTGCGCCATGTATGAACACTGCTGTAGGTAACTGTGGATCAAATGTTTTACCGCCGGTATAAGCATAAGCTGCATGACCTAATACATTTAATAGCATGACTTAAGCTCCTTTTTGCGAAGCTTTTAAGCCGCGCTTGAGATCATCGATTAAATCATCTGCATTTTCTAATCCGATTGATAAACGCATCGTACCTTCGCTAATGCCGGAAGCAGCTAACTGTTCATCCGGTACACGGAAGTGGGTAGTAGAAGCTGGATGGATGACGAGCGATTTTGCATCACCTACATTCGCTAAATGAGAGAACAAGGACAAGGCTTCTACAAATCGTCTACCTGCAGCACGATCCCCTTTAATTGCAAATGAAAACACAGCACCACAACCTCTAGGTAACAGACGTTGTGCTAATGCGTAATCTGGATGTTCAGGTAAATCAGGATAAGCAACCGATGTAACCGCAGGATGATTAACTAAAAACTCGACCACCTTGCGTGTGTTAGCAACATGTCTATCCATACGCAATCCCAATGTTTCTACCCCTTGCAAAATAGTGAAGGCATTGGCAGGACTCATGACAGCACCAAAGTCACGCAAGCCTTCGCGTCGTGCTCGTAATGAGAAGGGGGCGACAGAAGATTCTTCAGCGAAGACCATGCCATGAAAACCATCATAGGGTTCACATAGCTCTGCAAAGCGACCGGTTTTTTCATAAGCAGTTTGCCAATCAAAGCAACCACCATCAACTAGCAGGCCGCCAACGGCAGTACCATGCCCACATAAAAATTTTGTGGCTGAATGAAAAATTAAATCAGCACCATGTTCAAAGGGTTTGAGTAAATAAGGTGTGGTGAATGTAGAGTCCACCATCAAAGGTAGATAATGTTCATGCGCGATTTCTGCCACGCGAGCGATATCTAAAACATCCAGTCCAGGATTACCTAAGGTCTCTGCAAACAAGACTTTAGTGTTGGGACGAATTTCAGAACGCCATGCATCCATATCATGCGGATCGATAAAAGTGGTCTCTATACCAAAACGCTTCATGGTGTAGCCCAACAAATTTTGCGAGCCACCATATAAAGCGCGAGATGCCAAGACATGTGATCCAGCACCTGCAATCGTGGCCAATCCTAAATGTAGTGCTGCTTGACCACTTGCGACTGCTATTCCTGCCACACCGCCTTCCAGTGCCGCAATACGTTCTTCCAACACGGCATTGGTTGGATTTGAAATACGAGAATAAACATGACCTGCGCGTTCCATATTAAACAGCGAGGCTGCATGGTCAGAATCTTTAAATACAAATGATGTAGAGAGATAAATCGGCGTTGCACGAGCGCCAGTAGTGGGGTCGGGCGTACTGCCAGCATGCAAGGACAAAGTATCAAAGCCCGGATAGGTTGGCTCACTCATGGGGATGTGCTCTCCTAAGTCATAGTCTGTAATAGCTTGCACAGAGCAAGCTGAATGATAGGCATTATAGAGCGAGCCTACAGTCTGCTGAAAATCAGGCTTAATTGCTATGCATCCTAGTTAGCTAGATTTTTTGTCTAAGCTAGGCTACATTCAAGATATAACCATAAAATAAACAATCTTAAAGGGGATGATCATGAAAGTTTCAGATATTCTCAAGGTGAAGGGCGATATTCTTTACACCGTTGCTCCCGATTCATCGTTACATGATGCGATTGATTTAATGGTCAGCAAAGACATAGGCTCCTTAGTGGTCATGCAATCAGGCAGTTTGGCTGGCATGTTGACTTTTCGTGAAATTATGAAAGCGGTACATCGTAGCGGTCAAACGATAGCTAACGATAAAGTCAGTCAGCACATGGAGAGTAATGTGCTTTGTATTACACCTGATAGTGATATCAATGAAATTCGACGCCTTATGTTAGAAAAACATGCGCGTTATGTGCCAGTGATGGATGGTAAATTACTGCTAGGTGTGATGTCTTTTTATGATTTGGCTAAGGCAGTGCTTGAAGCACAAAGTTTTGAAAATAAAATGCTGAAAGCGTATATCGCTGATTGGCCTGCTGGTGGTGAAGAATAATTTTAATGATGTAAATTTAGTGATTGAGTTTTATTTTGCCTGCTAATCAATTTCTCCTGCTGCTACAAAAACGTTTTGCGCCATTTTTTTGCGCGCAGTTTTTAGGCGCATTTAACGATAATCTTTTTAAGACAGCCTTAGTCACCATCATTACTTATGATGCTGCTTCTTGGACTGATATCAATGTAGGTTTACTGAATAATCTGATTGCAGGATTATTCATTTTGCCTTTCTTATTAGTGTCTGCAACAGCAGGGCAAATCGCTGATAAATTTGAAAAATCACAGTTAGTTCGCATGGTGAAGATTTTAGAAATCAGCATCATGCTAATCGCTGCAATTGGTTGGATCACACATAGTCTGTGGATTTTAATTTTCGCTATTGTGGCTATGGGTTTGCATTCGACTTTATTTGGTCCTATCAAGCATGCCTATCTTCCTCAGCATCTTGCGCCTCATGAACTGGTGGGTGGCAATGGCATGGTACAGATGGGCACCTTCGTTGGCATACTCACTGGACAATTAAGTGGTGCCGTACTAGTCACGCTGCAGCCTAATGGCATACAGTTAATTATGTTGTCCACTTTATTGGTAGCTATATTAGGTTGGTTAGTCAGTCGCGCGATTCCAGTTACGCCAGCAGCAGATACGAGTGTCATCATAGGCCGTAATCCATATGTGGAAATGGGTCGTAATTTACGTTTTGCTGCAAAAAATCATGAAGTCTTTACAGCTATGTTAGCGAACTCATGGTTTTGGTTTTTTGGTGCTATGTTGCTAGCGCAATTTCCTGTTTTTGCGCGAGACATTTTGCATGGTGAGCCTAGCGTATTCGTTGTGTTACTCAGCGCGTTTTCATTAGGTATAGGCGCAGGCTCTTTGTTATGTGAAAAACTTTCTGGTCGTACTCTGCAGTTGGGCTTGGTATCAGCAGGTGCCATTGGTCTGACTTTGTTTGGGTTTGATCTCTATCTGGCTGCGTCTACTTATAAAAGTACGGTCACTGTCGATGCGTGGCAATTTCTTTTACAGGACGCCGGTTGGCGTGTGACGTTGGATTGCGCATTACTAGGTGCAAGCGGTGGAATTTATGTCGTACCTTTGTTTGCCCTAATACAAACCAAAGCAGATCGCGCTTATTTATCACGCATCATAGGCGGAATGAATATACTGAATGCACTCTTTATGGTGGTGGCCGCCTTATTAGCCATGCTGCTTTTGCAAGCGGGGTTGAGTGTGCCAGAACTATTTTTAGTGACAGCGCTGATGAATGCCGCTTTGTTGGTGCTCTTGTTTCTAAAGCAGCCAATTTATTTCAGCGCATTGCTAAACTGGCTTAAGCCGCAATAGAACCTGACGCGACTGGTAGAATGCTGTTTTCTGTCTTAGCGTATCTTCCTCATCATGTCTGGCAATACACTCGGTAAATTATTTTGCGTAACGACCTTTGGCGAATCACATGGCCCAGCCATTGGTTGTGTGATTGATGGTTGTCCTCCGGGACTGACCTTATCTGAAGCGGATATTCAACCTGAACTCGACCGCCGCAAGCCCGGTACCTCGCGTCATGTCACGCAGCGCAAAGAATCCGATACGGTGCAGATTTTGTCTGGTGTGTATGAAGGCAAAACAACCGGCACACCGATTGCCCTCTTAATTCAAAACGAGGATCAACGCAGTCAGGACTACGGCAATATTGTTGATCGTTTCCGTCCTGGTCATGCTGACTATACCTACTGGCATAAATACGGCATCCGTGATCCACGTGGTGGCGGTCGTTCCTCTGCACGTTTGACTGCGCCTGTAGTTGGCGCTGCGGCAGTAGCGCGTAAGTGGTTGTTTGAGCAATATGGCACCACCTTTAAAGGATGCATGAGTCAGCTGGGAGAAATTCCAATTCCGTTTGAGTCATGGGAGCATGTCGCTGCTAATCCTTTCTTTGCTGCGAATGCCAGTATCGTGCCTGAGTTAGAAACTTACATGGATAGCTTGCGTAAAGCGGGCGATTCTTGTGGTGCGCGCATCGATGTCGTTGCACAGCATGTGCCTGTGGGTTTAGGTGAACCACTGTTTGATAAGTTAGATGCTGATATCGCTTTTGCCATGATGGGCATTAATGCAGTCAAAGGCGTGGAGATAGGCGCTGGTTTTCAATCGGTAGCGCATAAAGGTTCTATGCACGGCGATGAAATTACGCCAGATGGTTTTGTGGGGAACAATGCAGGTGGTGTGCTCGGTGGTATCTCATCAGGTCAAGACATCACGGTATCGATAGCCATTAAACCAACTTCGAGCATACGTACCCCACGTCGTTCTATTGATCGTGATGGTAATCCTGTGTCGGTTGAAACCTTAGGCAGACATGATCCTTGTGTCGGTATACGTGCAACGCCGATTGCAGAAGCGATGTTGGCACTTGTATTAATGGATCATGCTTTGCGTCACCGCGCACAATGCGGTGTGCTGGCTCTCCCACACAAGAGCTAAATGAATCAACGTCACACACTGCAAAACCAATATCTTGGTTTTGCAGCTGTATCTCCATCACTTTCTCTATCTATTCCGTGAACCGCGTAGCTAAACCAGAACAGTCGCTCAATTTTGCGTTGTTCTTTTTTGCTTATTACGGCTACGTAGGAATTTTTTCGCCTTACGCAAGTTTGTTTTTTGAAGAACGAGGCTTGAGTGCAGCACAAATTGGTGTGTTGATGTCCTTGCTGCAAGTCATGCGTATCTTTGGTCCGAATGTTTGGGGCTGGGTGGCAGATCATCGCAGTCAACGAGTTGCGGTTTTAAGAGTGACTTCTCTGGCTGCTGTGATTAGTTTTTGTGGCATGTTTTTTGGCCAGACCTTTGCTTATTTTTTTGCCGTGATGGTGATTGTGAATCTATTCACCAGTGCACAAGGACCACTTTCAGAAGCACTAATGTTATCTGCCATGCGTGGTGATCTCACCCACTATGGTCGTTTGCGTTTATGGGGTTCAGTAGGATTTATTTTTTCTGTAATGGCAGCAGGGCAGTTATTAGATTGGTATAGCGTAGAGTTAATGCCATGGCTAGCGCTAATCATGTTAGCTATGGTGTCTGTGGTCACATTAAGAATGCGCGAAGAAGCACCCATCGTGCATCGCAGTGATTCACCCTCAGTCATGAGTGTGTTGCGTAAACGTGAAGTATGGAGTTTTTTCACTTCTACTTTTTTAATGGTGGCAGCGCATGCGTCTTTATATGTGTATTACTCACTGTATTTATCGCAAATCGGTTATAGCAAAACAGTGATTGGTTTAATGTGGTCACTCGGTGTGATTGCAGAGATTATTTTTTTCTTTTACCAAGAACCTTTGTTTAAACGATTTGGTGTAAAAAACTTGATGTTTATAAGTTTGGCGATAGGTGTGATACGGTTTTTAATGATAGCGTTTGGTGCACAATCTTTAGTCTTGTTATTGATTGCACAGGTGTTGCATGCTGCTACATTTGGTGTGCATCATTCTTCTTCAGTCGCCACCTTACAGCGTTGGTTTTCTGGGCCATTGCAAGCGCGTGGCCAAGCTTTATTTATTAGTATTTCCTATGGATTGGGTGGCACACTAGGTGGTTTGCTGCTCTCTGCTTGTTGGGATACCTTTGGAGCACAACTCGTGTATGTCATCGCAGCACTCATGTCTGGCTGCGGTTTAGTGGCAGCAGTGCTTTCATATCGCTGGCAAATTCGTGATGGAGAAATAAAATGAATGTAATGCGTCGTAATTTTTTATTAGTGAGTGTGCTCAGCCTGAGCTTATTGGGTTGCGAAACTGTACGTACCACGCAAGGTGGCGCAGTGGGTGTCGATCGTGAACAACGTATGTCTGTTTCTGCGCAAGCGATAGAGCAAAGCGCAAATAAACAATATGCAGCGTTGATGAATGACGCAAGAAAAAAAGGCAAACTTAATTCAGATGCGGTTGAATATGATCGAGTCAAAAAAATTTCCGACAAGCTGATTAAACAAGTGCCCGCATTTCGAACCGATGCATTGAACTGGCGTTGGGAAGTCAATGTATTGAGTTCAGATGAGGTCAATGCTTGGTGTATGCCAGGTGGGAAAATTGCGGTCTATACCGGCTTGATTCAAAAACTGAAAATAACAGACGATGAATTAGCTGCAGTGATGGGACATGAGATTGCACATGCTTTGCGTGAACACTCACGGGAACGCGCTTCTGAACAAGCAGTAGCAAGTATAGGCATTACGATAGTGTCGGCAGTGGTGGGCTTGGGTCAGATAGGGCAACAAGGGATGGAATATGCCTATCAAGGCTTACTCGGTTTGCCGAATTCACGTGCCCATGAAACTGAAGCGGACCGTATGGGCGTTGAGTTGGCTGCTAGAGCTGGCTACGATCCACGCGCTGCCATCTCATTGTGGAAAAAAATGGGTAGCGTAAGTGGGAATGAGCAGCCTAAGTTTATGTCTACGCATCCACCGCGAGCTGAGCGCGTGCAGGATTTAACGGTGTATTCAGCGCGAGTCTTGCCACTTTACCAAGAAGCGACAGGAAAACGACCCTAATTGCACGCAGTTTAAGCAGGCTTATCCCTAGCAAATACAGGGTTTTGGGGTCTACGTATGGCATAATTCGAGGTTATTTTTCACTCGACAAGCGCGTTTTTCGCGTTGTTTCGCAATGTCCCACACACTCTACGACAAACTCTGGCAATCCCATGTGGTCCATACATCTGATGATGGCACCACGCTGCTTTATATCGACCGTCACTTAGTGCATGAAGTCACGAGTCCTCAAGCCTTTGAAGGATTGAAAATCGCGGGGCGCAAACCTTGGCGCAATGCCGCTAATCTAGTGGTGGCGGACCATAATGTTCCGACTACAGATAGAGCCAACGGGATTGCTGATCCCATCTCTCGTCTGCAAATTGAAACCTTAGACGCGAATGCCAAAGAACATAACCTGACTTATTTCAACATGAGTGATAAGCGTCAGGGCATTGTGCATGTGATTGGACCTGAACAAGGCGCGACCTTACCGGGCATGACAGTGGTGTGTGGTGATTCACATACTTCTACCCATGGCGCGTTTGGATGTTTAGCGCATGGCATAGGTACCTCAGAAGTTGAGCATGTATTGGCAACACAAACACTGCTGGCAAAAAAATCCAAAGCCATGCTGATACAAATTGAAGGCGCATTGGGTGCTGGTGTGACTGCCAAAGACACAGTCCTTGCAGTCATAGGCAAGATAGGTACTGCTGGCGGTACAGGTTATGCGATTGAATTTGCAGGCTCAGCGATACGTAGTTTATCTATGGAAGGTCGTATGACAGTGTGCAATATGGCGATTGAAGCCGGTGCACGTGCTGGCATGATTGCTGTCGATGACACCACGATAGATTACGTAAAAGGTCGTCCATTCTCACCTGTAGGTCCACACTGGGATCGCGCAGTGGAATATTGGCGCACGCTGCACTCAGATGCGGGTGCAAAATTTGATGCTGTCATCTTGATTAATGCGGCTGAGATTAAACCCCAAGTCACATGGGGCACCTCACCTGAAATGGTGGTGCCAGTGGATGATCGTGTACCTGATCCTGATAAAGAAAAAGATAGTGTGAAACGTGATGCAATGGAGAAGGCGTTGATTTACATGGGCTTAAAACCTAACACGCCCATACAAGATATACGCATCGATAAAGTTTTTATAGGTTCATGCACAAATTCACGCATAGAAGATTTACGTGCTGCTGCTGCAGTGGTGCGCGGTAAATTCCGTGCCTCGAATGTGAAACTAGCGATGGTGGTGCCAGGTTCTGGTTTAGTGAAAGCACAAGCAGAAAAAGAAGGTCTAGATAAAATTTTCCGTGATGCTGGATTTGAATGGCGTGAACCAGGTTGTTCTATGTGTTTGGCGATGAATGCAGATCGTCTAGAACCAGGTGAGCGTTGTGCTTCAACTTCGAATCGTAATTTTGAAGGTCGTCAGGGTGCAGGTGGTCGTACCCATTTAGTGAGTCCTGCTATGGCTGCTGCTGCCGGTGTCATGGGTCACTTTGTTGATGTACGCTCAATCTAAGAATTTATATAAAAAATTAGCATGAAAAAATTTACTCTTCTTGATGGATTAGTGGCACCACTGGATCGCGCGAATGTCGATACCGATGCCATCATTCCTAAGCAATTTTTAAAATCGATTAAACGTACTGGCTTTGGTCCTAACTTGTTTGATGAATGGCGTTATCTCGATCAAGGTGAGCCAGGTACGGACAATAGCAAGCGTCCACTCAATCCTGATTTCATATTGAATCAGGCGCGTTATCAAGGCGCATCGATTTTATTAGCGCGTAAAAATTTTGGATGTGGTTCTTCACGTGAGCATGCGCCTTGGGCATTAGAACAATATGGCTTTAATGCTGTGATTGCGCCTAGCTTTGCAGACATCTTTTTTAACAACTGCTATAAAAATGGTTTGTTGCCAGTTGTGTTGTCTGAAACCGATATCGATAAGCTGTTTGATGAAGTGAAAGCCTTCCCTGGTTTTAAACTAGTGATTGATTTGCAAGCGCAAACAGTGGCTACTTCAAACGGTAGCAAAGTTTATTCATTCGAAATAGATGCGTTTCGCAAGCATTGCATGATTAATGGTCTAGATGACATAGGCCTGACCTTGCAACAAGCGGATGCAATTCATCATTTCGAAGAACGTCATATTGCCCGCTTTCCATGGCTGGCCAACACGATTTAAAAAACTCTACTTAATTCAACATGAAAATCGCAATTTTGCCTGGTGACGGCATAGGTCCTGAAATCGTCGATCAAGCTGTCAAAGTATTGAACACTTTGGGTCAGTCATTTGAAATGGAAACAGCACCAGTAGGTGGTGCTGGTTATGCAGCGCATGGTCATCCCTTGCCTGATGCCACATTAAAGCTTGCGAAAGAAGCGGATGCTATTTTGTTTGGTGCAGTCGGCGACTGGCAATACGACAACTTAGAACGTGCATTGCGTCCTGAGCAAGCGATTTTGGGTTTGCGTAAACATCTCACTTTGTTTGCAAATTTCCGTCCTGCGATTTTATATCCTGAGTTAGTCGGTGCATCAACGCTGAAACCAGAAGTGGTGTCAGGTCTAGATATTTTGATTGTGCGTGAATTAAACGGTGATATTTATTTTGGTCAGCCGCGTGGTGTACGCGAAGCACCAGACGGTCCTTTCAAAGGAGCGCGTGAAGGTTTTGACACCATGCGTTATTCCGAGCCTGAGATACGTCGTATTGCGCATGTTGCATTTCAAGCTGCCCGTAAACGTAGCAAGCGCTTGACTAGCGTAGATAAAGCAAACGTACTCGAGACTTTCCAATTTTGGAAAGACATCATGATTGACGTGCACAAAGAATATCCAGATATTGAACTCGATCACATGTATGTCGATAACGCTGCTATGCAGTTAGTACGTGCACCGAAAAAATTTGACGTTATCGTCACCGGCAATATGTTTGGCGATATTTTGTCTGATGCTGCAGCAATGTTAACTGGCTCTATCGGTATGTTGCCATCGGCTTCACTCGATGCAAACAACAAAGGTTTGTATGAACCCTCACATGGTTCAGCACCTGATATTGCAGGTAAAGGTATTGCGAATCCATTGGCGACAATTTTGTCAGCCGCCATGATGTTGCGTTTCTCTTTGAACTTGCCTGCTGAGGCAGATCGTATAGAAGCAGCAGTCAAGAAAGTGTTATCGCAAGGTTTGCGTACTGCTGATATTTATGAAGCAGGTACCACTAAAGTGGGCACAGCAGAAATGGGTGATGCTGTTGTTAAAGCCTTAGCTTGAGCAAAAGATTAAAACTTATAAGCAGATAACAAGCTGCTTACAATTTTGTACGGTGAGAAAAAAATGAAATTAGTAGGTTTAGTTGGTTGGCGTGGCATGGTGGGTTCTGTGCTGATGCAGCGTATGCAGCAAGAAAATGATTTTGCCCACATAGAGCCCGTGTTTTTCTCGACCTCGAATTCTGGTGGCAAAGCACCGGCGATGGCTAAGAATGAAAGCACACTCAAAGATGCGCATGATATTGAAGCCTTAAAGCGTTGTGATGTGATTTTGACTTGTCAGGGTGGGGATTACACCAACGAGATTTTTCCAAAATTGCGTGCAGCAGGATGGAATGGTTATTGGATAGATGCAGCGTCTAGTCTGCGTATGAAAGACGATGCCATCATCGTGCTTGATCCTGTGAACTTGGATGTGATTAAACATGCTTTGACATCAGGTATAAAAAATTACGTCGGTGGTAATTGCACAGTCTCTTGCATGTTGATGGGTTTAGGTGGTTTGTTTGCGCATGATTTAGTGGACTGGATGACCTCCATGACTTATCAAGCTGCTTCAGGTGGTGGTGCACAACATATGCGCGAACTACTGACGCAGTTTGGCAGCCTACATGCAGAAGTGCGTGAGCTCTTACATGATCCCGCTTCTGCTATTTTGGAAATCGATCGTAAGGTACTCGCTAAACAGCATGCACTGACTGCGGATGAAACGCTGCACTTTGGTGTGCCATTGGGTGGCAATCTGATTCCTTGGATAGATAAAGATCTAGGTAATGGTCAGTCACGTGAAGAATGGAAGGGCGGCGCTGAGACGAACAAGATTTTAGGTCGTGGCAAAGAGTTTGGTGCGCAAGCAAAAGCAGCAATACCTGTGGATGGCTTGTGTGTGCGGATTGGTGCTATGCGTTGTCATTCACAAGCATTGACCATCAAACTCAAAAAAGATGTGCCTTTAGATGAAATCAACGACATCATTGCAAGTAACAATCAATGGGTGAAGTTGGTACCGAATACACGTGAAGCATCGATGCAGCATTTAACACCGGCAGCAACGACAGGCAGTTTGACCATACCAGTTGGTCGTGTACGTAAGATGCAAATGGGTGGTGAATATATTTCTGCTTTTACAGTAGGTGACCAATTATTGTGGGGCGCTGCAGAGCCTTTACGTCGTATGTTACGAATTGTGTTGGAAGCCTAAGCGATCTAGATTGTCAGTTTGCTGCGTGGTGAATGTGCAACGCAAGATACGCTGTGATGTTTTAAGCGGGGTGGGCTAGTCTGGGGCTAGTTATGGGATGACTTGCAAGTCGAGGATGGCGGTGTTAAGGTCTTGCTAGTTCAGCAATCTTCCCTTTGAAAAAGCCCTGGTAAGTAGATTGAACTCTCCATAGTAAGAGTCTCAATCAGAAGTCATTATTTCTGATGCGATCTATGTTTTCTTATATAAAAACTTCGTTGAGTGCTGTTTTACTGGCTGCGTTGCTTGTGCAACCCTCGGTAATGCTAGCGGCTGCGCTGGGTGAAATCAGCGTGCAGTCTGCTATTGGGCAAAGACTGAGTGCGGAAATAGAGATTGTGGGTTTGTCAAAAAATGATGCAGACACCATCGCATTGCGTCTTGCCCCGCCTGAAGCTTATAAACAAGCAGGACTAGATTACAGCGCAGTCTTGCGCTCAATGCGTTTTAATATAGAGAAAAAAGCGGAACGTTATGTCGTACGCTTGAGTTCTGAAGAAGTGGTGAATGATCCTTTCATCACCATCTTGTTTGAAATCGATATAGATGGCAATCGCAACATACGTCAATATGCCTTGTTACTCGACCCTCCTGCGGTTGATCAGCAAGTAGCAGTCACAGAACCACAAACAGCTGTTGTTCCTGAATTAAACGCGGCCGTAGTACCCACCAACTCAGATGTAAAAGAGACTTCGCCAGCGGGCGAAGTTGCAGCTACTCACACAGTTGGTAAGGGTGAGACACTGCATGGCATTGCCTCGCAGTTGAAACCTGCAGACACTAAATTAGAGCAGGTACTCATTGCGCTACAAAGATTAAATCCTAATGCAATTGATGGTGACAACATCAATCGTATTAAAGCAGGTGCAGTATTAACATTGCCAGATACTGAAACGATTAAAGCGATTGATGCTGCTGATGCACGTAAATTAGTCAATGCACAAACGGCAGATTTTCGTCGTTATCGTGAACAGTTAGCACAACAAACACGTAAGCCAGAAGCAAATACTGAAGCAAGAGCAGACTCAGCAACCAATCGGCAGTCGCAAGGTCGGGTGGGTGTGCAAGTCACTGAACCAACTGGCAACGCTACGCAAGATAAACTGCGCTTGAGTAAAGCTGGTGCACAAGGTAATTCTCAGTCTGCTGCCAATGATGCGGCCAACATGGATAAGATCGCAGCAGAGAAAGCCTTAGCGGAAGCCAATGATAGGGTTGCAGCATTAGAGAAAAATGTACGAGACATGTCTAGTTTATTAGATATGAAGAATCAAACATTGGCTGCGATGCAAAATCAAAATAAGTCAGCAGCATCGAGTGCAGATCCAACACCAAGCACAGAACAAACTTCCGTACAAACTTCGGCACAAAATTCGGCACAAAATTCAACACCAGTAGTGACAGCAACGGAGCCTCAAGCTACAGAACAAGCAGAGGCCACATCACAATCATTAGTGCAGATGGTTGAAGAAAAAATAAAAACAGATCCACTCGTCACTGAGATGAAAACATGGAAGTGGGACAGTGCGCAGTTTTTCAATCAAGATACAGCAGCGTATGCAAGTGCAGCAGCGGTGATGTTGTTATCGCTCGCTTTTATTTCCTCGGTTGTTCGTCGTCGTCGCCATCCTAGTAGTAATGTCTATGACGCTAATCCATTTTTAAATGAACGTAAGACAAAAGCCCAGTCAGAGTTAGGTACTAAGGTTGATAAAACACCGACTGAGGTTGAAACAAAAAATAGCGTATTTCATTCCCATTTTGTGCCGTCTGTAAGTCAGTTAGATATCAATGAAGTCGATGCAGTTGCAGAGGCTGACGCCTATATTGCGTATGGTCGTGATAAACAAGCAGAAGAAATTTTATTAGATGCATTACGTACGCACCCTCAGCGTCATGCTCTGCGTATTAAGTTACTTGAGATTCATGCTGGACGTCAGGACAAAAAGAAATTCGCTGCCTTAGCAAAAGAATTACAAGTCATGAGTAAAGGTATTGGGGCAGAGTGGGAGCAAGCGATGCGTATAGGTCGCATTCTTGATCCAGATAATGCTTTATACAGTGCAGCTAAAACATCGGCACGTACTACGCAAACGATAGTTACGCGCAATGATAATCAAGAAATCTTAACGCGTACTGAGCCTTCATTAAAACTCGTTGTGTCTGATACGATTGTGTCGAAATCTTCCTCTGTGATGGAATTTGATTCTCGCTTAGAGGGCATGCTAGCAGCTCATAGAAAGCGTGAAATTACAGATGGTATTCCTCCTATTATTGATGTCGAACCGCATATAGGTTTGGATTTTCCTACCGAGGCAGATCAAACTAGGATCCGTACGGAGTTTGTGATTAATGATGATCGTTCACTCACTGCATTACGAACTAAATTAGATTTAGCGTTAGCTTGTCAAGAAATAGGTGATCGTGATGGTGCTAGAGAGTTATTGAGTGAAGTAGCGAGTGCAGAAAATCCTGAATTGGCAAAGCGCGCACAATCTTTACTTGCGCAGCTTGCATAAAATTCACATTCATTTTTTCTGATTTTTATCTTATATTTTCTCTAGACAAATTCGTCGAGCTGCAATGACGATAGTCAAATAAATTTCCCCTTAATTACTGCTATGTCTGCTGATGTCGTTTAACAGCAAGGTATTACATATTAACTGAGACGGTTTTTATCATGCTAGGTGATGGATTGTGAAACATGATGTAAAAAGAATCGTTCTTGGTATTCAATATGATGGCAGCTCTTGGCAAGGTTGGCAGCGTCAGCCGCATGGCATTACACTGCAAGATAAACTCGAAGCTGCATTAACCAAGTTCACACAAAAACCAGTTGAGGTCGTGTGTGCAGGCCGTACCGATTCAGGTGTGCATGCAATTGAACAGATTGTGCATTTCGATACCGATGTAAAGCGTGAGTTATTTTCATGGGTGCGTGGGGTGAATGCTTTGATGCCTTCATCAATTGCAGTGCGTTGGGCAACTGAAGTGCCAACGGAAGAAGAAGAATTTCATGCGCGCTTTTCTGCCACAGCGCGCACTTATCACTACCTGATTTATAACGACGCAGTGCGTTCTCCTTTATGGAAGGGGCGAGCAGGTTGGGTATTTCGCCCACTGCAAATTGATTTAATGCGGGAAGCAGCGCAAGCTTTAATTGGAACGCATGATTTTTCTGCCTTTCGTGCATCTGAATGTCAGGCGCAATCGCCTGTGCGCACTATGCATAGTCTAGAAATCTCACAGCAAAATGATTTAATCTTACTGAGCTTTCGTGCCAATGCTTTTTTGCATCATATGGTGCGCAATATTGTTGGTTCTTTGGTGCAGGTGGGAAATGCTAATCAGCCTCCTGCTTGGATAGAAAAAATATTAATCAGTCGCGATCGCAGTCTGGCAGCGCCTACCTTTGCTCCAGATGGTTTATATCTAGCGAAAATTGATTACGATAGTCGTTGGGATTTACCGCACATATCCCATGCTTTTCCCATGTTTTGGAATCATGACAAATGACGCACATGAAAAATCAGCGCACGCGCATTAAATTATGTGGATTAACCCGCGCAGAAGATGTACAGCTTGCAGTGGAATTAGGTACAGATGCACTGGGTTTTGTTTTTTATCCTCCATCACCACGTGCGGTTGATGCAAAACAGGCGGCACAGTTGCTTGCTTTGTTGCCACCGTTTATGAGTGCGGTTGGTTTATTTGTGAATGCCTCCGTGTCAGAAGTGAGGCAAACACTAGCGATTGCACCCATATCAATTTTGCAATTC
>Ga0209550_10001609_pt1 | contig 21669 bp, 22 predicted proteins | sample LauGreSuBDMM15SN_2_FD_187567 | JGI IMG/M metagenome (GOLD analysis project Ga0209550, IMG submission 187567) | Freshwater lake microbial communities from Lake Michigan, USA - Su13.BD.MM15.SN (SPAdes) (version 5) | ecosystem: Environmental > Aquatic > Freshwater > Lake | place: Lake Michigan... | reverse complement strand
GGTGCAAGACACCAGCCAGACCATGGTGAAAATTTGCAAGCCCAGGCGCACGCCCACGGGTTTGATGTAGTCCATCCAAATGTCGCGCACACCCACCCAGATGTGGTAGGCCATGGCCACAATGATGGCAAATGTCAGTGCTTTCATCCATTGGCTGCTGAAGATGCCCGCCCATTTGTCATAGCCAATGGGGCCGCTGCCCCAGGCCAGTTGCACCAACACCAGCAAGGTGAACAAGGCCATCAGGCCTGCAGTGATGCGCTGGGCCAGCCAGTCACGCAGCCCGTAATGGGCGCCGACCACCACGCGTTTGGAACCGAAGTTGACAGACATGTGTTTCTTTCCTTCTTGAGATCAGTACAGGCCAAACAACTTGGCACCCAGCACCCCGGTCAGTGCGATCGACAGACCCAGGGTGGCAAGGGCGGAGGAGCGCCCAAACTCTTTGCTCACGGCATGTTGCACGTCCATGTAAAGGTGGCGAATGCCTGCGATCAAGTGGTGCAAATAGGCCCAGATCAAGGCCAAGGCCACCAGTTTCATGAACCAACCCGGCACAAAGCCCAGGCCCACATTGAATGCATATTTGAACTTGGCAAATGAAATCTCTGACGAGACCGACATGTCAAACATCCAAATGATGAAGGGCAACAACAAAAACATCAATGCACCGCTGATGCGATGCAAGATGGACACCCAACCGGCGGGGGGCAGGCGGTAGGAGGGTAAATCGGTCAGCGCATTGATGTTGCGAAACTCAGGCCGTTTGGGGGCTGTCTCGGTCATGGGTGATGGTCCTGGTCTGGGGGTGGGAAAAACAAAAGGGTCAACAACAAAGTGGCAAATTCTATTGGACGACAAAAAGATGACGTGAAAATTGCATGTCAGATTCAGAACAATTGATTTCGATAGTGGTGCATGTCGGTGCGGTACAGCCCTCGGCGAAGCTCCATGGGCAGATCGTTGTAGGTGAAAGCCACCCGCTCCACACTGAGCAGTGGGGTGTTTGTGTTCACCTGAAGCCATTGTGCCTGTTGTTCGTCGGGCAAAACTGCGCGCAAGCGTTCATCGGCGCGCACCATGCTGATGCCGAACTCGGCTTCGAACATGGCGTACATGGGGCCCTGTGAGGCCGCCAAGCGCTCGGCGCTCAAACCTTTGAAGCGGTCGCCGGGCAACCACAATTCTTCCAAGATGGTGGGCACGCCGCCAAAGGCCAGGGTGCGGCGCACCTCGATCACCGGTTCACCCGTGCGCAACGCCAAGGCCCGCGCCACTTCGGCGCTGGCGCGCAGGCGTTTGCAAGCCAAGATGGTGCGTTGGGCTGGGCCTTGACTTTGGGGGTTGCCATGGTCGGGTTGCAACTTCAGAAAGCGAAATTGAAACCTTTCTTCTGCATGGGTGGCCACAAACGTGCCCTTGCCTTGGCGGCGCACCAGCAGGTTTTCTGTGGCCAATTCGTCGATGGCCTTGCGCACCGTGCCTTGGCTGACCTTGAAGCGAGCCGCCAGATCCATTTCGCTGGGGATGGCTTCACCGGGCTTCCACTCGCCGCTTTGCAGGCTTTGCAAAATCAAGCCTTTGATTTGCTGGTACAACGGGCTGAAGGCAGGGGCCTGCCCAGGTGTCACCAACAGGCCAGGAATATCACTGGCAAAAGCGGTGGCAGGCGGTGTGGGAATGGCGGGCATGGCGTTGAGGTGGCCCGGCGTCAGCCGGGTGTCATGGCCCCATCTTATCTTATATAAGACATAAGACAAACTGTGCCCTTGGCATTTGCGGGTACACTCTTTTTTCAATTGTTAATTTCATCATCTGGAGCCTCCACCATGAGCAAAAAGCCCGTCCGCGTCGCCGTCACTGGGGCCGCAGGCCAAATCGGTTACGCCTTGTTGTTTCGCATTGCCTCGGGGCAAATGTTGGGCGCGGATCAACCGGTCATCTTGCAGTTGCTGGAAATTCCAGACGAAAAGGCCCAAAAAGCGCTCAAGGGCGTGATGATGGAACTCGATGACTGCGCTTTCCCATTGCTGGCTGGTATGGAGGCGCACGGAGATGCAAAAACTGCTTTCAAAGACACCGATTACGCTTTGCTGGTTGGTGCCCGCCCGCGTGGTCCCGGCATGGAGCGGGCCGACTTGTTGGCCGCCAATGCCCAGATCTTTACCGCCCAAGGCAAGGCCCTGGACGCAGTGGCGTCGCGCAACGTCAAGGTGCTGGTGGTGGGCAATCCGGCCAACACCAACGCCTACATTGCCATGAAAAGCGCACCCAGTTTGCCGTCGAAAAACTTCACCGCCATGCTGCGCTTGGACCACAACCGTGCCTTGAGCCAGATCGCCATCAAGACCGGTAAGACGGTGGCCGAGATTGAAAAACTCGCCGTGTGGGGCAACCACTCGCCCACCATGTATGCCGATTACCGTTTTGCCACCATTGGCGCGCAGTCGGTCAAAGACATGATCAACGACCAAGATTGGAATGCCAATGTGTTTTTGCCCACCGTGGGCAAGCGTGGCGCGGCCATCATTGAAGCGCGTGGCCTGTCATCGGCCGCTTCAGCTGCCAATGCGGCGATTGATCACATGCGCGATTGGGCTTTGGGTACCAACGGCAAATGGGTCACCATGGGCGTGGCCTCGCACGGTTGGTATGGCATTCCCAAGGACGTGATGTTTGGTTTCCCCGTCACCTGCGAAGGTGGCGAGTACAAGGTGGTCGAAGGCTTGCCGATTGATGCCTTTAGCCAAAGTTGCATTGACAAGACCCTCAAAGAGCTCACCGATGAGCAAGCGGGCGTGGCCCATCTGATTTGATGAAACACCCTCGGGAGGTTTTGCTCGGCGCGCAAGCGGCGCTTACCCGCTTGCCCGTTTGTGACCACTACAGCGGCGTTCTGGTTCGCATGCAAAAAAGCTTGCAATTGCAGGCTGAAATGATGCAGGAGTTTGGGGTGTGCGTGTTTGACGCCACCCTCGATTGCGAAGATGGTGCGCCTGTCGGTGGCGAGGCTGAGCAGGCCGCCTTGGTCAGTGAACTGGCCTTGGGGGCCATCCCCGGTGCCCGCGTGGCGGTGCGGGTGCACCCGGTCGATCACCCCGCATTTGAGGCAGATGTGGCCACCATTGTCGGCCGTGCCGGCCATCGGCTCAGCCACATCATGGTGCCCAAGGTGGAAACGGTTCAAGATGTGCTCACTGCCGTTCAGGCCATCGACGATGCGGGTGCCAAACAACTGCCTGTGCATGTGCTGATTGAGTCGCCAGCAGCGGTGCATCGGGCATTTGACATTGCGGCCCAGCCTCGGGTGGAGTCGCTCAGCTTTGGTTTGATGGATTTCGTCTCATCCCATGGCGGGGCCATTCCTTCCGCAGGCATGGGCTCGCAAGGTCAATTCACGCATCCTTTGGTGCTGCGGGCCAAGTTAGAGATCGCCAGTGCATGTCATGCCCATGGCAAAGTACCCTCGCATGGCGTGGTCACCGAATTCAGCGACTTGTCGGCGATTGAAAATGCGGCGCGCCGCGCCAGCCATGAGCTCGGTTTCACCCGCATGTGGAGCATCCACCCCGCGCAAATCAGACCTATCTTGGCGGCCATGTCCCCCGATGCGGCAGAGGTGAGCAAGGCGTGTGAGATCATTTTGGCGGGCAAGGAACAGGACTGGGCCCCCATCAGCCACCAAGGTCAGCTGCACGACCGAGCCAGCTACCGATTTTTTTGGCAGGTGCTAGAGCGCGCCCATGCCACTGGCCAGTCCATGCCACCAGAGTTGGCTCATTTTTTTCACACTTGAACAGGTGGTACCCATGGGCAAGTTGATGATGGCGATCCTACTGACCTGTGGGCTGGGCCATGGCTGGGCGCAAACTTCGACAACCCATCCAGCCTCAAAAACCAAAGCCACACCCACCAAGCCACGTGTCGCACAAAAGGCGCCCGCCAAACCCAGCCCCAAGCTGGTAGAAGAACCAGTCCATTTGAGCGCACTGAGCGACGAATTGTTGGCTGTGGCGGCGCTGGTGCACACTGGAAACATGGTGTGCGAGGCCAGCACAGTGAAGATTGCGTCAATCCCCAGCGCCCAAGGCTATTTCGATGTGCACATGGGCAAGCACCATTACCGGATGGCCCCTGTGGCCTCGCTAACGGGTGCGGTTCGGTTGGAAGACACGGTGCATGGCGCGGTGTGGATTCAATTGGCCAATAAGTCCATGTTGATGAATCAAAAAGTGGGCCGGCGCATGGCCGATGAATGTCAAAGCCCCTCCCAAATGGTGGTGGCCGAGGCCATGGCCAAGATGCCGCCCATCAATATTTTGGAGCCCTTGGGCGATGCCCGCCCATTGCCCGCTGCAGAATTGGCCAACAAATAACCCCGTTTACTTTGCCCTTGAACACCTTCTTTTTTGAAATTTGAATGGAGAACTCAGCATGTTAAAAACCTATCGTGACCATGTGGCCGAACGCGCTGCCTTGGGCATCCCCCCCTTGCCTTTGAGTGCCAAGCAAACGGCCGACCTCATTGAGCTGTTGAAAAACCCGCCCAAGGGTGAAGAAGCCACCTTGGTGGACCTCATCACCCACCGTGTTCCCGCTGGTGTGGACGATGCGGCCAAAGTCAAGGCCAGCTATTTGGCGGCAGTGGCCCATGGCACAGAAAAATGCGCCTTGCTCAGCCCCGAAAAAGCCACTGAATTGCTGGGCACCATGCTGGGGGGCTTCAACCTCACGCCCCTGATCGATTTGCTCGACAACAAAGCCTGCGCACCGATTGCCGCCGAAGGTTTGAAAAAAACCCTGCTGATGTTTGACCAATTTCACGACGTCAAAGAAAAGGCCGACCAAGGCAATGCCTTGGCCAAGGCGGTGGTGCAATCGTGGGCCGACGCCGAGTGGTTCACCAGCCGCCCCGAAGTGCCCCAAAGCATCACGATATCTGTGCTCAAAGTCACGGGCGAGACCAACACCGACGACTTGTCACCCGCCCCCGATGCATGGAGCCGCCCCGACATTCCTTTGCATGCTTTGGCCATGCTGAAAAATAAGCGCGAGGGCATCACCCCCGAAGAAGACGGCAAGCGCGGCCCGATCAAATTCATCGAAGACCTGCGCGCCCGTGGCCATTTGGTCGCCTATGTGGGCGACGTGGTGGGTACAGGTTCCAGCCGCAAATCGGCCACCAACAGCGTGTTGTGGTTCACCGGTGAAGACATTCCGTTTGTGCCCAACAAGCGTTTTGGCGGTGTGTGTTTGGGCAGCAAAATTGCTCCGATTTTTTACAACACCATGGAAGACGCGGGTGCTTTGCCCATTGAGTTGGATGTGAGCCAAATGAACATGGGCGACGTGGTTGAGTTGCGCCCCTACGAAGGCCGGGCATTCAAAGACGGCAAAGAAATCGCCAGCTTCACGGTGAAAAGCGATGTGTTGTTTGACGAGGTGCGTGCCGGTGGGCGCATTCCCTTGATCATTGGCCGTGGCCTGACCGCCAAAGCGCGTGAAGCTTTGGGCCTGCCACCCTCCACCTTATTCCGCTTACCAGCAGTCCCGAAAGGCCACGGCAAAGGTTTCACGCTGGCGCAAAAAATGGTGGGCCGCGCCTGCGGTTTGCCTGAAGGGACGGGCGTGTTGCCCGGCACCTATTGCGAGCCCCGCATGACCTCGGTGGGCTCACAAGACACCACCGGACCCATGACCCGCGACGAGTTGAAAGACCTGGCGTGTTTGGGCTTTAGCTCTGATTTGGTGATGCAGTCTTTTTGCCATACAGCTGCTTATCCCAAACCCGTCGACGTGAAGACGCACCACGAATTGCCAGATTTCATCAGCAACCGCGGTGGCATCAGCTTGAAGCCCGGCGACGGCATCATCCACTCGTGGCTCAACCGCATGCTCCTGCCCGACACCGTGGGCACCGGTGCCGACAGCCACACCCGTTTCCCTGTTGGCATCAGCTTTCCCGCAGGCTCGGGCTTGGTGGCATTTGCCGCGGCCACCGGCGTGATGCCATTGGACATGCCCGAGAGCGTGTTGGTGCGCTTCAAAGGCCAAATGCAACCTGGCGTCACGCTGCGCGATTTGGTGCATGCCATTCCGTTGTACGCGATCAAAAAGGGTTTGTTGACAGTGGAGAAAAAGGGCAAGAAAAACATTTTTTCTGGCCGCATTTTGGAAATCGAAGGTCTGCCCGATCTGAAGGTGGAACAAGCCTTTGAGTTGTCCGACGCCTCTGCCGAGCGCAGCGCCGCCGGTTGCACCGTGCACCTGAACAAAGAGCCGGTCATCGAGTACATCAACAGCAACATCGTGTTGTTGAAGAACATGATTGCCCAAGGCTATGCCGATGCACGCACCATTGGTCGCCGCATCCAAGCGATGGAGGCATGGCTGGCCAATCCGCAGCTCTTGCAAGCCGACAAAGACGCCGAGTACACCGAGGTGATCGAGATCGATTTGAGCGAGATCAAAGAGCCCATCGTGTGCTGCCCCAACGACCCCGATGACGCCAAGACCCTGAGCGATGTGGCCGGTGCCAAGATCGACGAGGTGTTCATTGGTTCGTGCATGACCAACATCGGTCACTTCCGCGCAGCGTCCAAATTGCTAGAGGGCAAGCGCGACATCCCGGTGAAATTGTGGATGGCGCCGCCCACCAAAATGGACGCGCAGCAACTCACCGAAGAAGGCCATTACGGCGTGTTTGGCAACGCCGGCGCACGCATGGAAATGCCCGGTTGCAGCCTTTGCATGGGCAACCAAGCGCAGGTCAAGGAGGGCGCAACGGTGATGTCGACCAGCACCCGCAACTTCCCCAACCGTTTGGGCAAAAATACGTTTGTGTATTTGGGCTCGGCCGAGTTGTCGGCGATTTGCTCCAAGCTCGGGCGCATCCCGACGCATGCCGAGTACTTGGCCGACATGGGCGTGATCAACGCCGATGGCAGCAAAATTTACAAGTACCTGAACTTCAATCAGATTGAGAGCTATCAGGAAGTGGCTGATTCGGTCAAAGCCTGACATCCAAGCGCAGAGTTCTCGACTGGCTGAAAACCTGCAACCCGATAAGGGTTGCAGGTTTTTTTATTCGGGTTCGATTCTCGCGTCGCGCACCACTTTGCCCCACCGTGGTGATTCGGCGCGAATGAGGGCTGCGAACAACTCGGGCGCACCGCCACCCACTTCATTGCCTTGGCTGAGAATTTTTTCACGCACCTCGGCGTTTTGCAGGGCTTGGTTGCAAGCGGCATTGAGTATCTTGATGACATCGGCACTCATGCCCTTGGGGCCCACCATGCCCTGCCAGTTTTGCACCTCCACAGCAGGGAAGCCCAATTCCGTCATGGTGGCAATTTGCGGCAACAAGGGAGATCGGACCCGGCTGGTGATGGCCAAAGCACGCAGGCGGCCGCTTTTGATGGCGGGCATGGCCGAATACATTTGCTCGAACATCATGTCGACTTGACCGCCCATCAAGTCGCCAGCGCCAGCAGCGCCGCTTTTGTAGGGGGCGTGAATCATGTCGATGCCAGCGGTGTGCTCAAACAAGGCCCCGCTCAAATGATGGGAGCCGCCTATGCCGCCTGATGCATAGCTGTATTTGCCGGGGGCAGCTTTGGCCGCCGTCACCACATCTGCCACCGTTTTGAAAGGGGAATCGTTGCGCACCATCAAAATAAGTGGGCCTTTTTCAATCAAGGCGATGGGCAGGATGTCGTTCAAGGGGTCGAAGTTCAATTTTTTAAACAAAGCATGGTTGACCGCCAGGGGTGCGAAATTGCCCATGCCCACCGTGTACCCGTCCGGGCGTGCACGGGCAATGATTTCGGTACCAATGTTGCCACCGGCCCCGGCCTTGTTTTCGATGATGATGGGTTGGCCCAGCAAGTGGCTCATCACCTTGGCCACTTGGCGCGAGCGGCTGTCGGCATTGCCGCCGGCCGCATACGGGCAGACCCAGATGATGGTTTTGGATGGGTATTTGTCTTGGGCCAGCGTGGCCAAGGGGAGCAGTGCGGTGGCACCCGCGGCTTGCACCAGGGATCTGCGTTTCATGGTTTTCTCCCTCAGGAATATGGACGAAAAAGTCATCATAAGGCCTGCGTCAATTGGGTCGGCCAGCTGGCGCAGGTCGGCTTGTGCCTGCCCGCACGTGATGGCTGACAATCGGCGCCATGTCGCACACTTTGTTGATTTCTGGTGCCGGAATTGCCGGTTTGGCCACTGCCCTGGCCTTGTCACGCGCAGGCGCCCGCGTGGATGTGGTGGAGCGTGCGGCCGCCTTGACCACTGAGGGCGCGGGCATTCAACTCGGCCCCAATGTCACCCGCATTTTGCGTGCTTGGGGTTTGCAAGATGCGTTGAATGCCGTGGCGGCTTTCCCCAATCACTTGTGTGCCCGCGATGCCCGTCATGGGCGTGTGATGGGACAGGTGGTGCTGTCAGCAGGGGCCCAGCGTTATGGCGCCCCCCATGTGTGCATCCACCGCGCCGATTTGCAGACCCTTTTGTGGCAAGCGGCTGAGCGCGAGCTGGGTGTGCGTTGGCATTGGGGTCAAGGCTTGCAGTCGGTGGGCCAAACGGCGGAGCATGTTTGGGTGCGCAGTGAAGCGGGCCAAAGTTGGCACGCAGACGGTTTGGTGCTTGCCGACGGCATTGGCAGCACCTTGCGCCGCCATGTGTTGGGGGAAGGGGCGGCCACGCCCACGGGCCATATCGCCTTGCGTGCCTTGCTGCCCATGGCCGATGTGCCCGTCGCATGGCGCAGCAGCGATGTGCAGGTTTGGATGGGCGAGGATTTTCACTTGGTGCATTACCCGGTGCGGGGTGGGCAATGGCTCAACCTGGTGTTGATCATCCATCAAGCTGAGGCGTTGTCCGAGGGGTGGAGTTCGATGGGCGATGCGGCCTGGGCCCAGCTGGCCGTCGCCAGCAGTTGTGCCGCTCTGCGCGATTTGGTGGGGGCGGTGTCTGAATGGCGCTATTGGGTGCTGGCCGATCGCAAACCTTTGGCATCCGCCAGCGAAATGGCTCTGGGCCGGGTGGCTGTGATCGGCGATGCAGCCCACCCGATGCGGCCTTATTTGGCCCAGGGTGCAGGCATGGCGATCGAAGACGCGGCTGCTCTGCAAGCGGCGTTGCAAGGCCCGTCCGGCGCCAGCGTGGCAGCGGCCTGGCACGCCATGGCCCACAGCCGCTGGCAGCGGGTGGCCCAAGTGCAACAGCGGTCGCGCCGCAATGGCCGCATCTTTCACAGCACGGGCTTGATGCGGTGGGGGCGAAACCTGGCTTTGCAGACCTGGGGCCCGCATTTGATGGACCCCGCGTGGTTATATGGTGGTGGGCCCATGCCCACGTTGTGACACCCTGAGGCTCAGGCTGGCAGGATCGGCGCCTTGTCGGTGGCACGCAGTTAAGAAGCCTGGGCGCCCAGCAACAGCCATTCCATCAAGGCTTTTTGCACGTGCAGTCGGTTCTCCGCCTCTTCCCAAACGACCGACTGGTTGCCGTCAATCACATCGGCACTGACTTCCTCGCCACGGTGTGCTGGTAAGCAGTGCATGAATAAGGCGTCTGGCCGAGCAGCAGACATCATCTCGGCATCCACACACCACAGCGCAAAGGCTTTTTTGCGCACCTCGTTTTCGGCCTCAAAACCCATGCTGGTCCAGACATCGGTGGTGACCAAATCAGCCTGGTGGCAGGCGTCCTGCGGGTTTTTAAACACTTGGTAGCTCTCAGGCCGGCGCAGGCCCGCCACAGATTGGTCAATCTCATAGCCACTGGGGGTGCTGACATGGACTTTGAATCCCAGCAGATCGGCCGCTTGCAACCAGGTGTTGGCCATGTTGTTGCCGTCACCCACCCAAGCCACGGTTTTGCCCCGGATGCTGCCACGGTGTTCGATGTAGGTGAAGATGTCGGCCAAAATTTGACAGGGATGAAATTCGTTGGTCAGGCCATTGATCACCGGCACGCGTGAATTGGCGGCGAAGCGCTCGAGTTTGCTTTGCTCGTAGGTGCGAATCATCACCAGATCCACCATGCGGCTGATCACTTTGGCACTGTCTTCGATGGGTTCGGCACGACCGAGTTGGCTGTCGCCTGTGGTCAGGTGCACCACAGAACCACCGAGTTGGTACATGCCGGCTTCAAAGCTGACCCGGGTGCGGGTCGAGGCCTTTTCGAAAATCATGGCCAAGGTGCGGTCCACCAAAGAATGGTGCTTTTCGTAAGCCTTGAACTTTTTCTTGATCCAGGCCGCACGCTCGAAAACATAAGCGCATTCGGCAGCGCTCAGGTCGTTGAATTGTAAAAAGTGACGCATGACCGCCTCAAGCCGCCGGCGCGGTTTCGGCCAACCATTGGCGCACCAATGGGGCCAACAAAGACACCACTTCATCCGCCTCGTGCGCGGTGATGATGAGCGGGGGCACCAAACGGATCACCTTGTCGGCCGTCACACTGATGAGCAAACCTGCGTCCAAGGCGCGCTGCATCAATCCGCCACAAGGTCTGGCGAGTTCAATACCGATCATCAAGCCCTGACCGCGAATGTCAGTCACGCCCGGCAGTGAGCCGATGTCGCGCACCAAAGCTGCGTGCAGGTGCGCCCCCACTTTGGCGGCATGGTCTAACAAGCCATCCTCTTCCATGATGCGGATGGTCTCCACCCCCGCACGCATGGCCAAGGGGTTGCCACCAAAAGTGGTGCCGTGGTTACCGGGCTGAAAAATATGCGCGGCCTTGGGACCTGCGACCACCGCACCGATGGGAACGCCTGAGGCCAAACCTTTCGCCAGGGGCATCACATCGGGCACGATGCCTGCCCATTGGTGGGCAAACCATTTGCCGGTGCGGCCCATGCCGCACTGAACTTCGTCGATCATCAGCAGCCAACCGCGTTCGTCACACAATCGGCGCACGGCTTGCAAGTATTCGACGCGCGCCGGGTTGACGCCGCCTTCGCCTTGGATGGTCTCGAAAAACACGGCGACCACATCTTTGCGGTTGGCGGTGGCCTTGTTCAAGGCGTCGATGTCGTTGAGCGCTACCCGGATAAAGCCGTCCACCATGGGGCCAAAGCCTTTTTGTATCTTTTCGTTGCCCGTGGCGCTGAGGGTGGCAATGGAGCGGCCATGAAAAGCCTTGTCATAAACCACGATCTGGGGCAAATCAATGCCCTGATCATGGCCGAACTTGCGCGCCAATTTGATGGCCGCTTCATTGGCCTCCAAGCCCGAATTGCAGAAAAAGACATTTTCCATGCCGGACATTTCAACCAATTTGCGTGCCAGGTTTTCTTGATCTGGGATGTGATAGTAGTTGCATGAGTGCATCATTTTGGCCACTTGGTCCTGCAAGGCCGGCACCAATTTGGGGTGCCCATGACCCAAGGTATTGACGGCAATGCCGGCCAAAGCGTCCAAATAGCATTTGCCAGCGGTGTCCCAAACGCGGACACCTTGCCCATGAGAAACCGCCATGGGCAAGCGCCCGTAGGTGTTCATGGTGTGGGGAGAGCTGGGCGCAGCGGGCGTGGTCATGTCGTGTCCTTGGACAGTGGGGCAAGGCGTTTCAAGGGTTGAACCGCGGGGAGCAGATTTTAGGGCCAGTGAATGACGGCTTCATGGCCATCGTTGCAAGCGCGTGTCGGTGGGCTTGCAGGTGCGGCATTGTCAGGCTCCAACAAGGCGCATCGATAGAATCAATGCAGGGGCGAAAGTTTTTGTGCGCCCCAATTACCCACTCCCACCATGTCATCTCCCTCTGCGCACGAAGTTTGGATCCTGGGCATGACCGTTGGCGGCCAAACCTTCAGGCCCAGCGATTGGGCCGAGCGTTTGGCGGGTGTCATGTCCTCATTTCGGCCTGGCGGCGTTATCCCTGGAGACCACCTGAGTTATTCACCCTGGTGCGTGCCCACCACCAACGACGCGGGGCAAAAATGTGTCATTGTTCATGTGGATTTGCGCGATGCAGAAGTCATGGCCTGGGACTTTGTGCTGAACTTTGCCCGTGACAACCAGTTGCAGGTGGTCAAAGGGGCTTTGGTGCCATGACAACAAAAAAGCCGTCTTGCGACGGCTTTTTGCTTTGCTGACAGCGCACCCGTTACAAACGGCGGCCTAACGAGTCAGGCCGGGCTGGTGGGCCTGATGTTCAGGCCGCGATGGCCAAGGTTTTGACCTTGGCGCTCAGGCGGCTCTTGTCACGAGCTGCCTTGTTTTTGTGAAAAATACCTTTGTCGGACACAGAGTCCACCACGGTTTGCATTTTGGCAAACAGCTCGGTGGCCTTGGTCTTGTCGCCAGCCAAAACCGCTTTTTCAACGTTTTTGACGGCAGTGCGGTACTTGGAGCGCAGTGAGGTGTTGGCGGCGTTCAGATGGACGTCTTGACGCGCGCGTTTACGGCCCGACGCCAGGCGCGGGTTCTTTTTCTTGGGCTTTCCAGATGCCATGATGGTGTTCCTATGTGTCTGTGGATGTTGTCAGCAAAGCCCGCGATTGTATCAAAGCGCCAGCCCAGGAATCTGCCCTCCCCATACCGGCCGAAATGGGCCGTGGCTTGCCAGGGGCGAGGGCTACACTTGAGGCGTGTCTTTGTTCAAATCTGCATCCACCGTCTCTTTGTGGACCTTGGTCTCGCGTGTCACTGGCTTGGCGCGCGAATTGCTGATCGCGGCCACTTTTGGCGCCAGCGCCATGACCGATGCCTTCAATGTGGCCTTTCGCATCCCCAATTTGTTTCGGCGCTTGTTTGCCGAAGGGGCGTTTGCCCAGGCCTTTGTGCCGGTGCTGGCCAGCACCCGCAGCCAAGAGGGAGATGATCGGGCCGTCGAGTTGCTGGGTCATGTGGCTACAGCGCTTTTTTGGGTGTTGGCACTAACTTGTGTGGTCGGTGTGGCGGCTGCGCCTGTGCTGGTGTGGGCCATGGCGTCTGGTTTGGGCCGCGATGCGGCGGCCCAAGAGGCGGCGGTGTTCATGACCCGCTGGATGTTCCCCTACATCGGTTTCATGTCTTTGGTGGCCTTGGCCGCGGGCGTGCTCAACACCTGGAAGCGCTTTGCCGTGCCCGCGGCCACCCCGGTGTTGCTGAATGTGAGCATGGTGGCCTGCGCATGGTGGGGTGGCCCCTGGGTCGAATCCCAGGGATGGCCCGCCATTTATGCCTTGGCCGCTGGCGTCATGTTGGGCGGCTTGATGCAGTTGGGCGTGCAACTGTGGGCGGTGCATCGATTGGGCTTGCGGCCACGCTTGGCCTGGCCTGGCCGGGGATTTTTTGCAGCTTGGCGAGACCCAGGTGTGGGGCGCATTTTGGGCCTGATGGCACCGGCCTTGCTGGGGGTCAGCGTGGCCCAAATATCGCTCATCATCAACACCCAAATCGCCTCGCATTTGACCCCCGGCAGCGTGACCTGGTTGGGTTATGCCGATCGCTTGATGGAGTTTCCCACCGCCTTGCTGGGTGTGGCTTTGGGGGTGGTGTTGTTGCCCGCCTTGACCCAGGCCAAGGCCAGTGGCGACCAACAACGTTACAGCGAACTGATCGATGACGGCTTGCGCTGGGTGGTGGTGCTGGCGCTGCCATGTGCGGTGGCCTTATTGATTTTTGCCAAACCTATGGTGAGTGTGCTGTTTCACTATGGGGCCTTCACCGACCGTGACTTGACCCAAACCAGCCTGGCGTTGGTGGGGTATGGGGTTGGCTTGATGGGCTTGGTGGCCATCAAGGTATTGGCACCAGGTTTTTATGCCAGCCAAGACACCACTACCCCCATGCGCATTGCCTTGGGGGTTTTGGCCCTGACCCAATTGCTCAACCTGGTGTTGGTGCCTTGGTTGGCGCATGCGGGTTTGGCCCTGGCCATTGGTTTGGGCGCTTTGGTCAATGCCGGCGCTCTGTACTTTGGCTTGGTTCGCCAAGGGCGTTATCAGCCCCGACCAGGTTGGGGGCGCTACCTGGCCCAAGTGGTGCTGGCGTGTGCCCTGCTGGCCTTGCCGTTGTGGTGGTTTTCCCAAGTGATCGACTGGGCGGCTTGGCGTGTGACGCCTTGGGCCCGCGTGGCGGCATTGGCCGTCGCTTTGTTGACCGCTGCCATCACCTATGGCGTGGCTTTGTGGGCTTTGCGGGTGCCATTGCAAACCTTGTGGCGGCGCTGAGGTGAGCATGGCCGCTTGGAACCCCATGAACACCACGACACCGATGGACTATTTCCGTTCCTTGGTGGCCTCGGATGAACAGTTTCCTTTGTTGGAAGCCGCTGCCAGCCTGGCCCATGTTCAGCACCCGCAGACCGATGTGCAGGCGGTATTGGCCCAGGTGGACGATTGGTTGGTCCGCTTGCGCCGCAGGTTGTCCAAGGACACCGATCCGATCGCCAAGTTGCGCTTGGTGAATCGGTTTTTCTTTGAAGAGCTGGGTTTTGCGGGTAATGTCAATGACTACTATGCCCCAGAGAACAGCTTCATGCACTGTGTGATCGAGTCGCGTCGGGGCATTCCCATCAGCTTGGCCGTGCTGTGGTTGGAGATGGCGCAAGGCCTGGGTTTGAATGCCCAGGGCGTTGGCTTTCCGGGGCATTTTTTGGTCAAGGTGAATTTGCCCGATCCGCATGTCGGTGTGATCGTGCTGGACCCGTTCACCGGTCAGTCTCTGGGGCGTGACGACTTGCTGGAGCGCATGGGACAGTGGCTGGGCGACACCGACCCAGGTTTGGGGACGCGTAAAACCGATGTGTTGTTGTCACAGCATTTGCAAGCATGCCCGCCGCGCCGCATGGTGTTGCGCATGCTGCACAACTTGCAAGAAATTTACCGTTCCCGACAAGATGCCCCGTTGTTGGCTGCGTTGCAGCAGCGCATCACCACCGTGGATTCAGCGACCTGAGGGCTGCAACAGATTGACCTTGGGCTTTTTTCAGGGCTCAGCGCAACACCACCGCAGGACCATTGCCGCGCAATTGGATGTCGCCCACCACATGCACTTGCTCGCCCATGCTGCGAAGTGTGCTCGCGCAGGCTTGAGCGGTTTGTGCGGGCACCACCACCACCATGCCAATGCCATTGTTGAAGGTGCGGTTCATTTCTGTGTCGCCAATACCCGCCTGGGTTTGCAACCAAGAGAATAGTTCTGAGCGGGGCCAACTGCCCTGGTCGATTTGGGCGCAGAGGTCTTCGGGCAAAACCCGGGGGATGTTTTCCAGCAAGCCACCACCGGTGATGTGGGCCAGGGCGTGGATGGGGTGTTGGGCCAAGGCGGCGAGCACCGATTTGACATAGATGCGGGTTGGGGCCATCAGGGCTTGTCGAAACGGCTGCCCATCGAGCTGATGGGGCAGGTCGCTGGCACTGCGTTCAATCACTTTGCGCACCAACGAAAAGCCATTTGAGTGCAAGCCTGAGGAGCCCAAACCCAGAATCACATCGCCCTGCGCCACCAGGGCCCCGGTGAGAATTTTGGACTTTTCCACCACGCCAACGACAAAACCGGCCAAGTCGTATTCGCCCGGCGGATACATGCCCGGCATTTCTGCGGTTTCGCCGCCCATCAGAGCGCAACCGGCTTGTTGGCAACCGGTGGCGATGCCTTGGACCACGGTGGCTGCGGTATCGATGTCCAGTTTTCCGCAGGCAAAGTAGTCCAAAAAGAAAAGCGGCTCTGCCCCTTGAACCAACACGTCATTGACACTCATGGCCACCAGGTCAATGCCCACGCTGTCATGCATGCCCCACTCAAAAGCCAATTTGAGTTTGGTGCCCACACCATCGGTGCCGCTGACCAGTACCGGCTCTTGATAGCGCTTGGGAACCTCAAACAAGGCGCCAAAGCCGCCCAAGCCCGATAAAACCCCTTCGCGCAGGGTTTTGGCTGCCATGGGCTTGATGCGTTCAACCAAAGCGTCACCGGCATCGATGTCCACGCCTGCATCTTTGTAGGAAAGGGGTTTGTTCATGTGGGGGATTGGAATAAAGGCGTCGCAATGTGCGCCGATAGAATCAGATGATTTTAAGCCTGCCCTGAAATAGACTGCCCCATGACCCCGAACCAACAACAATTCGTTGCCTGGAGCGCCATCATCGCTTTGGCGGGCTTGTTGTTGTGGGTCTTGTCACCGGTGCTGATGCCATTTGTCGTCGCGGCTGTGTTGGCCTATGTGCTGTCACCCTTGGTCAAAGGCTTGTTGCGCATCAGTGCCGGGGCCTTGCCCGTGCTGCTGGCGGTGGGTGTGGTGGAGTTGTTGTTCTTGGTCGTGGCCTTGGCCATCCTGTTGCTGGTGGTGCCCATCTTGGCCAAAGAGTTGCCCCTGATGCGTGAACAGTTGCCGGTTTTGCTGCTCAAGGCCCAAGCGGTTTTGGCGCCTTGGCTCAAAGAGTTGGGCATCGAGTTGGCCTTGGATGCGGCTTCTTTGAAGGCCTTCATCATCAAGTATTTCAACACCTCGGTCGAAGACTCACTCGATGGCTGGCTGACGTCCTTGCGCATTGGCGGCAGCGTCGCGTTGGCCGTGGTGGGCAACGTGGTTTTGATCCCTGTGGCCTTGTTTTATTTGCTGGCCGATTGGGACCGCTTTGTGGCCCAGGTGGTTGGTTTGGTGCCGCAACGCTTGCGCCCAGGCTTTGACGGATTTGTGGCCGAGGTCGATGAGGTGCTTGGCCAATACCTGCGGGGCCAGTTGACCGTGATGGTCATCTTGGCGGTTTTTTACAGTGCAGCTTTGGCCCTGTTCGGTTTGGATTTGGCCTTGCCCATTGGGGTCTTCAGTGGCTTGGCTGTGGTCATTCCTTATCTGGGCTTTGGGGTGGGTTTGGTATTGGCCCTGTTGGCCGGCTTGCTGCAGTTTGCCGCTTGGAAGGCCGCCTTGATGGTGGCGGTGGTGTTTGGCCTGGGTCAATTGTTGGAAGGTTTTGTGCTCACACCCCGCTTGGTGGGTGAGCGCATTGGTCTGCATCCCTTGGCGGTGATTTTTGCATTGCTGGCTTTTGGACAGGTTTTTGGCTTTGTGGGCGTGCTGGTCGCTTTGCCTGCCAGCGCGATTTTGTTGGTGTGTTTGCGCCGCGCACGCCAGCGTTATTTGGCCAGCCACTTGTTCACCGGTTGAGCCAAGGGCATGAAGCAAATTGCGCTTGACATTGGATTGACGCCTGGTCCGAGCCTGGACAATTATTTGGCGGGTCAAAATCAGTTGGTTTTGGAGCATTTGTCTTTATGGGTATCCAACCAAGTGCGCTCGCCCGTTCCCACCTACCTCTGGGGCGAGATGGGTTGTGGCAAAAGCCATTTGTTGCAAGCCGTTCGGGCGGCTTTGGCTGAGCAAGGCGGTTTGGGCTCGGTCGGATGGATGGACCCAGAGTTGGCCGAACCCGGTGCTTTTAGAGAAGATTGGCAAGTGGTTTTGCTCGACGATGTGCACATCTACAACGCCGTTCAGCAACACGCGGCCTTCAATTGGTTTGTCAATGCGACATCGGCCACCGATGGGCAGCAGCGCTGGGTGCTGGCCAGTGGTGCCATGCCGCCGAGCGATTTGCCGGTGCGTGAAGACTTGCGCACGCGCTTGGCCTGGGGCCATGTGTTTCAGTTGCAGTTGCTCAGCGAAATGGAGCGTCGGTCGGTGCTGCGCCAGCAGGCGGATGCCAGGGGCTTGTTTTTGAGCGATGAAGTGATGGACTATTTGCTTCACCGCTTCAGCCGCGACTTGGCCAGCTTGATGCATTGGCTGGACCAACTGGACCGCTTTGCCTTGCAAACCAAACGCGCCATCACCGTGCCCTTGGTGCGTGAAATGATGGAGCAACTTTGATGAAAGATGGGTGTGGAATCTATTTGCCTGTTTGATCTGGACCACACCCTTTTGCCCTTGGATTCTGACCACGCTTGGGGCCAGTACACCACCCGCATGGGGTGGACCGATGCGGATAACTTTGCGCAACGCAATGATGCGTTTTATCGCCAATACCAGCAGGGCGAACTCGATATCCACGCCTATGTGCAATTTGCCACGCAGGCTGCGCGTGAGCGCGGACCCCAAGCCAGCGCCGACGCACACCAATCTTTCATGCGTGAGGTGATCTTGCCTGCCATTCGTCCCCAGGCCACGGCTTTGGTGCAAAAACACCGTGCCCAAGGCGACCGATTGCTGATCGTGACGGCCACCAATGAATTTGTCACCGCACCCATTGCCCAGGCTTTTGGCATTGACACTTTGATCGCTGTTCAACTCGAGCGTGATCAAAACGGCGAGTTGACAGGGCGGATTGCGGGCACGCCGTCGTTTGGCCGTGGCAAAGTTGATCGTCTGCAACAATGGTTGGAACAGCAAGGTTTGACTTGGGAGGGGATTCGCAGCACCTTTTACAGCGATTCCATCAACGATTTGCCCCTGCTCGAAAAGGTCAACCACCCGGTGGCGACCAACCCCGATGCGCGATTGCGCGCCGTGGCGCAACAGCGAGGCTGGCCCATTTTGGAATTGTTTCCCTCCCCATGATCAAAAAATTCATCGATAAGCTGCTCGGTCGCAGTGACGCCGCCGATAAGCCCACTTTGGGCAAGCGCCTGGTCATAGCGGCCAGTGTCCACGGCATTGATGCAGAGTTGGTGGACGAGCGCGCTGTGCAAGTGGTCAAAACCTTGCAAGAGCGGGGCTATTCGGCTTACATCGTGGGCGGCGCTGTGCGCGACTTGCTGATGGGCTTGTCGCCCAAGGATTTTGATGTGGCCACCGATGCCACGCCCGAGGAGGTCAAGTCCTTGTTTCGGCGCGCCTTCATCATTGGGCGGCGCTTTCGCATCGTGCATGTGGTGTTTGGGCGTGGGCGTGAACACGAGGTGATCGAGGTGTCAACCTTTCGTGCTTACTTGGACAGCGCAGACGCCCAGCAGGTCAAGGGCAACGAGCGCAGCAGCAAGTCTGAGCTGGCAGGCATGAAACACGCGGTTGACGCCAGTGGTCGCGTGTTGCGCGACAACGTCTGGGGACCGCAGGACGAAGACGCAGCGCGGCGTGATTTCACCATCAATGCCATGTACTACGACCCTTTGACGGGGGATGTGATCGATTACCACGGCGGCATGAAGGATGCAAAAAAGAAATTGCTGCGCATGATTGGCGACCCGGCTGCCCGGTATCGCGAAGACCCCGTGCGCATCATCCGAGCGGTGCGCTTTTCCGCCAAGCTGAGTGCTTTGGGCTTCAAGATCGAAACCCACACCGCCGCACCCCTCAAGCGCTTGGTGGGCTTGCTGGCCGAGGTGCCGCAAAGTCGCTTGTTTGACGAGATGCTCAAGTTGCTTCAAACCGGGCATGCCCTGGCCAGCGTGGCCCAACTCAATGCAGTGGGTTTGCAAAAGGGAATTTATCCTTTGCTGGATGTCGTGGTCGAGCGTGCAGATGATGCTTTTGTCAAAGCAGCGCTGGCGGACACCGACCGCCGGGTGGGAGAGGGCAAGCCGGTCGCGCCGAGTTTTTTACTCGCTTGCGTGTTGTGGTCGGATGTGCGCCAGGCCTGGGATCGTCTGCGTGAGCAAGCCCCGCCTTTCCCTGCATTGCAGCAAGCCATTGATGAGGTTTTTGAGTCGCGCATTGGAGACGTGTCTGGGCGCGGCAAATTGGCGGCGGACATGCGCGAAATTTGGATGATGCAACCCCGCTTTGAGAAACGCAGCGGCAGCGCGCCGTTCTCCTTGATTGAGCAGCCTCGCTTCCGAGCGGGTTTTGATTTCATGCGTTTGCGCGCCGATGTGGGCGAGGTGGATGAGGCCCTGGCCGATTGGTGGCAAACCTTTAGCCTGGCCGACGACCTGGGTCGTGAAGATTTGCTGGCCCAACTGCGCAACGCCACCACCCGGCCACAGCGCGTGGCGCGCGCGCCCAGGGCGGCGCCCACCGATGCCCCAGATGTGCCGCTGGAGCCCAACGCCAGCGAAGACCCGGACGCGCCCAAAAAACGCCGCCGTCGCCGTCGTCGCCGTGGCGATGCCGATGCGCCCGCCAGCTCGGCAGACTGATCGCGATCTTGGCCATGGGGCGTGATTGGGTTCGAGCGTTCATTGCTTTGGGGGCCAATGCAGGGGAGCCATTGGCACAGATTGAGCAAGCCTTTGAAGCGCTACTGAAACTGCCGGTCACCGTGGGTTTGCAGCGATCACGGCTTTATCGCACGGCACCTTGGCAAGCTCAGGGCCCAGACTTTATCAATGCCATGGCACAGGTCGATACCCAACTCAGCGCCCCAGACCTATGGTTCCACATGCAGCGCATTGAGCAAACAGCAGGCCGCATTCGACCCTATCACCATGCACCCAGAACCTTGGATTTGGACTTGATTTTTTATGGCGATGCAGTGATCCAAAGCCCTGCCTTGGTGTTGCCCCACCCACGCTGGCGCGAGCGGGTATTTGTGTTGCGGCCCCTGGCAGATTTGGCCCCGGCTCTTATTCTTGCCAGTGATTGGGCAGGTGTGGCAGGCCAAGCCATCATGCCCTTAGAGGCATAAAACCTGCGGCTTTTCCGCTAGAAGCTTGAGTGGCGGCGCTTGAGCCAGGCGGCGCAATAAATCGTTGAGACTCACTGCGAAATTTTTTGCGCCTCTTCAATTTGGTATTGAAAGTAGCGTTGGAAACCGTAGGCCAGGCTCGATAACAGGGCGGTGGTGCCCACCAACAAGCTCAGGACCACTGCGCCAATGGTGAGCCAATTGGTTTGACCGGCCTTGGACAAGGGGTCTTCCAGGGGGTTGAAGCGTTGGTTCCAGGCTTCTTTGCTCATCAAGGCATAAACAATCGCGGTAAGTGCACAGCCTGCGATGTTGATGCCCAGGGGCAAAACCAACCACCAACTGGCCATATCGTCGACCCCAAATTCTTGGATTCGCGACACCCCGTACATCCCCAATGCGGTGGGTACGGGCAACAGCCAGCCCAAGTTATCGGCCCAGCCAAACAAATAAAAGCGGTGCAAGCCCAGGGGGCCGCCCAAAAATGTCAGCCATGCGGCCCAAGTTTTGTTTTTCATGGTGTTCCAGTGTGGGGAGGTGTCAGGTCACCCAAGCCCAATGCGCGCTGCATCATGACGGTGTCAAGCCAGCGCTGGTGTTTCCAGCCGCTGGAGCTTATCAGACCGACTTGCTCAAATCCCAGGCCTTGGTGCAAACGGATGGAACTCAGGTTGGCCGAGTCGCCAATCACCGCGATCATTTGGCGGGCACCTTGTGCTTCGCAGCGTTGAATGAGTTCGGCCATCAGGGCGCGTCCCAGGCTGAGCCTTTGCGCTGCAGGGTCGATGTAAACAGAGTTCTCCACCAAGAAGCGGTAGGCTTGTCGAGGGCGGAACAGGTTTGCATAGGCATAACCCATCACCGCGCCACCGACCTCTGCGACCAAATAGGGCAGATGATTCTCGAGCACCGCCATGCGCCGGCGCGCCATCTCTGGCTCATCGGGCGCACTGAGTTCGAAACTGCCGCTGCCGTGTTCCACATGGTGGGCATAAATGGCAGTCAGGCGGGGCACATCACCATCTTGGCTGGGTCTGATCAGGGTGGTCATGGGGTTGGGGATATAATGTTTGGTTTTCAGCGTGTCGCTGGCCGGGTGGCCTAGTCGCGTGTCTCAAACGTTGAAAAAATTCCACCACCCGAAGGATAAACCATGGTCGTCATCCGAC
>Ga0209550_10001607_pt1 | contig 21672 bp, 18 predicted proteins | sample LauGreSuBDMM15SN_2_FD_187567 | JGI IMG/M metagenome (GOLD analysis project Ga0209550, IMG submission 187567) | Freshwater lake microbial communities from Lake Michigan, USA - Su13.BD.MM15.SN (SPAdes) (version 5) | ecosystem: Environmental > Aquatic > Freshwater > Lake | place: Lake Michigan... | reverse complement strand
GCGGGGAACGACTGGAAGGGCTGGAGTTACGCTTGTTGCGGCGTCGGCAAGGGTCGTTGCAGCTGCTTTCGCTGCCTTCGACTTAAGAATTGCCATTTTGAATCCCGCTTATCTAGAGACAACGTCTTGCCTCTACTAGTTAAGACACCTGAAGGGGCTAAATGTTGTGCCCAATCAGAAACTTTTTTTAGTAAATATCGCTAGCCACGCTCAAGGGGAACCTTATTAGGTCACTCTGAGAAAAGGCTTAGAGGGTTAATTGGGGGAAGGGCTTGCGCCGAAGGCCAAGGCCGCTAATTTTAAGCGTAAACCAGGCTAATGAAAGTAGGGTCGAGCATTAGGCCTCAAAAGGCTCAAGTAAAGGATAAGGGTTTAGGGGCAGAATGTTGGGATTTCAGGGTTTAGGAGTGAAATGTGTCATTTTAAGGCCCGCTATGAGGCGTCTGCGATGCCAATTCCGCTGCACGTTGCCTTAAGCGCAAAAACATAAAAATTATTGGCACTAACAATACTGATCGGTGCCTAAAAGAAGTGCCTAGGTTTACTTCAACTAAGGCGCTGAAGGCAATAAAACCTAAAGTGAATATCACTGAAAGAATCATCGTAGGATCCTGTAAAAATTTGGATCGTCTGAATCTAAAGAATTGAAACGCTAAAGCCATATACAGCAACCACCAGAGTGTCGATTCAAATGATGCAACCGCAGCTGCTATTCCCGGGTCGCCTACTAAAGGAAATGGTCCGAACAAGAATACGAAGGCGGGCCACACCATACTAAACGGCTTTTCTATTTGTCCGGGAGTTAATATGTGTCCGTTGAGTGAAGATGTATCTGAACCAGCCTCTACATCTTCGTAAATCAAGCCAAGCTTAATTTTTTCAGACCAAATTTGTTCTATTTTATTCTTTAGTTTCGAGACCGACAATACTTTGGTAAATATCGAATTTGGATTATCTTGTAGATAGAAATACAACGCCACTAAAGTGTAATCACCGTGAAAGGTTATTAATTTAACTTCTTCTTGAGTATCCCCCTTTGGCGGTTTACCACCACCAACTCCACTTGGGTTACCCGACCCATCTCCACTTGGGTTACCCGATCCATCTCCACTTGGGTTACCCGATCCATCCACATAAATTTGCGTGATCGAATCCCCTGAACGTTTACCCGTTTCGGTAATATCTGATTTTAAGATGAAAGTAAGGGCATAAACGGAGGTAGTACAAGCAAATAGTGCGAGCGGGATCAATAGCCCGGCTGTCAAAAATTTAAGTATTAATTTCTTGCTAACTCTTTGAAATACGATAATTCCACAACAAATCAAAGTTGCAAGCATTAAACAAAGCCACAGGTAACTTTTGGTTGAAAGTAATCCATATGAGCCAATCGCTATCAGGATTGCCCCTTTTATGCTCTTACCAGCCCATAAATAATTAAATCCAACAAGGAAAGCGGCAATTTCTGCGATAATGAAGGATTCTCGCAAACCGACAGTAGTCCACAGAAATACTGAGGGTATTAAATAAGCAGCGAAGATCCATTTGTCCCAATTCTTCGCCTGATTAGATGTTTTGAAATAAACTTTACGAAGCATTAATACACTAAAAAGCGTTAAGGCAATTGAAAGAAATCTAATTGCTGCATAATCAGGCACTCCAAGAAGAGTAAGTAGTTTTGCAGGTAAGTAAGCAACCCATAAAAAAGCCTTAGGAGCCGTAATCCATCCACTCTGATATTGGGGATTTGGGTCAGTACTGTGCCCATAAAGATTGCTGAAAGTATACAAATAGCCACTCTCGTCCGGCGCAAATGCGAAAAGTCGTCCCAGGCCAATCGCCAAAGCTGAATGCAAAATTACAAATAGGGAAAGAGTCTTGTTTTTTCCTAAAATGGAAAATAAGCCAAAAAATACTTTCCTCATAAAAGTTCCGATGGACGACTTCAGCATAATAATGCGAATTATAGTTTCTGTTGGCCCTGTTTCAGGCCAAAAACACAAGTAAATGGCGACTTTCTTAAAATGAAATCTACGACCAGGATGGGTCGAACAATATGTATAGCTTCTAGGATTAACTCAAATCGTTACTATCCAATATTTTCTTGTTTTCTGAAATTCAATAGCATCTACGAAGGGAATTTCAATCTGGACTGGTTAGATTAACCTCCTGATAAAGACTCTCTAAGGAAACCTAAGGCTGGTGATTGCAAAGTGAATAAAAGTAAGACTATGCGCCTTACTCGGCAGAAACGAGTCAAACGAATTCTATTTTCATTGCTGATCAGCCAGCTATTTCTAACTGGGAAGAGGTCACGTGTTACTCGATTATCAGCTGATTTTGTCTTTAGAATGCACTCACGTTATCCAGATGCAAAACTCTTTCATTCCAGAGAAAACCTCTGGCGCACTTTCGGGAGTGCGCTCGGTAATAGTAAATGGTTAGGTTTTGAATTTGGTGTCGCTTCAGGAGATGCAACAAAAATTTTCTTAAAAATGCCTTACGCCGTCGATTGCGTCGGCTGGAATGGATTCGATACATTTTTTGGCCTTCCAGATGAATGGGGAGACTTGCCCAAAGGAGCTTTTAGCACGAATGGAATCCCGCCAAAAATTAAGAGTAATTTGATTCAATGGCATATTGGAAGAATTGAAAGTACGTGTTCTGAGATAAACCAACTTAAAAATCTGAATCATAATTTTATTGTTATATTCGACTTTGACCTTTATTCAGCGACAAAAGCGGCTTGGGATGTAATTGTTAACTATCTAAAGCCAGGCGACATTATTTATTTTGATGAAGCTTACGAGGTGGATGAAAATACAGTGATAGAGGAGATATTTGATAAAAAAGACGTGCAATTAGAAGTTATTGGATACACGACGATGGGAATCGCCTTCCGAGTAATTAATTAATTCTAAAGATTTATCACCTGAGAGAATTCTGACTCAAGAATCGAGTCATGTGTTGCCATTAGTATCAGTTTAAATCGTGAGCAAGTGAGCAAATTCTTAATTATTTTCTCTGCTAAATCTGAATCCATGCCAGCTGTAACTTCATCTAAAAGTAGGATTTCAGGTTCTTGATAGATTGCTCGCGCCAGCGCAATCTGCTTTCTTTCACCGCCAGAAATATGTTCGTTTGAAATTGAACCCGGGCGCTGATCTGCCCACTTATATAAGTCACTAATTCTTAATGACTCTGAATATAGGACTTGGTTGATGTTTGAAGCAGAATTATCACCAGTGATCATCTCAAATAAAGTTTCTCCTTTCAAATATGGATTCTGGGATACCAAGTTGGCTCTTGGCCGCCATTCCTTTGAACTTGATAAAATTTTTCCATCTATCTCCAAACTGAATTCTGCGCCAATCAGCCCACCAACCGATTTCAAGAGTGTAGTTTTACCAATTCCAGTCTCACCCTTAATCGCAGCAAATTCGCCAAGAGAGAATTTTAACTCTAAAAGAAAGCCTGAATCATTTTTCTTAGGAAACCCAAATACAAGAGATTTATAAAAACTGGTTCGATCAATTAATTCATTATTCCAATCAGGGGCGAGATTATTAGCCATTATATTTAGAAATTCGGATTGATGGGATGCGATTTGATTTCTTGCAGAGATTATCCGAGCAAAAGCGGGAATCACTCTAAAAAAAGAGTAGGCCAATACAGCAAAAAATTGAATTCTCGCCTCGGGTGGTACAAGATCATCTATAAAAATAAATGTAAGAATTACCGAAATGATAAAGCTGAATTCAATTGTAAGCCGGGAGTAGGAACCTAGTTTTACAATTTTTCTATCTAACTCCGATGATTTGTAAGTTTGTTTGCTGAGTTTATCTGCACCCGTTGGGAATGAGCCCTGGTCGTAAAAAGTACGAAAATCAGAATAAGTAATATAGTCAACAATTGAATCCACTTTAGCTCTGTCAGCTGTTAACAGTGTGATTTTTTTTCTTACAATTCCGAGTGCAGGAATAGATAACATCAAGGTCGTGCCAAACACTAACAGGCTAGCTTTAGGCGATATTATGAAAACAAAAGGAACAAGAAAAATTAAGATCAGCATTTCAGAGATGATTAGACCCAATGGATAATAAATATTGTGCGTTAAAATGTGCATACGGTTTGCCATGTTGGCGACTGGCGAGTCAGATTTCTCAATCTCCTCTCGGCTCAAAGAAACTCGTCTACGGAAAATTGAAGTAAAAAATTCTCCTGAGGCTTTCGTTTTGAGATTCAATTCAATCCATTGGAATCCAAGCTTGCCTATAAAAACTACGCCCAAGATTGTAATGAGTACGGTTTGTGTGATTATGAACGGCAGATTTTCCGCGAGGATTCCAAAGTTGGATTTACGCCCGCCAAATAATGAAGAGGAAAGAAGTGAAAATGTTGCTGCAGAAGCCACTTCTAGAATGCTAGCTACCACACCAAAAATTATTGATGTCCCCCAAATCAATTTGCCTCTGCGACTTAAGGTTTGGAGAATCATGTGTAAGAATTGCACTAGAGACTCTCCCGCCACTTTGTATTCGAAAATTGTGGGCCCAGACGGGCTCGAACCGTCGACCCACGGATTAAAAGTCCGTTGCTCTACCGACTGAGCTATAGGCCCCACTTGTATCTCTCGATTAAGCGCCAGAATTACGCTGGTGCCAAGCAAGAGCGAAATAGTATCGGATTATCTACCCTTCTCTGAACGCGATAACCGGTCTCTAATAGCGATCGCTAGGCCGTCACCAGTCGGCTGGTCAATATAAATAGAGCTAAGGCCTTTATGGTCACCTTCGCGCAGGGCTGAATATATAACACGCGCAAACTCTTCAACGGATTTTGGTGCGGCCAAGCGAATAGCGCCAATAGGAGTATCAATACTTTCAAGTGCAATGAACCCACTACCGGGCACAGGTTGTTGGTCTAAGAAAACTTTGGCCTTTGGCGCATAATGATTTTCGAGAGATCCACTCACGCGAATGTTTCCAAGTTCGAAATCATCTAAATTCTTATGTAGTGATTTAGAAACTACTAGCTCTGTGGCAACTTCGATCATCTCAATTGTGATTGCACCAGGGCGAAGAATTCTTGGCAGAGATCCAGCGCAATCAATGATTGTTGATTCCAAGCCAACTTTTGATAAGCCGCCATCAAAAACTAAATCTGAGTCCGCTAAATATTCGCCTAGCTCTTCATTTACCGCTTCAGCCGTTGTTGGAGATACTTGCCCAAAACGGTTAGCGCTTGGTGCGGCAATACCCGCACCACCTAACTTGTGAAATGCTTCTAACAAGCCGAGTGCAATTGCGTTATCAGGAATGCGAATTCCAACTGTGTTCTGCCCACCTGTTATGAAATCTTTCGCTAATTCACTACGTTGCAAAATTAAAGTCATTGGGCCGGGCCAGAATTCTCGGGCAAGTAAAATGGCATACTCAGGGATTTCAGAGATCCATTGCTCTAGGTATTTTGGATCTGCAATATGAACAATTAGCGGATGATCTGATGGGCGACCTTTAACTTCGTAAATACGAGCGACTGCCTGCGCGTTCGTTGCATCAGCCCCTAACCCATAGACAGTTTCAGTTGGAAAAGCGACTAATGAGCCATTTTTTAATGCTTGAGCAGCGGCTGCCAAAGCATCGACACTGCAATTTGAGAGAAACTGGCTCATGGGCACAATTATCTATGCAATTTACATCTAAATTAAAATATAGCCGTAAAGTCATGAAAATAGAGTTGCGCGAGTCTTACAGGTTAATATTGGATCTCTCAAGACCATCTAAAGTTGGTTTCAGAACCATAAAATAATTCTCGGGGGCATTTTGCGACAAACTAGGGCCAAATTAGAGCAATCTCTCATTCGCAGATTTGGGATTCAGTTTAACTATGGGCATCGTGAGATCATTCTTAAAGCTGCAGAATTGCCAGAAAATACCTTGCTAATGGGGATTGTTCAGCATGGGGTAGGACCAACTTTTACACTGTATTCAGATTGGCCAACTCCTCGATTGAATAGCTTAAGACGAACTCCGCTTTGGGTTTATAGCAAAGAAAACGAAAATGAATTAAGAAATCTTGGAGTAAGAGATGTCAAGGCTATTGGTTCCCCATGGCTTTATTCGATAAATCAAAATACTCACAGTCTTTCATCTCTTCTGCCAAACTCATCAAAGGGTGAATACTGTCTTGTATTCCCAAGTCATACAAACTTTGCATATCTTGAGATCACATCAGAAGAAAGTATTGTCTCTCGGATTAAATCTTGGAAGAAAATCGCAAAAAATGACAAATTGGTGATTTGTTTATATTGGGTTGAATTCCTTGATCAAAATTGGCATAACGCTGCTGAATTAGAAGGCGTAAAGTTAACTTGCGTCGGAATCGGTGCCACCGATCCACTGTGGTCTAAATCCCCAAGTCGGCTAGATTTCTACAAAAACTTGCACTCTATTTTAGTCAATGCGACTTATTGCATTTTTGAAGGATTTACAAGTGCTTTATTCTATGCGTCCTCACTGAGAATTCCTTTTGGTATATTCTCAACCGATTTTGAAAAACGCAAAATTGCAGCATATTCCCAATTCTCACAAGAACGTACTTGGCTATTGGCAAATGCCGGTAGCCATATTGATGAAATAGCAACTGAACAGAACTTTACTGAAAAATCCTTATCCCTTTTAGGAATTGACCAGCTGCAAAGCCCAGAGGAGTTGAAATCGATACTCAAATGGCATGCTCTAAAATCTTTATCTACTTGAAAACTTACTAAACCCTTGTTTTTAAAGTCCTGTAAAGCCAATTGGGGTGAGGTACCCTAAATGTACTTTGAAGCCTATAGAAAGCGACTAAATTCCGTGACCAGACCACAAGAAGACTTTTGGAAGAAAACAATAACTAAAAGTTATGCCGAGGATAATTCGCAATTCGATGAAAAGCTTGGCCTGTTGGCTTGGTCACAAATGTTGGAAAAAGTCGAATCAAGTGAAATCAAAAGTTTTCTAGATTGTGGATCAAATATCGGTCGCAATGTGCGCTTCCTGAGCAAATTCTTGCCAAACGCTGAGGCAAATATCATTGAATTGGCGGAAGACCCATACAACAAATGTAAAGAAGATTTTGTTATCGCAGAATCTTACCTGGGACCGATAAAGGAAGCTTCTTTTTCGAATAAATTTGATTTAGTATTTACAAACACAGTTTTAATCCACATAAATCCAGATGATTTACTTAAATCTATGGAAAAAATGTACGAATTTTCGTCAAAGTATATTTTGATTTGTGAATACTTTAATCGAACTCCCGTGATGATCGAATATCGAGGCGAGTTAGATATGTTATTCAAAAGAGATTTTGGAAAGCTATTCATAGAAAACTTTAACTGCGAAATTGTTGATTACGGATTTCTATGGGGTCACCAATTCGACAATGCTGGCTTTGATGATATTACCTATTGGCTCTTTCGGAAGAAATGAATCCAGTAAGGTCAGTGGATTGTCGATGAGTTATTCAAGTGAATAATAAACTTTTCAAACTGGAAGCACGTAGAATTGAATTACGTCAACTGAGTGTAGAAGACATTTCTGATGAGTATATACAAACATTGAACAGTACTGAGTACATGAAGTACTCTAGAAATTCTATGCAGTTTCATACATTTGAATCTCAACAAAAATACATTACAGACTTTTTAAAGACCAGAAATATTATTTTGGGTATTTTTCACGCACAAACGAAAGCCATGATTGGTATCTTGAACTGCTATATCAATTTCGATTCGATGGAACTAAACCTTGGGTTCCTCGTTTTTGAGAAACATTCCAACCAAGGGTTTGTTTCAGAAGCATTAGAAACTTTTATGTCATATTTGGAAAATCAGTTTCCAAATATGGCTATGGTTATAGGTACGCATAAAGGTAATGTGGGCATGCAAAAAGTTGCAGAGAAATTAGGTTTTACTCAAACCGATGAGAAATCGTCAAACGGAGTTGAAACTCTAACCTACAGAAGATGGGTTGAAAGCACGGCGATTACTTGTCAGATTCCTGATTTTATCCTTAACTCGCATAGTATCGGTGTCGCAGTTTGCGATTCAGGCGGAGCGCAACAAGTTAAATTCTTGGTAAATAATTTGAGGAATGCAGTGCTTGTATATGCAGAAGGTCCGGCATTAGAAATCTTCAGTGTTGCAGATAAGAAACTTGCTCTTTTGGATTCCTTGGATTCAGTTTATCAATGCGATCTTATAGTAACTGGTTCGGGCTGGATGACTAATCTAGAAAGAAATGCCATCGTGCGAGCAAGAGGGCTCGGTATCCCAGTTATTACACTCCTAGATCATTGGGTAAATTATCAAGAGAGATTCGATGGGCCAGTCAATACTCCAGATGCTTTACTAGTTACAAACTTGCCAGCATTCAATATTGCAAAGGCGAAATTCCCAGGAAAAGTTGTTTGGCAGATTCCAGATTATCAATTGATTCATTATAAGGAAATTTTGTTTAATAATTTAAGTGACAAGGATTGTACTTTAGTTTTGCTAGAACCGATCAATCAGCTAAATCAAGGTTTTGAAATTACCCTCGAGCTTTTAAGTACCCTTCTTGATGCTGCGGATGACGTCTCACGTAAATTTGGGTCATCAAGAATTCTACTTAGACTTCATCCTGCACAAGTTAGTAATAAGGAGATTCTCGAACTCCTAACGGCTCAGAATAGAAATTTTGAGATTTCGGAAGAAATTGAATTAGTGGAGGATTTAAGGAATGCAAATTGCGTCATCGGTATTAATACTTATGGTTTGTATCTGGCAAGTGAATGTAATATAAAGACTTTTAGTCTTTTTTCAGGAAGCAGCGGGCATTGGACTAATCATTTCCCAAAGATCAGCAGAGTGATGTAATTTAAAAATTAAATTTAAAGCCTACTTAAAATTAACAACCACGAAAACACGCTATATACTCCAGATTATTGGAAAAAAAATGCTACGCTCAATCTATTACTCTGAGGAGACAAGGCTCATGACCTTTAAGCTGACCTACTGCAAAAGATGTTGCATGCCTGAGACGCAAGATGGACAGGCTTTTGACGAAATGGGTTATTGCAATGTTTGTCAATCAGCAGAACATAAAATGCGAATTGACTGGCTAGAAAGACGACAGGGTCTAGAAGAGATTCTAGAAAAGGCAAGAATAGAGAATGCTGATAAGCCTTATGATTGTTTGATACCTATAAGCGGGGGGAAAGACAGTACTTTTCAGCTACATGTTCTAGTAAACGAATATAAAATGAGACCACTTGCAGTAACTTTTAGCCACAATTGGTTTAACTCTATTGGCATGTATAACTTACTTAATTCTTTAGAAAAGTTTGATGTCGATCATGTTATGTTCACTCCAAAAAGAGGGCAAGTTAATAAGCTTGCCAAGAAATCTTTAAGTGCAATAGGTGACGCTTGTTGGCATTGCCACGCTGGTGTTGGGGCATTCCCCTTAAAGACCGCTATCCAATACGGCATAAAACTAGTAATTTGGGGTGAATCTGTAGCCGAATCTTCTTCTCGTGGTACATATAAGAATCCAATCATGAAATTTGATCAAGATTATTTTGCCAAAGTATCTGCAAAAGTATCTGTTGCAAGTATGACAAGCGATGAATTGAACTTGGCTGAGTTATCTACTTACCAGCAACCAAATTCTGAGGACTACAAAGATGCAGAAATTCACGGAATCCACTTAGGCGACTACATATTTTGGGATGAGGAACGACAAACTGAGTTCGTTAAGGAAGAATATGGTTGGAAAGAGACTTATATTGAGGGTACCTATAAGCGTTACAAAAGTGCTGAATGTATTATGCCGGGGGTTCATGACTTTGCCTGTTACTTAAAGCGAGGATATGGACGAGCTTCGTTTCATGCAAGTAATGATGTTCGAGCTGGATTAGTTACACGAGATGAGGCATTTGAAAGTCTTGTCCCTTTGGATCAAATTGAACCAAATGCTCTTGAGTATTACACAGAAATAACTGGCATCTCACGAGAAGAATTCATCAGCACGCTTGAGAATCAGAGACACCCATTACTTAAAGGAGTGTCTCTACCAATAGTGGAAAATCCAAAGTTAAACGCTAGGCCTAGGTTATTTATTGAAGATTTAAAGGCGTGGATTGAAGCTGATGAACTCTGACTTACATCTACGGGATTTGCCGAGTATTAGAGAGTCTTTGCAATCAAAGAAGATTACGTTTGAGGAGATTCTAACGTCGGCTTACAAGATGATTAATTCAAATGAAGAAAAAATCAGAGCGTGGGAGAGCTTAGTTCCTATAAAAGACCAAACTGAGCCATCTAATGATCTACCGCTGGCTGGATTATGTCTAGGAGTAAAAGATATTTTTGCAACAATTGAAAGCCACACAAGTATGGGTACCGATAATTCAACATGGGTGGGTACAACGGGAAGCTTTGATGCAAGAGTGGTTTCTAAATTGAGAAACTATGGGGCCTCTATTATAGGGAAAAACAAAACAGCAGAATTTGCTGTACATGAACCTACCAATACTATAAATCCAAGGAATCACGATCTTACTCCTGGAACTAGCTCGAGTGGCGGTGCGGCTGCAGTGGCCGCTGGACATGTATCAATAAGTTTGGCCTCACAGACTGCAGGTTCAATTGCAAGACCTGCCAGCTACTGCGGTGTTATTGGGTTCAAACCAAGTTTTGGGGAATTACCTAGAACAGGTGTCCTTAAAACAACTGAATCATTTGACACAGTTGGCTTAATTGGAAACTCGATAACCAATATACGTAGCGTTTTTGAAACCGCTAGAGTAAACGATTTGAATCATCCATTACACATCAAGCAGTCAATTAACAGCCTTAGAAATCCACGAATTCTCATTGCAATTGGGGCGGATTTTGATGACGCAAGCGAGGAGATAAGAAATTTAGCTCTTGAAAAAATTAACGATCTCACTCGCGAGACTCAACGACACTTTCTGAGTCACGTTTCAAAAATAAAATTCAAGGAGTTGCGAGCTTGTCACAATGTAATTTATGCTAAGGAATTATCATATTTTCTAAAGCATGAGGTTAAATTCGGATCGGTGTCAAAAGGATTACGCGAATTCGCCGAATATGGGGATCGTATCTCGATTGATGACTACAGAAAGATGTTGAAGCTTCTAAGCATGCAACGCAAAGTCGCAAACTTAGAACTTGGCAACACAGTGATTATCGCACTATCTGCCGCAAATGAAGCGCCCTCTAATGGAAAACCAGATGTGTTAGATTCAAATCTCTTCTGGACGGCACTTGGATTACCTCAAATAAGTTTGCCTCTATTGATTTCAAAAGATCATAATCCCATTGGGCTATCGTTGGTAGCCACGAAGGGTTCTGACTCAAGTCTATTGGATCTTGCATTAGATATGTTTCCTGGGAAAACTCCTTACTAATTAAAGTCTTTTTTGTATTTAAACTATTTTAGAATATTAGAAATAGAGTCTAATATCTTGCCTGATATCTCATTCCAATTCGCCATCTTGTCTATTTTCCGCCTAGATTCGAGAGTAACTTCTATATTTTTCTTATGATTTGAACATACGCAGATTATTGTTTCTGCAAGGCTGCATGAAGTTTGACCAGAATAGAGATAGCCACTTTCTCCATCGGTTATCCACTCACGGTTGGAAGAATTGTCAGTCACTAAAACCGGAACTCCGATAGCCATGGATTCCAAAAGAGAAAGGGATGATCCATCATTTTTAGCAACGGAAATGTATAGATCTGATTTTTTTAGCATCTCAGTATTTTGATCAGATGTTACTCGCCCAATCCACGCGCATACTCCTAAGTCAAAAAGGTTTCTGAACTTTTCCATTAATAATTGACGCAATGAGCCATCATTGGCAAGTACTAAATTGAATTCAAATCCTCTTTTGGTCAGTTCCACTGCTGTTTCTAATAGTAAGTCGACTCTATATAGATCTTCCCATTGTCTATTCGAGTAAAGAAGGAATTTTTTCGAAGTCTTAGCTCCTGCCTCTCGGAATGGATACTTATCTAGTTCTATTCCATAGGGAAGGCACAGTGACTCCTTGGGATATGTGCCGAGTGCTTCGAATTCCTTGAAAATACTTGGATTATCTATGATGATTAGGTCTGATGAAGTTATTGCAGTTTGTAATTTATTTGAAACATCCGTTCCTTGCCGCTTACTCATTTGCAGATCCCATGCCCAGGATATTCCGACTCTAGGTGAATCAAATTTTAACGCATCACTAATTGTCAGGTCTAGGTCAGCAAATACAACTAATCCAAAAGTTGAAGGACTAAAGTCCTCAAGTGAACTGTTGTTATAAGCGCTATAGACATCGCCTAAACTTGAAATAAGTTTCTTGAAACGCTCATGATGAATGCTTGGTGCTGAATCTAAGAAAAGAATTCTCATATATTATTTCATTAGGTGACTTAGGCGCACTAGCTCGTCTACCTCAACATCAACTTGCAATAGTTTCCCAATTATTTGATTCATTTCGAAGGGCTTATATGAACCAGCAGGGGCAGGGCGTAGTGGAATCAAATCTTCTCGATTAATTGTCATGCCTGCTTTTAGGCTCTTGGCAAACCTCAACGCTCTTCTTTGAACGACAGAAGATTCAATTTCATTTTGTTCAACTTTTTTGTTGCCATCTCCGAGGGTATCGAAGAGAACATTGGAGTTTGTTACCATCTCGAACCAGGTATTAGGATCGAGCGAGAATCCATGATCTGGACCTGGCCTCGTCGTATCATCGGTAAAATGCTTCTCGAATACTCTAGCGCCAAGTGCAAGAGATCCCAACACGGATACAAATCCTGGCGTGTGATCTGATAATCCGAGGACAATATTTTCGTATCTATCTTCGTATTGCTTTAATACTGACAAGTTCAAATAATTTAAGTTATCTGCCACACCTGTGTAATTTGTATTACATTGCATTAAGACTAAAGGTGCCTTGATTCTTTTCATGGCGTCAACTGCCCTATCGACATCCTCTAATGACGAGGCGCCTGTTGCGATAATCATTGGTTTCCCTTTTGAAGCCATATATTCAATTTCTTCAATCCAGTCGATGTCACCTGAACCAACCTTGTAGGCGACTACGAACTCATCAACATGATCTACCGCCTCCAAGTCGTAGGGCGCTGTAAAGAAGTCGATTCCACATAACTTTGCGTGTGCAGCTAACGATTCAGTCCATTCCCAAGGCACCTCAGCGGATTCATAAACATCATAAACATCTTTATCCCAAGATTGTTGGTGCGCGATTTTGCTCCCCAACTCGGCAAATCCTTTTCTAGAAACGATAGTTTTTGCCCGAAAATGCTGAAATTTTGCCGCATGGGCGCCGGACTTTGCGGCTAGTTCAATTAGTAGCTTTGCTCGCTCAAGATCCCCATCATGATTGGCAGCGATATCCGCAATAAAGTAGGGCCTGTGTTCAAGTCCTACGAGAGTTTTGCCAATTCTAATTTCAAGACTCATTTGCATCGACCTTTGCTTTCAATATTGAATCGCTTATGCCAGAGTTTATATCAAATCTTGGTCTATATAAGGATTCTAAGACATCGCTCTTGAGTGTTAAATCTATTTTTCTCTTACCTTCATCGTTTTCTGCTAGAAAAAATTGTTCTTTAAGCAGGCCCTTCGGCAAATCCAGCATCTCCAAAATTTTTGAACCGTAAGTGAATTTACTTACTACCTCGCCGCCAACTAGATGAACCGTTCCAATATACTCAGAATTCGAAATATCTTTACTACCTTCTGTCACGTCTAATACATAAGTGGGATTAAAAATGACATTGCTATACCCGAATGCGGGCAAGGAATTAATGAAATTGTTGTAGAAAAAGTTAAAAAGTGTCCGTTTTTTTGAATGATAACCGACAAAATTAGTCCTTATAATTACATGATTTTCAGAAAACTGGCGTATGAAATCCTCGCCTTTTGATTTACTTGCTCCATAAACGGAACTTGGTAAAGGTTTATCCAATTCACTAAATTGAGAACCCGATTGACCAAAAACCGCGTCTGTTGAAAAATGAATAAGACGGGAACCATACTTGCTGGAAGCTTTAGCGAGGGCAAGAGGTATATCAGCATTAACATTAAAGGCTAATTCTTGGTTTTTCTCACAGATAGATGAATCAATAAGTCCAATCGCATTAAAAATACATTTAGGCATAATCTCAGAAGTTATTTTAATGAACGAACCTGGGGTGTTTTCAAACGTACTAATTACTTGGCCATTCTGTTCTAATACCAAATCACCTCTAAAGTCTTTAAAGCAGGTATAGATATTGGATTGATTTTTGAATGAATCAGCAAGATAAGATCCCAGAAAGCCTTTACTGCCTAAAACAAGGATATTTTCTAGCCCGCTCATTGGTTAATTAGATAACATTAGGTTCATGAATGCGAGCACCGAGAGACTAAGTTCCTTATTAAAGTCTGAAAAGCCAATAGCGATAATTCCCGCAAGAGGCGGAAGTAAGAGAATACCTAGAAAGAATATAAAACTTTTCAATGGTGAGCCCATGATAAGTTACGCAATAAGCACTCTTAAGAAGACTAATTTATTTGAAGAAATCATTGTCTCAACTGATGATTTAGAGATTGCGCGAATTTCCGAGTCATTAGGGGCTTTCATCCCTTTTATGAGACCTGAAATTCTTGGCGGAGACGCAATCGGTACTGTTGAAGTTATTGCTGATTTAACAAGAACCCTAAATTTAGAAGGTTCGAGATTAGTCTGCTGCACTTACGCTACAAATCCTTTTCTTAATTCTGAAAACTTGATATCGGGATTTAATTTGATGACGGATTCACTTGAAGCTGACTATGCCTGTGCTGTTGCGAAATATAACTATCCGATTCAACGAGCACTTGAGGTTGACATTTATGGCTTAATGCAGATGGCTCTCCCCGAAAATTTGTTGAGACATAGTCAATCTTTGGAAGAAAGATGGCATGACGCCGGTCAATTTTATTTTGCTAAAGCAGAAACTTGGGCTTCTGGCAAGCCAATGCTTATGAATACAATTGGGATTGAAATTGATAAGTGGCGATGTGTAGACATTGACGACGAGGAAGACTGGCATAAAGCTGAATTGCTTCACAAAATTTCTTCCAAAATTTAGGCTTACTAATATTACTTTGCGTAATATTCCATAACTTTAGAAAAAGTCTCTGCAATTTTTTCAAGGTCTGTATCTGAAAAATAATGTCCACACATGTACAGGCCAAGGAACGATGAATCGTGTAACTCATTCACTTGTAACAACTCCTCTTGCCGATACTTTTTAAAACTCGGAAGTCTATGAAGCGCCTGATATCCGACCAATAGAATTTGTAGACCTTCCGCCTTCAATGCTTCTGCGATAAGGTCCCTCTTTTCTTTCACGTCATCATGGAGTCGCATCCCAATGATGTAAAAATCATGATCTAAACTGTTATCACTGTTTGGCAAAATAAGCCCTGGAACTTGTGACAGCATTTTAAGTAGTTTCAGCGACGAATTAACTCTATGGTCAATATGTGAATCGAAGTTCTCAATCTGGTAGCGAGCTAACTCCGCTTCTATTTCACCCATACGCCAGTTATGGCCTACCTGTATTGAATTGTTCGGTTTAGAGCCTGAAGTTACCTCAGCATGATTTCTCATAAGCTGCATACGCTCTGCATAATCTTTGTTGTTAGTTACGGCAATTCCACCTTCTCCAACCTGAATATGCTTGTGCCTATTCAGGCTATACCCAGCAATATCCGCAAAGGCGGCAGTTCTTTTCCCTGTAATTTGGGCACGAGGGGCTTGTGCTGAATCTACTAAGAATTTAAGGCCATTCTCGCGTGCTAATTTTGCTAGAGCGGGAGCATCGCAAGGTTTTCCAAAAATATCTACAGCGAGAATTCCTGAGGTCTTACTTGTAATTTTTCTGGCAACATCAATGGGATCTATGTTGAACGAATCAACTTCAATATCCGCAAAAACGGGTATTAGATTATTTGCAACAATGCACGCAACAGAAGCTGACATCGTCCAAGGTGTGACAATTACTTCTGAACCCTTTTCTAAGTCAAGTGCCGCAACAGCAGCCATTAAGCCCGAAGTCCATGAATTAAAAGTTATTGCGTGTTCAACATCAGTTAACTTGCCCCACTCAGCTTCTAATTGTCGGACGGATGTTCCACCAAAGTGTTCTGGAGTAGGCTGCGCCAAAAACCCAGAGAAGGAGTTTGAAAGAATTAACGATTCGATTCTGGGCATAACTCCTTTGTCCACCCAAATGTATTTTTTAAGATTAAAGTCAATAACCGGCTTCCCACCATAGATAGCCAACTTATTATCCATTTGATACCTCCGATAATTTGATCGTCTGGTAGAGAGCATTCGAGTTTAAATTTGTATTGTTGAAACCCTTACTATAGACCGCCCAATTCATATAATCATTTCCAAATACTCCGATCATGCTCGAAATTTCTTCACGAGAATCAATTGACTCAAAAATTTCCTTACCTTGCGAATCAAATCTATAAATTCTAATCTCACGACCAGAATTAAGATATGAGATTCTAAGTGGTCCCAGTATTTCTATTCTATTATTTTCGTCATTTCGGTCAGAATACTTATGAGTTGAAATATTTAAAGTGCCGTCTGCAGATTTAAACTCTGCTTGTAGATTGCCTTGTTTATCTAGAAAATGCGATTCTAACTCAAATGTTGAAAAGAAAAATTCAACCAAGTTTAGGAAGTGAGACAGTATGTTTAATACTCCTCCGCCGTAATAGATATCTACTTTCCATGTCACGGATTCCCCAAATACTTTTATTGATTCCCTAATATAATTGCTAGATCGTAAGCTCGGTCTTGGAAATCCAACAATAAATTTATTCTCCGAGTCATTCAAACAATTGAGAGATGCCAGCTCGGCTAGTGATTTTGCTGCTGGTTTTTCAATTACTACTTTATGTATTTCTAACTTCTTACATAATTCTAAAACATTTGCCGCAATCGAATGTATTGGTGTGGCAATAATTGCTAAATCAAATGGTTGCTCACTCTCTAATGTTTCGTAAGTGTTAAGCCAAATTCCTTCTGGCACAAGTTTCTTAAAAGTTCCCTCAGTTGATATATCTGAATCAATACCAAACATCTCTAACTTATTTTTTGAATGAGCCTCCCAATTACGAATGGCTTTCAAATGTGTTAACACTTGGCTATGTTCTGATTTGAGATCGTATTTCATCCCAACTTGACCAAGCCCAACAAGCAAAACTCGTATCTTTTCAATAGGCATTTAGATGACTTGCTCTAGCTATTTGGCAAACTATTTATATATGACTTGATATCAGATTCCGACATCCAAAGATCATTTGTATCCGATCTGTAAGCTTGCCCCTCTGGCATTGGCTCTCCCGAGGGAATCTCATATCCCCATTCAGCAACAACTGGAGTGACGACAAACCTATTATTTAGTTTGATTGTGCGTCTACTATCATCTGCCGAAATCATCTCTTCGTGCAATTTTTCGCCAGGCCGCATCCCTATCTCGACAAAAGTAGCATCGGGAGCTACCGCTAAAGCTAGATCTGTTATCTTCATACTTGGAATCCGTGGTACGTAAAGTTCGCCACCAGTCATCATCTCAAGTGATTCAATTACAAATTTAACTGCGTTTTCTATACTAATCCAGAATCTTGTCATTCTTAAATCAGTAATTGGCAATGGTTTCCCTTGGGCTGCGATTTCTCGGAAAAACGGAATCACTGATCCTCTGCTACCCATAACGTTTCCGTATCTCACTACAGAAAAAGTAGTGCCGTATTTAAAGCTGTAATTGTTCGCAGCCACGAATAATTTGTCTGCCGTAAGCTTAGTTGCGCCATATAAATTTATTGGTGAAGATGCTTTGTCTGTTGACAGTGCTACAACTCTTTTAACTCCGGAGTCAATCGATGCATCAATTACATTTTGACTGCCTAATACATTCGTCTTGATGAATTCCATTGGATTGTATTCACCAGTATCTACTTGCTTTAGCGCTGCTGCATGTATAACAAAATCAACACCATGGAAAGCTCTCTTTAATCGGTCTAGATCTCGAATGTCGCCCAAAAACCAGCGTAACCTTGGGTCATCTTTCAATTCAATTCGTAGATCGTGCTGTTTCAATTCATCTCTAGAGAAGATCGCAATTCTTCTCGCTTTAGTATTTGTAAGCAAATAGTTGACGAGTGACTTTCCAAGAGACCCAGTACCACCTGTAATTAGAATTGATGCTCCGTCTAACTGCGACATTGTTCTGCTCCCGATATCTAAAATCACAATTTTATCTGATTTGTGGTCTCAGCATACCTGTGCACCCCTTTTTCTCAGTGATTTTCGATTATCTGGCCTGGTTTACAAGTAATCCAATACCTAAAACATGCATGCCTAATTGAATACGACGTGCTGATTGGTAAATGAGTCTGAATACCCGCAATTTTACGAGTTTTAGTAGAAGATAACTGCGTGGGCAATTCATCTAATAAAAAAATTGGTACGCCAAGCAATATAAAGGTTTTGCGCATTATTGCCCGGATGAACGTGGGTGGCCCAGCCGTACAGGTTTCCGGGTTAATGCGTGGGTTTGATGCTCAAGTTTTTGATCAAGAGTTAGTTACCGGATATTGCGCATCTGATGAAGCTGATTACTTAGAAAAGGTTGCCACTGATGTAAAAGCAATCCGCATAGATGGCTTAGGCAGATCGATCAAGCCAAGGGCTGACTTAACAGCGCTCTTTGCCATAATTAAAGAGATACGTAGATTTAGGCCAGATGTTATCCATACTCACACAGCTAAAGCCGGCGTAGTTGGCAGAATTGCATCAATTCTCAGTGGTCATAAATCTGTTCGAGTTCACACATTTCATGGTCATTTACTGAACGGTTACTTCAGTGCAGGAAAGACAAGATTGGTCATTTTGGTTGAGAAGTTCTTGGCGCTATTTACGGATCAACTTCTGGCAGTTGGTGCAAAAGTGAAGGATGACCTGCTTGCAGTAGGTATTGGAAACCAAAAAAAGTTTGGTGTCATGCCACCGGGTTTACAACTGGCAGAAGTGCCTGGTCAAGCTTCAGCGCGTAAGGCGTTAGGTTTGGAAGCTGATGGAATTTATTGCGCTTTCATCGGGCGAATAACGCAAATCAAACGACCAGATAGATTCTTAGATGTTGTGGCAGAAGCTAAATCCCGTGGAATTGATTTACATTTTATCGTTGCTGGCGCTGGTGAGCTTCTAGCATATTGCCAAGATCGGGCTATAACTGAAAATCTACCCATAACATTTCTGGGTTGGCGTGAAGATATTGAAGTTGTCTTAGCCGCAGCAGACTTTGTATTGCTTACTAGCGACAATGAAGGAACCCCACTTAGTTTGATTCAAGCTGGAATGGTTGGAATTCCTGTTGTAGCTACAAATGTTGGATCGACAAATGAGATTGTCGTAAATGGCGAGACTGGCTTGCTGACCGATCTATCTGTTAATCAATTAGCTGATGCTGTGGCTAAAGTGTCTACAGATAGCGCTTTAAGAGCCAAAATGGGGGCTGCTGGCAAGGAATACACCTTGGCTAGATACGGGGTTAAACGTCTTGTTAAAGACCACCAGGATTTATATTTACGCCTGCTAAACCGCTAGAGCCAGTTACGAGCCCAGAGTTCCAACATAAGCATCGGCCAAAGAATCTGATCCTTGTCAGTGCCAGACATATGCAGATCTATAGTTTTCTTAACTTCTAATTGATTAAACCAACCGCGCTCAGTGGCAGATTGATCAGTTAAAGTATCAATAAGAATCTCTCTCATATCGGTACGTAGCCATTCAGCACGCGGGATACCAAATCCCATCTTTGGGCGATCAATTAAGTTTGCTGGTACTAATGAACGAGCTACATCTTTAAGAATGTGTTTGGTTTCAAAACCTTTGATTTTGTATTTACGTGGCAAGGATATACCCCACTCGACAACATTTACATCAAGCATCGGTGATCGTAGTTCTAAACTATTTGCCATAGTCGCAATATCAACTTTTACAAGTAAGTCACCTGGCAAATAAGCGTGTAGATCGGATCGGATCATTTGATCGAATGAAGTGACACTTCCACTTGTAAACTGCGAAACAAAAGCATCCTCCGCGGTCGACGAATAAATATCTTTACTAAGCAAAGCGACTAGTTCATTAGGCTGCGTTAGCGAAAGAATTGAACTGTATCGCGCAGCTAGCGATGGTTTCGATGATAACTGAGAGCCAACTCGATTAATTTTTCGTTTATTTCCAAATGATTGTCTACCTGCAATATTTAATCCTGTTCTAGCCAAACTTAAGAAAGGATTTAGTTTCTGCATGACCGGCGTTGCTAAATAACGTTCGTAGCCGCCAAATACCTCATCGCCGCCGTCGCCGCCAAGAGCAACAATAAGGTTTTCACGAGCGAATTTAGCCAACAAATACGTTGGAACTATTGAAGAATCCGCAAAAGGTTGATCCAAGACTTTTGAGATGGTTTCAACTAATAGAGCTGGGTCTGGATTAAGAATTTCCTCATGATGGTTGGTTCCTAGGAAATTAGCAACCTGTTTAGCGTGGTGAGCTTCGTTAAATTGTGCGCTGTGAAAACCAATTGAATAAGTCTGAACTTTTTCGCTCATTAACTTTGCCATATAGGCAGTCACAACTGTTGAGTCATAACCGCCACTTAAGAATGAGCCGAGTGGCCTTTCTGAAATAAGTCGTCTTGAAATAGCTGCTTCAATTAATTCTTTTGTTGTCTCAAGTGCTTCCTCGTAAGAAACATTGATTTTAGTGTCAAAATCAAGTTCCCAATAAGAAGAGGCTTCAGTTTTTCCATCTTTCCAAGTTAAAACTGAAGCAGGCGGAACTTGTTTGATTTCATTAAAGGCTGAGTTCGGCGAATTTATATACCCATATTGCATTACCTCAGCAATCATCTCGTTACGCAAAGTGCGATCAGGGCGGGCTGGCAGTATTGCTCGAACTTCAGATGCAAAATACAAGGTACCATCCGGAATTTGTGAGATCCAGATTGGTTTTTTGCCCATTCGGTCTCTAATTAGATGCAATGAGTTATCCCTTGAATCATTAATCGCGATAGCAAACATTCCATTTAATTTCTTTATGAAGCTAATCCCGTGTTGTAGATACAGATTTATGATTACTTCAGATTCACTTGAATCTCGACAATGGATGCCACTTAATTCAAGCTCGTGGCGAAGTTCACGATAATTGTAGATTTCACCATTGAAAACCAGGTGAATACTTTCTCTCTCATCTGATGCCGGTTGCTTTCCTGCTGCAATCTCAACTATTGCTAGTCGGCACATGCCAAGCGCAATACCTTGGCTTACATAGGTTCCCTGGTCATCAGGGCCACGATGCTTGATTGAATCTAACTGGTTCTCAAGAAGCAATTTATTGGGAGCACTTGGCCCGATGCCGCCAGCAATGCCACACATTTAGCTTCTACTAACGTTTAGATTTGCGAAAATTAATTTAATCAACTGTTGCAGGTCCATTTGCAACACTTTGGCCAAACTCCTTGAGCCAATTCACTGTCTCGTTAAGTGC
>Ga0209550_10001606_pt1 | contig 21677 bp, 20 predicted proteins | sample LauGreSuBDMM15SN_2_FD_187567 | JGI IMG/M metagenome (GOLD analysis project Ga0209550, IMG submission 187567) | Freshwater lake microbial communities from Lake Michigan, USA - Su13.BD.MM15.SN (SPAdes) (version 5) | ecosystem: Environmental > Aquatic > Freshwater > Lake | place: Lake Michigan... | reverse complement strand
TGATCGTAGGGCTGGAGAATGGAAAACCTGTACGGTTGCAAGTACAACCTCAGGCACAGTTCCTATAGGTGCAAAGCCTGGAGTTGAAGCTATGTCTACTGCTACAGGATCAGAATCTGTTCCAACTGTACGCATGTCAACTACTGCACCAATAATTACACCTTCGGACGTATCAGCGGCAACTGGGACTCCGATCTCGACACGCTGACCCATGCGCGGATCGACGATGAACTCGAAGCGTCCCACTGGAGTACCTGACCCTGATGGTAAATACACTCGACCAAGAGAGTTGTCAAAAACGTCACTTGAGAGAAATGCTTCTTGACTGGTAATCTCGGATTTTTGCAAGGTAATTGTATCTTCTGCGTTTAGTATATTTGACATAGTTGATAGGGTGCCAAGCTGAGTGATGGTAGCACATGTCAGCAGCCTGGTCTCACCCTTTTATTCCTTCGGTCCGGGGGTTTGTCTTATATTCTACATGTTTTAGGGTTGTCATCACTCGTGACGAAAAGGTTGAGAACTGGACGATACATATCAGGAGGTGCCAAATGGCCGACATTTATAGAGCTGGTGGGGAACACTGCCGACATGCGTTCGATCTGCTTAGCACGACAGAGGAACGTGATCTTGTCTGCATCGGCTGCGGTGGGGAATGGCCGACTGAGAGCGGCGACGCTTTTGAGGTATTATTTATTGCGGCAGCGGACGCGGTTGTCGAGCAGTCAACACGGATAGATCGACTTGAAGATTTCATTACCAATAACTTTTCTGCTGCGTCTTGCTCTGCATGCGGTAGCTGGATCGATGCCTCAGATCCTCTTACAGGTGCGAAGATTTCCGAGCTGTGGGCATGCCCTCGCCATCTAGGCGTAGCCACAGCTTACCTCGATGACAGCAACGCTACTGCTGACGCATTCCTTTGGGCTTCTAAAGTAGGCCTACTCTCCTCAACACGCATTGAAGATCGCCATCGTTGGGAAGAGATCGTTAGTTGCGTCCCCGACATGCTGCAAATCGCTACAGCAGACGAGATGGGCGTTGTGACACGCACATTGGTCGATTCTAGACTTCTAGAAGTGCTAAGACTACAACCAGACTCTGAAGGAACTGTTACGGTCGACGAACTGCTTTTAGCCCTTGCAGGAGAACTTGGAGTTGGTGAAGCTGAAAGTGGACCTGCTCGCTCGCTTCTTCTTGGAGTTATTGCTGCAAGTGATCTTCTGCTGCGTGGGGAATTCGATCCAGACGATGAGTTAGAAGGAGACGAAGACTTCGAAGACGAGGATGACGATATCAGCAGCAGGGAGATTGTCTGGAAGGCAATTGCCCATTACGCTATGCCCCAACTAGGTCTTATGCGTGCTCACGCCTATGTTGACTTTCATGGTGTCGACCTCCCATCGGTAACATCTGTAGATGGCGAAATGGTTGACCAACTTCTAATGATGACTTCAGCACGTGCAGCAGAAACCCTTCTCGCTGATCTTGTCGAAATTGAAGGCTAGAAAGAAAATACCTTACCTCTGTCTGACAAATCCTCTAACTATAGGTCATAGACAGCCGGTCTCCGAGCCCTAAGAAGTGTCTCGCAAGCACGAACAGCCCGCAGGTGGCGGTCACCGCGAGCATCCCCTGATCGTGGGTTTTGGCGCTGGGTAAGGCACAAAGCTGCTAGTGGATCGAGCATAGCAATGTCGAAAGTTTCTAGTCTTATGAGCCCAAAATTCCACGCGTTCAAGGACGCATCAAATAATCGAAGATAACAAGAAAACCGATCTGCTTCTACGCCGTGGCTACCAGCCGGTATACGGAACCTCGGTGATCTCCACCCAGCCTTGAGTCCGTATAGTACTGTCTCATCAGGTAGGTAGCGGCGATTTGTTGTTTTTACAACTCCGGTGAGTCTGTTATCCACAGCTCTACCAACCAGAGATCCATCCAACACGAGCGGTAGATGAGACTTTACTACTAACTCGTCAATGAGTGACCGTTCTAGAGATTCCCTGCCCCCTGCCAAGGAAGCCACAGCGAGGCGTTCCACTTCATCTGGCGAGCTAGAAGGTAGAAACATTGTCGGGACGGTAGAACTCAACGAGTTTGCCCATTCCTGGTCGTCTATTGATGCGACTAGTTGTAGTCGCTCTTGTATAGCGATCGCAGTTAGATCTTCGCTGACTGCGGCCGCACCTAAGAAGTTGAGGTAGATGGGGCGGTGTTCTCTGTAGGTGAGTACAAGCGACGCCTGAACACCATCCACAAACGCCGAAACTGCAAGAGGATCTTCGAGAATCTTAGTAGGTTTTCCATCAAGTAGTTCAACAGGTATATCGGTTTCCGGGCGTACTGCAGGTGTAGTCATTGGACCAATTTGTCCAGTGAATCTCCCAACCGCCTGGAATAGAGACCGTAGGTCGTGTGTCTCGCGTTCTGTCATGCACAGGATCGTGCCTCTTGGGATCCAGGTCGCACACCAGGAACACCAATGGGTGGCTTACCGGGGTTTGCGGTACCGGATAACTTTTTGTAAGGCGCTGGCGATAAGGGATACTCTTGCTTGTAGTCCAATATTGTATATCGTTCTGGTCTCCATTTTACTGTTACCACTCCCCCATCTAAATGAGCCGCTCATTCTTCCTGCGGGGTTATTACCATCAGCATAAGGTATTTTGAAAGTAGTAGGGTCAACTTCGAAGAAGGTTAGTCGCGCGTCAAGGTCATCCTGGGAACTGGACCCTATATCCGATGGTTTCGGTGATGCTATACCAAACCGAGGGGGTTCTGCTTCTACTAGGTCACCTCTCAAATTCCTAAAGCTCCATTTACCGGAATCGGGATTTATCGCCCAGAGTAAACCTGTATCGTCTCGCCCCATCAGTGCAGATATACGCCCACGCGCTTCACGGGATGAGATTTTACGACTTCTATGCTCTTCTACAATTTGATCATATGCGGCAGCAAGACGGGCAAGGTTTGGATGCAATGGCGATGACACGGATTTCCTCTCATAGGAGGCTTGCTCATGCAATCTCCTATTCTTTACCGTTCGGCGCGTTATAAATGGTTCAAGAAATGAACATCATAATGACACAACAGTAACGAGGTTTTATCCTCCGCTCATATGGTAGAACCCATATCACTTTCGATGTGGTATAAACTCTTTTGTGTATTTCGGCAGCCGGGGAATGCGCCCTGATGGAGTTACATCACCGTGACATTTGTGCCTAACTCTATCCGCGTCGCTCACCTCTCCGATACCCACCTCGGCTACGAGGCTTACAAACCACTCAATGTTTCGGGAGAAAACCAGCGAGCTGCAGATTTCGCTCGTGCCTTCGTCAATGTATGCCGAGAGATCATATCTGCCGACCCTGATGTGGTGATCCATTCAGGTGACGTTGCAGACCGTACCCACATCCCCATTCGCGTCATGCTTCTTATCAGAGCGTGGTTCTCACAGTTAGCAGCTATTCGACCCGATGGAACAAGGCGCCAGCTTGTCGTAGTGGCAGGAAATCATGAACTACCTCGCAACAAAAAAGAAGCATGCTTCCTAGAATTGTTTCGCGGGCTACCTGGAGTTCATATTGTTACTCAAGGCTACGAGCAGGTTCGATTTGACGGTCAAGGCGCATCAGAAGGTTGCTCACCAATATTGAACAACTTGGTAGTGCACGCCATCCCGCATGACGCACTCAAGACAGTTGACTTCGAACTTGTTACACCTGTCGAAGATTGCATCAACATATTCTCTTCTCATGGTGTTGCCGGAGGATCCGAGCTCTATGTTCGCTCTCTTGGGCGTGAGTTTGCGATCCCAACCGATGTACTAGCCCGAGGCTGGGACTACGGTGCATTGGGACACTGGCACAAACAAGGTCCGATTCCTATTGTTTCTACAGGCGCACGAACTGACGGAATTGTTCGCGTAGACGCCGATGGTAGGGAACGAAACGGAAGGATCTGGTATTCAGGGTCTACTGAAAATTCTGGTTTTGGTGATCTTCTTGATAATGGTGAAGAACGTGGTTGGCTCGACGTGGTTGTTCGGAAGGGCAAACTGCCAGCGGTGAAACGTTGCAATGTGCCAATTAGGGTTATGGTACGCCTCCCTAAAGCAGATCTTACTGGTCTGAATCCTGACGAGATCACCAACCTTTTGATAGAGAACATCAGGTCTGCCCATACGACTAGTTCGGTAGTTGGGCAGATTGTTGAAAATGTTTCACGAGAAACATGGTCGCTTGTCGATTTGCAAGCAGTTCGAGCTGCTGCTTCCGGCGCACTTCACTACGATGTAACCGTGAAGCACAGTCGAAATACTGAGCAATGCGGTGACGAGCACAGGGGGTTGAGCGAGGTTGACGCTGTTCTGGTCGAACGAGCAAACGCGCTACTCCTCGACTCTGAACGTGAACCAGCACTCGAACTTGCACGTTCGCTTCTAGCTCGTGAACTTGCACGCGTTGATGCAGACCCAACTGCGGAAAGTGCTGAAGCGGCCACAAATCATCCCGCTCGCCTCGTTCGTAAGGTATCTCTAAACCGTAAAGCGTCCGCAAAAGATATAGGACTCGTCACCACCCCAGCAATCGAATCTGAAGACGATATCGTTGGAGGGAGCAAATGATCAAATCCTTACGTCTAGCAAACTTCCGTCGTCATGCTGACCTTGAACTTCGTTTTGATGAGATTGGCCAGATCATCTTGATTGCAGGCTCCAACGGCACGGGCAAGACGACGATTCTAGAGGCAATCATCTATGCCCTCTACGGAGAAGGACGTCACGGACGTAGAAATCTCGATTCCCTGGTTCGAAGAGGTGCGGAACTCGAAGGTATGGAAGTTGAGATGGTTTTCACGGTTGGCGAAGACTCCTACCGTGTGCTTCGACGCCGCGATGGTCGCGCTTCGACCGCTGTACTATATGCTAACGACCATCCACTTGTCGAAGGTCAGCGCGAAGTCTCAGAAGAGGTCACACGTGTTCTTGGAATGGACGCTGCTGGTTTCCGTGTAGCCACTATCGCCCAACAGAAAGATTTGGATGGACTTGCAAGCCTTACACCTTCCGTCAGAGGCCGCATGGTCAGTCGACTCCTCCGCCTTGACTCACTGACAAGGGCACGAGATGCCGCAGGCGAGCTTCACCTCGATGAAGCTAAAATAGCTGCGCATCTCCGTCCAACGGAAGATATTTTAGATGTTTCTAAGCGCGTCCAGGATACAAGCATCCAAGTTCACGACGCCGAGCTAGAACTATTGCGTGCAATTAGCGCTTCCGAGTATGCGGAATCCCAGCTCAGTGAAGCTGAACCAATTATTCAAACTTGGGAAAAGCAACAGGCTACTCTGAATGTACGAGCTGCAGAACTTGCAGTTGCTGAGGCAGATACTGAACGAATATCAATTGATCTTGCTGCTGTTATTGTACCCGATGCTTCATCTGGAGCTAGCGAGGACCTCTCAATCCTAACAGCTGAGGTTGCTCTGCTTGAGCGGGAACTTACCGACGCTGAATCAGCGGCGACCTTGATGGAACATCGTCGAATGATAAGCGCCGAACTGGACACAGTAACCACCGAGCTAGATAATAACGCTAAGGTTGAAAAGTCGAAGGCACAAGATAACACTAAAGTTGCCAGTCAGAACGCCATTGAAGCACGATCCCGTGTTGAACAGCTTGACGAACGTCTGCGTCATGCTCGTGAGGAGCTCTCCTCAATTTCATTCAAGATTGACGCTGTCACACAAAAGATTGCTCAAAATGCCGCCCTTGAAGCTGTTTGCGACAGTTGTGGACAGGACATTTCCGAATCACACAGGTCTGCGCAATCAAACCGTTTCAGCTCCGAGCTTAGCGAGTTGACCGAGTTGCTACAACCGCGTAAGGGGAGTGTTATTGAACTGAACGCAAATCTTTCGTCCGCACGTGACGCTCTGGAAGCAGCAGACAGAGCAGTAGCAGCTGCTGCTACTGCTCTTACAAATGCTGAAAAAGAGGAAGCCGAGCTTGCTAATCTTCTTCGGAGAAAGGCAACATATGAAGCCCAACTAGAACGACTTCCAGAACGTTTGTTCAACCTTGATGCTCTTTACGCTCGCAAGGCCGAACTCGCTTTACGTGTGGCAGCCACACAGGATCTTACTGAACGTGAACGGCTCCGTACTGAGAGACTTGCTCAACGTTCCCAACTTCAGTCTTCTCTTGAAGCCGCAAAAACTCGTACCTCGCTAGCCATTGAGGCATTGACCGGGGCGGAACCATCGCAGGATCTTGTTACTTCATACTCCCAGATATCTCAGCTCAAAGAAACCCTTTCTTCCGAGCTAGAGATGGCTCAGTACTGGCGAACCGAACATGCTGTAGCATCTGAGCGCTTTTTAGCAGCACAGAATTCTATGACCAGGGCTAACTCCGAGGCTGATCGCCGTAAGTTGCACCAGGATCGAGCATACGACGCTGGAAACGCAAAACGCCTTCTTACTGACGTATCCGATCGCTTAGCCACCACAGTAAGGCCATCACTAGAAGGGGCAGTTACACACCTTCTTCAAAGTATGAGCGAGGGTCGATTCAACAAAGTCCGTATCAGCGAAGAATACGAAATCACTGTCGAGGACGACGGAGCATTTCGTTCGGTTGGTGAACTCTCAGGAGGCGAAGCTGACCTAGTTGCCCTTGCTATGCGCCTAGCGCTGGCTCAAATCGTTGCTGACCGCCATGGTTCGGGTGGTGCAGGATTCCTTATTCTCGACGAACCTCTGGGATCTCAAGACCCTGCTCGTCGAGCTGCAATCCTCCGCGGCTTGCGTGCCATTCGCGATACTTACAGCCAGATATTTCTTATATCCCACGTTGAGGGGATCGAGGACGCAGCGGATGCTGTTGTCAATGTTATCGCTAGTCAAGATCGCAGTGAAACTTTGGTAGAGATCTCATGAAATCCTGCTATCGCCCGCTTTGTGCGCTAGTAACGCACCCATATCACAATCAGTCTCAGGAAAGGACTTATCTCTGATGATATCACTCCCGCTTTTCGACGATGAGCGCTTACGTTGGCTTGACAATGCTGCCTGCGCCGACCGTAACATCAATGATTTCTTTGTCGAAGCAGGACATGTCATCTCTGAGGATGTTCTTGAGGTGTGTAGGCGTTGCCCTGTACGTAAGCAATGTCTTGAAGTTGCCTACGATCAGCGTTTCAATATTACAGGTGGCTACTTTGGCGGGCTATCCCCAGGTCAGCGCCGAGAGTTATCCTTCGATAAGGCGCTTGAGGTTGTGGAAAACGACTTACCAACACCTGAGGAGATCGACGACGACCCAATTATATATAGTTGATTTGGTTGTTATTTTAGAATATCAAGATCACTGAGAATAAATACTCTTTGAACCCACCTTCTTGGCGTTCCTACCCTATCCGGGACAATTATTTATATGAGAGAGTGGACCTCCCGTTCAAAAGTTGCTGCCGCAGCAGCGATTGCACTCGCAGTTGTAATTATGCTCCTTACCGTAAACTGGAAGAGCGAACTTCTTATCGCTACAGGGTTGCTTACATTGGCTCTTGTTGGCGTAGCACACCCCGCAGCCCTTCCAGCAGGAGGTTGTCCAACGTGCAAAGCAAGACCGCGCAACCAACAACGCACCGTTCTGGGATGTAATGTCGATCGAGCCCTGTCCACACCCACTACCTGGGCCGTTTCAGCAACTGTTGAGCGGTTCTGTACTCATTGTCGCGAAACACGTAAACTTGTGGAGGAGTGTCATGTTGCAACTTCTCTTGCGTCCACACCATCCGAGGCCGTTTTACTAGTTATGAACGGTACTGTACCACCGTCTCGTATTCTGACTAATTCCTGATACATCTTTTAGATTCGACATGGGTAAGGCTGTCAACAGTCTTTCCTGAAATTCAAATATACTCTCTATAGTATTATCTTTGTAGTTTGTTATAAGGTTAGAATGTTAGCCCAATAGTATTCAGAGAGTAAAACTCCACTCTATTTAGTTCTTTATTGCCAAATTTGCAAGTCGCTTACTGTTTGACACCAGAACCTCTGTTATAACCAGAACAGGTATAATTATACTACCACCCTGCAGTACATAGGGTAGTCCCAATTGCATGCTGACAATAGGAGTAACCATAATAGGTATCAGCATCGCTGCGTAAAGCCATGATGTACTGTTCGATACAGTAGCGAACCAAATCGCTGTAGGTATACCTGGAGCTCGCCCTCTGATAAATCGACCTGATTTAGTTAGGTCATTTGCTTCTTTCACAGGGTCTATGCCAAAAGTTGCATAAAACCTAGCGAAAACGACGGTCAGTACCCCGAAAGCGGCTAGTGAAGCCGGGCTCGAGTGGTTTTGTAGTGATTCTTGCACCCACCTCATCGAATCTGATAAAGGTAGAATCGAGACTATCAAAGCAACAACTGATAGACTAGAAGAGGCGAAGAGGACTGGTCCAGCAGAAGCACTTGCTACCTTGACAACATGCGCACCACCATCCGGGATGGTTGAATTCCCACTCGGGAGAACGCTATAGTACCTAGTTATATGCCGGCTAGTTGCAGCAACTACTAGTAAAGCTATGCTCACCAATGATATTCCTACATAGAAAAGTATAGTAATAGGTCTCTCTGTTACTAGAAGCCGAAACCCAGGCAGCTGTTGCCCGATAACAGATGAAACAGTTAGAATCATTACACCGTTACCAACACCGTGCCTCGTCATGTATTCTGCTACGACCAGCAAAGCTAGATAGCCAGCTACAAGTACTGCGATATGAAGCAGTGTATACCGTGTTCCCTCTTGTAAAATTCCCAAATGTAAGCCGAACTCGTCTGTCTTGCCCTTTACAGTTGAATGAGCTGAAACTATTGCGCTTACAATAGCTATGAGAATCGAAACCCTTCGTGTGAGCACTAGATATTTGAGTCGTCCTGTTGGACCCTCAGAAGACATCTCTAATAAACGGGGGAGTAACTTTCCCATGAGACCTAAAAGCAGCATTGCTGTTAGAAAGGGAATTACGCCAAGACCGAACACTGATGGGCTCAAACCACCGGTAAGGCTCAATGGGTTTGCATCTGACGACACCTTGGATTCGATCATGCCTAGGTAAGTAATTTTATCCACAGCAGGTGTTGGCAGTTGAGCACCCAGCCAATATACTATCACTCCGCCTATTGTGACAAGTAGACGTCTTGAATGGAACCAGACCCGATCGCTCACAATCCCCATATCGGTCTGATTCATTCTACAGACCGTCCTACTTAGGGCTTTTTTGTCAGTCGGCTCTAGGCCAACGGGGCTAGTTGGCGATCAGCGGCGTTCTAGGACGGTACTCTCCATGAAACAATCATCAGCCTCCGAATCCGATGATGTTGAGACCGAGTTTGTCCCCAAATCTTACGATGTGGTCGTACGTAAGGACATCAAGCCTCTACGTCGCTCGTGGTTAGCAGAGTTGCGTAGCATAACATTCATGAGCAAACTATCTCTTCTTGTTTTTAGCACTCTGGGGCTTGGTTCCCTAATACTCCTTTCGTTCCTACTTTACTCTGTCGACATGTTTAGCCTTGAGATTCTCAGAACATTTGCAGGGTCGACCGGGCATCTAGCAAATTCTGTTTTTTTAGGCATTCTAGCTGTATCAATTTTCACGATCTGGATATCACTACGCAAACCACCACCAGGTGGAGCAGGCGTGTTGCTTGGTGGTAACGATGAAGCTACTTGGCAAAAATCCACGAATTTCTTTTTTCCTTTTCTCGCCCTTGTTATTCTAATGACTACCTGCGCAGTTCTTTGGTTTCTTGGCTAGGACATAGTACAAAAGCTTCATTTTCTCTTGAAAAGTTCTAAAATGTAGGGGAACTCTACACGTTGATAATTGGCAGACTTTTGAGAACTGCGCACAATATACCTAGTGAACAATATGAAAGATCCAGAGATAACATTAGGAAATGCTGTCTTCCGGGCCGTACGCGTCTTTCTCTTGATCGCTGTCGTTGGTTTTGCAACGCTTGGTGTTTTTGTTCTGAACACCGATGGCGCTCCTGTTGCAACTGTCGTTCAAAGAGATATCCTACCAATCCCTGTTCAAGCTCCTAGCCGCCCTTCGGATTACCCTGATGATTTACCTACAATAAATAATGTCTCACTTATCAAATTATCACCTGAGCCTGGTATTGTTCTAGTGCACCTAGCCACACCTGATACTCCAGCGAAAGCTGTGCAATCCGTACTAGAAAGCTTCGACGAAGCAGGTTGGGTGATCACATTTGCCACCGGAGATACACTCCTAGCAGGCTCTGCGACGTTGAAAGATCTAGTGGTGGGTGTAACCGTCTTTCCTGACGAGTACAAGAGTTCCCCTATAGGATGGACCACAATCCTTATCTACCTAGAAAAGGAAGCTGACAAAGTAGATCGAGTAGCACCACAACCATTACCACCATCAGGACCTAAAGGCTAAAAGGCTAAAAGGCTCTACCGATTTCGTTGTAGGGATTATTGCCCGTTCAGCCTTCCTCCCCACAGTCGTAATCATGCCTAGAGACCTTTTTGAAGATGCCGGTGGAGAACTCGGTGAAGTAGCTGCAGAAATAGCAAAAGTTATTGTCGGTCAGGAGAAGCTTATAGACCGTCTCCTTACTGCGCTTCTATCTGAAGGTCATTTACTGTTAGAAGGCGTACCAGGACTGGCGAAAACTAAAACTGTGAAAACAGTAGCATCGGTTCTGGGCGGGTCCTGGCAGAGAATCCAGTTCACGCCGGATCTAGTGCCTGCTGACCTGATTGGTACTAGAGTTTTTAGTCCAATAACAGGAGAGTTCGATCTCGAAGTTGGTCCAGTTGTTGCGAACTTTGTCCTCGCGGATGAAGTCAACCGTGCTCCCGCAAAAGTTCAATCCGCGTTACTCGAAGCTATGGAAGAACGTCAGATAACTATTGGCCGGACTTCCATACCGCTTCCGCGCCCTTTTGTAGTTCTTGCAACACAGAACCCTGTTGAGCAAGAAGGTACCTACCCGCTCCCAGAAGCGCAGATGGACCGCTTTATGATGCGTGTTACGGTGGAACATCCATCTACCGAAGAAGAGTTAGAAATCGTACGTCGCGCACTGATTGGCGATGTAGAGGTTGAACAAAAGCTGGACGTTGAGGCACTTGTACACATGCAAAAACTAGTGCGAGATGTTTATGTCCCAAAAGATGTAGCTCAGTACGCTGTTCGCCTTGTTGAGTTGACTAGAATGCAGGATGGCCCAGCTGGCTCAGGCGTTATTCAGTTAGGAGCTTCTCCTCGAGCTTCAATTGCTTTAGTTAGGGCTGCGCAAGCACAAGCAGTTATTGGAGGTCGTCGAACTGCTAGAATCAGCGACGTACGCAACATTGCAATAGAGGTAATTGCCCACCGCCTAATCCTGAGCTTCTCATCTCTTACAGGTGAAGGTGACAGCCGCGACGTAATATCTGCAATAATTGACGCTGCTGATAGTACGTGGACCGATAAATGACGAGTGTGCCCCCTTCTGATCAGCAACTGGCAAAGGTTCGCTGGCCTCTGAAGAGCGCAGTGCTTGGTAAGGACTCCGGTGGATGGCGATCAACAGGTGCTGGAGAAGGTATGGAAATGGCTACTGTTAGAGAATACACCATTGGAGATGACCCTCGACGTATCAACTGGACAGCTACAGCAAGAACTGGTTCATTACATGTCGTTGTACCTATTGCTGAACGATCTCTTTCAACAGTTGTAGCTGTCGACACAAGCGGTTCGATGGCTACCGGTTCATTTAGAACGAAGATTGATACTGCTCTAGAGGCAGTTGATACTGTTTCAAAGCTGGCCAGTCGGCACTCGGATCGATTCGAGCTTCTCGTGGTCGGGGAGACTGTACGGCGTACTCCAATAAGACAAGGAAAGAGCGCACTCAAGAACGCAGAAACATTGCTTGAAACAGTTGTGGCCTCAGGCGAGGGTAAGTTCTCTGAGAGTATTCTGCGCTCCTTGCGAGGCAGACCGGGTTTGCTAATTGCTGTGAGTGATTGGCGTCTCGACTCAGACAGGGAAGCTCTAAGACTTTGCAGTGAACTTGTTGAAACAATCGCAATTCGCGTAATGGACCCTACAGAGCTGGAACTTCCCAACGCCGGTCTAATCACTTTACAGAATCCAGAATCAGGTCAACAGATGCTTCTCGATACTGGTGATCCTTCTGTCCGGGAACGATTTAGTTTAGCGGCTCGTGAACTAGATGCAGATTTTCGCAGTAAATCAAGAGGATGTCGTTTGGTTATCGATGTTTCGACCTCAGGAGAGCACGGCGGTACACAAGTTTTAGAGCAACTACTACAGAACAAAAGGAGAAGGCGGTGAACAAGCTTACGATCGCAAATTTACAGTTTGACCGGCCTTATTTTCTGCTATTTTACCTACTCTTACCGGTAATCGTCTTAGGATACTTACGTTACCAACGCTCAACTAGGTCTTCTGCGGTGAAGTTTGCTGCAATCGATCTATTTTCACTACCCCCTCGCCCACGTAAACGGCGTCACATCCCTTTTATTCTTGCGACTTGTGCGGCTATTACTCTGATTGCCGGAGCATCAGACCCTTTCATACAAGGTTCGGTCTTCTCTCAGAAAAAGCAGGTTATCGTCGTTCTAGATGTGTCGAAGTCTATGGAAGCGAAAGATGTTGCCCCAAGCCGAATCGTTGCTGCAAAGGAAGGCGCGCGCCGATTCCTAGATCAGCTCCCAGCAGGTTTTGAAGTTGGTCTTGTATCCTTCAGCGATGTGGCGAGAGTAGTATCAACTCCGACAACAAATCGTTTGTACTTGAAGAGCAAGATTGATGCGCTAATAACCATGAGTGGCACCGCGACAGGAGACGCTCTTATACAAGCTTTAGGTTTGCTCGGTGAGGAAAGCGAAGGCGGTGTGATCGTGTTGCTTTCTGATGGACGCCAGACCTCAGGTGTAGCTACCGTCGAGCAAGCAGCGGGTGCCCTAAAAGGAGCAGGTGTCTCCGTGTACGCGATAGCTCTTGGGACATCAGAAGGCATGGTCAGTGTATTCGACCCAGCAAATGGTAACCTAGTAGATATTGAGGTGCCACCTGATCCAGCAGGTCTTGAACTACTCACATCAATCACCGGAGGGAAAACTTTCTCTGCGGTAACGGTCGACGAACTCAACACGATTTACGACTCAGTCGGAGGGTCAATAAAACCCAGAGCGGGTTGGGTCAGCATTGGCTGGATACTTTCGTTGCTTGCATTATCATTTCTTGTTTTGTCCGGTTTCGCATTGCGAAGATTTGGTCGTATTCGCTAATCTAGTCTTTCAAGACTATGGGCCATTATTTAGAGTCACTTTAGTCTCTCATACCGAGCCCCCTAGCTACCCCGGAGGACTTATGACAAACTCTCTACTGCAGGAACCGTCTTGTTTGTGACTACACGAATCATGGCTTACATTGCCGCAATACTTTCATGCGTAGTGCTGCTCACCGGATGCGGCTCCCCACCTTCCTCAACCTACACCGGCGGAGATGGCAGTTATTTACGTCTACCTGGAACTTGGAATCTCTTTGATGGGAACTCCGTCGTACAGGCAACAGACCCAGAAGGAAGTGTGTCGGAAGGTGTCTATATATCAGGGTTTGCGCTCGGAAGCAAGGACCCAGCTACGATTCTTACCAGTAGTTCAAAGCCGAACGGACTAATTCTCAGCACGGATATTCCAGAAGGTGCGACAGTTGAGAACGACCGTGCAATACTGATTTCTAACATCAATGAGATGCTAGAAACTGGTCTCGCAGACATAATTGAGGACTACAAATCGTTTGTTACTTCAGATGGTGTTATGGGAGAACGATCAGTTATTGACGTCGTTGATGTCAACGGTAAACCTATGCGTCTACTTCAACAGATGATCACCGACAAGGAAAGGACGCGAATTTGGGTCCTAGCGGTCGGTTGTAACAAAAAATGCTATATGAAGGAAACTGAGACAATCGAGCAGATCGCAAAGATCTGGAAGGTGGATTTGAAACGATGAATATACTAACAAAAGACGTTCGGGGAATACTACGCCGAAAAAAAGAGGGTGATAAATCATCTCAGCCAAAGAGTGAAAATCGCCGCAAGACCTCTTCAGCTCGCCGAAATGTACGCCCAGGATGTCGTCCTTCTCAGTATCTTTTCGAGCGCATTCGCCTCTCGCTTCTTGTTGTCTTCATTTTTGGACTAATGTTTGTATCAACTCTTCAGACGAACCCACTTATGACTACCCAGGATGCGTTTTTGTCAACCGCACAAACTGTCCCGGAACTCACAGCTTTGCTCGGAGTGGAGGTAGCGCGACAAATTCTAATTTTCTTTGCTGAACGTAGTCACCGCTTTTACAGTCTAGTACTCGCAGCAGTGAAAATTCTCGCATTCCCAACACGCAGAATGAGCGAACGAGGAAAAGCTAACTTAGCACGTATCGGCTTCTGGTTCATTGTACTCGGAATTTATGCAGTAACTGCATCAAAATTCACTGGCACAAGCCCTGTGCAAGCTATTTTCGATTTGCCTTCTATGCTTTTCAAAGCTTTGCCTCTACTTGGACAACTAGCATTTGCCTTCTTCTTTATCATCTTTCAATTCGTCGGTCTATTCTGGTTCCTGTCGCGCGGCGGAGTGGAAACCTACTTCCCTGAAGACATCAAGACTCGTTTTGATCAAGTTTGGGGCCAGGACCATGTGATAGCGAAACTTCGGGAGAATCTAGTTCTACTTGAAGCACCAGAGTCAATCGAGGCACGAGGCGGACACGTTCCGAGCGGTATCCTTCTCTGGGGACCCCCAGGCACTGGAAAGACCTTGATGGCTGAAGCTATTGCCGGGGAGACAGGTAAACCGTACGTATTCGTAGATCCAGGTGCATTTACGAATATGTTTATGGGAGTTGGTATTCTCAAGGTAAAAGGTCTTTTCCGCAAGCTCCGTAAACTGTCTCTTCGCTTCGGTGGAGTGATTGTCTTCTTTGATGAAGCCGATAGTCTTGGAAGTCGTGGTGGTGCTGTATCTAAAGATAAACCGAGTTTCGATACCGCGACACCCACATCTTCATTCGAATCATGTCACGCACCATCTTATCTTTCACAAGCAGGTAATAAAGCCATTGGTGTAACGCGTGACAAAATCATGATGGGTGGCGCAATGGGCGGTGGCGGTTCTGGTACTCTTCAGGCGCTGCTAACAGAACTTCAGGGATTGAAAAAACCACGTGGGTTCTTCAACCGTGTAATTAGGCGAACTCTAGGTATGAGACCAAAAGAGCCGCCAAAGTACCGCATTCTCGTGATGATGGCTACAAATATGCCAGATTCTCTTGATCCTGCTCTTCTTCGACCGGGGCGAATTGATCGAATCTATCGTGTGGGATATCCTTCGAAGGACGGACGCGTGCGCACCTACCAGGGATACCTGGGCAAGGTAAACCATGACCTATCAGATGAAGATATTGTACGTCTGGCGACGGCAACTCCTTACGCAACGGGTGCAATGATAAAAGATCTAGTGAACGAGGCGCTCATTTCCTCTATTGGTCGTGGATCTGAAGTAATCACATGGGAAGATGTCATCAAAGCCAAGCACCTCAAGGAGCTCGGTCCCTCCGAAGGGGTTGTTTACACAGATCATGAACAGCACTCCGTTGCGATTCATGAGGCATGCCATGCTGTAACAGCTTACCGTTTACGTCATCACCTAACTATCGACATAGCAACTATTGAGAAGGGCTCAGACTACCTAGGTATGGTTTCTTCGATTCCGCTAGAAGAGCGCTTTTCATCGTGGAAGAGTTTCTATGAGGCAGACATTGCAGTCGCTATTGCGTCTCTCGTAGGAGAACGTATGTTCTTTGACGGTGACAGCACCTCTGGAGTTTCTGGTGACCTTGACAGCGCGACACGCATTGCTGCACTCATGGAAGCCCGTTGGGGTATGGGTACAACTCTTGCGTCAGCGGGAGCTCTTGCAGACATGCAGGCAGGTGGACTCCAACCTTTGAATGCTCGCAAAGATGATCCTAAGTTCCTGGCTGAGCGTGTTGAGGCCCGACTCGAACGTATTTTCGAGTCGACAAAGAAGCTTTTGACTGCGAACAGAGCTGAGATTCTTGCCGTTGCTCATGCCCTAGAAGTCCACAAAACTCTAACAGGTCCGGATGTTGAAGCTGTTATCAATTCAGTTCCAGGCCCTCTCGTCAATGGGTCAGTGTACTCCAATAAAGATCTCCGCAAACGACTCGAAGGTTATCACAAAGAGGTCGTAGATGCCCACAAGCAAAACCGCAAAGTAAACCAATCACTCCCATCTATCTGGTCTGAGGCTATTTCGCATGACGGTGAAACCTCAGTCAAGACTTCAGCGCGACGAGGACGTAAAGCTACGGCTGTAGACGACTCAGCGTGGCCCTCCACCCCTTACGGTGACAACAGCGGTTCGTAGCCGGAAAGGCAACTATGCCAACCAGACTAAATCGTGACTATAAGCATGACGTGTCCTTTACATGGAGGGCACGTCATGCTATAGTTGTTTCACTAGCTCTACTGCTCCTACCTATACTGCTCACAATCGGAGCAAGGAGTGGTGTAAGTGTTATGCAAAGTTCAGTACCCATCTTGATAGCTGGGCTATTTGCTGTTCTAGCGGCCTCTGAGCGGATAACTGACGCACTGCGACCCTTGCTGGCTACATTATCTTTACTCACTGGGGGAGCATTACTTGTTTGGGTAGGTGGTGGTTCACTTGTAACCCACCTGGTATTTGTTGCCCTGGTAACCGTAGGTACTCTCTACCACGATTGGTTAGCCTATCTCGTCTCAGTAAGCTACATTTGGTTATTCTACGTTATACTTGGCGGGGCCGACCCTTCTGCAATTTTCGGTGGGCTCGCCATAGAGACGCCGTACATAGGAGTGGTTATTGCTTCCACTTCGACCATATGCGCAACAACAGGCATGATTAGTTGGCTTATCGTTGATGCATCGCAACAACGCCGTACTGAGCTTGAAACGGCATTAGCCAAGGCTGCAGAACGCCAACACCAAGCTATGGAGATTCACGACAACGTTGTGCAAGGTCTTGCAACTGTCGTCTATGCACTCGAGGCTGGTGACGAAAATCTTGCTAATGATACTGCTGGTAAGACTTTGGATAATGCTAAGGATCTTATTGGGCGTTTACTCATGATCGAAGGTGCTGACTTGTCCGATTTTTTGGATAGATCAGAACCAGCCCAAGAACGAGGCGAAGAATGAAAGGTGACCATTCTGAACACTCAGGCAAGCATGTTACTGAAAATGGTAAAGTACTTGAGCTGATACTTATTGATGACGCTGCTGAACTTCGTGGAATTTTACGTCGTCTCATGGAGCGATCTGGTTTGATTCGTGTTGTCGCAGAAGCTAATCTCGCAAACGAGGCCTCTGATCTTATCAAGATGTACGAACCGGACGCGATTTTACTTGACTTAGCAATGCCTGGTGGGGGTGCGCTTGAACTGATCGAGCAGCTGCGAAGTGAGCGAAAGAGTTTGACTATCATCGTGCTTTCTGGTTATCCAGCGTCATCGACAGCTCATGAGTGTCTCGAAAGAGGTGCCGACCGATATCTCGAAAAAGGTCAACCTACAAGCATACTTATCGGCGAGATATTAGAAGCGCACACTAAGCGTAAGGAACAACTATGAACGAAGCTCAAACCGGTCACATTCAAAGTTGTTCTGGTACGTATCACCTCAAGAATGATAACTCTTTTGGTCTGAGTAGTATTGTTCGAATGTTACTGCGGTCACACCGCCATGACATTGCTGGTCGCGTCCAAGCTTTATGGGGCTCGGTCGAACTGCTTGACTCACCTTCCCCCGACCTACCCGAGGAGATAATAGTTGCAATTCATATACTCGAAGATTTGGTAAATGCATGGCGGGGCGAACTATTGGTTCTCGACCAACTTCTAGATGGCTCACTGGAAATTACCTGCATAACTTCCTCTCAGATCAGGGAAGCGCTTCCGCCTGATACCATCCTGCCGGAAACGTACTGGTACTGTGATCTTGAAGGTTTATACGCTTCTATCCGTCACGCATACAAGACAGTTGGACGCACAGGCTATCGACATCTACAAATGAATGTGGAGGCTGAGAATCATCTAGTTATCGAGATTATAGCAGGTGAAGCAGGAGTAAGCGCGCTAGATTGTGAGAACGAGCTATCAACTAAGCAAAGTGTTGCGGAAGTGTTTGCTGGCGACATTGATGCAGCTTTCGCTGAAGCACATGCATATTACGGGGGCTTTTCTATTTCTGGGTATTACACCAATTCAGGAGCAGGAATTCGTCTTGTTATATGCCCTGCATAAAGTAACTCAGGTGCTGCTAATTACTACGCATACCATCGGTTGAATTTCTCGTTTTATTCGACACCGCTATCTCACCTTAGGTTATTTTTCAATCCATCAAATGAAACTAATTGCCATATATTGTCGCGTCATCATGCAGCATGTTTGGATTACTAGGATTACTTTCTGCTTTAGGGGACAACACGATAGCCAACACCGCGTACTGCGCAAAGATGACGAGGTGACGCAGGGTCTTCTTCCAACTTGAGTCGGAGACGACGCACGTGTTCAGTAACTGTTGCCTCTGAACGATCTGCTGTCGCTGTATGCCAGACCTGTATAAGTAGCTCAGCGCGCGTATATACAGTCCGAGGATTCTTAGCTAGAAACACTAGTAGTTCGAACTCTCTAGCAGTTAGTTGGACAAGCGTACCACTCTTTCTTACTTCGCGACCCTCAACGTCGATAACAACTGACCCTAGGTTTAGGGTCGTAGGGGTCGTAGGGGTATTCTTGATTCGTCTCAGCACAACACGGACGCGCATTGCAAGTTCGCGAACGGAGAACGGCTTTGTTATGTAGTCGTCAGCCCCCTGTTCCAAACCTGATAGCTTGTCTGATTCGCCTGTCCGTCCAGAGCAAACAACAACAGGTAGGTTGTCAGTTGTTCTAAGCGTACGTAGCAATTCAAGCCCGTCACCGTCTGGAAGACCCAGATCTAGCACGACGATATCTGGTCTGTTCTTGCTAATTACTCGGCGAGCTCTTGCAACATCAGAAGCTTCACAAACCAAAAATCCCTCGCGGCGCAAACCAGCGGTCATTGCGTTTCTAGTCTGCGCATCGTCGTCTACAACTAATACTTTGGCTGTTATAACCTGATCCGAAGTTGTGCTCACATAAGTAACCTTCCGTTGCTGCTGTGAATCGTCAAGTGTCTAATAAACAGCGATAATCAGAAAGTTGGTCCCTCTGCGCGTACTCTTGCTGTGCGACGACGAGCCTGGGCCGAGATACCCGTCACACGTGGGTACGTACCCTGATCAGGCTGTACCCATTCAGATGCTGGAGCAAAAGCTTCTTCTACAGCCGTCTCAAGAGCCGTGTCAAAACCAACGGTAAGGGGTACATCTTCTTCGGAGGTTATTACCTCCGTAACAACGTGAGAGTTAGGAAAAGAAAAAGTAAGGGAAGGTTCAGCTACAACTTGTGTCGAAACTACCACAGGAATACCTTCAGAGGCCTTTGTAGGGGCACTGAAGCCCCCAGAAGAGATCTTTGAGTAAAGAGTATCGGATGAAGGCTGGGACTTCAGGCTGACCGTTAGAGCGTCTGTTGGATAATCCTTCTGGAAAGGTACATGACTTATTGAGCTCTCCATTACATTTTTAGTTTGTCTACGGCCCTGCGCTGCTACTAGCTCCAGCGTTCCGAGTAGGATAAGCGGTGGGAGTGAAGCAATTAGCTTTGCAAGTACTGTAGGGCCTGCATGAGCGGCATTTACTACCACCGAAACGATAACGAGAGATCCTACAAAAAGAAAAGGAAAGACTGGGCGTCGGCGTTGTTCATGGGATAGTGACCAGATCACAGCAGAACCGCATATGACACCCCCATCAATAACAATAGGTACAAGCCACCCCAGAGAAGGCGGAACTGCTTCCAATTGTACTGAAACATCTCTTAGTGCAACGAACGAAAGAGCGAATGAAGCAGCACCGACAACAACAGACGCGGCTGCAGCCATGAAACGACGAAAACCTTGCATTGACATAAAGCCTCCCTATTGACTCCTGTTCACACTGAGAGCGCTCCCTCTTGCCCCAAATCCTGATGTAACAGGGGAGAATATCGACTACATCATTGCTCTGCGTGAAATTATAACATGCCAATAGCAGTAATTGGCTTTATCATTCATGCTATGATGTAAGCATCACAGAATTCAGATGACAGACATCTTGAAACTAAGTTGAGGGGCAGGCAACTTTTTGGCAGGGTTGCACTGAACAGAATCAGCGGGGGAGAGAAGCATTCCTGTTTCACCCTGTTCGAGAATGAATGTAAACGATAAATACGCTTCAGCTTTGCCTACTACACGCACGGTTGGAACACCTTCGTCATCGTAGCCGATCGCGTATATAGTAATTCCTGAACTTATAGAGTCCAATTGAATCTTCGAACCTTTAGAATTATTCAAGTCAAACATGATCCTGACGTGGGTTTGACCTATTAGAGCGCAGGGAGTTTGCTGTGGTTCCAAATAGAGGTCTGATAAGCCGTACAGGCTTCTGTCAACGGGTCGAGACCGAATAATGACGCTGCCGTTCCCAAGTTGGCTTACATCGAGACTCACTGGAAGATACGATGTAACAATAGATTTTGAAGTTGACTTATCTGTTGCGTTTCTCCGGATGAATACTCCGTTATGATCTTGCTTGATAGAACGCACAATGTCTTTTGCCTGTCTTATGGTAACATAGTTTCCTGGGTGGCTGTCCGCCGGATTTACCATCAAACCGATAAGTGGAACACCTGATGTATCGAATATCGAATCGGAATGTTTCACAGGTCGCAATCCCCTACTTTTCAACTCTTCTTGTAAGTTCACAAGCAAGGTAGGCATATTCCCTTCGGATAACGATGCTGATACAACCGGATATAGTTTGTTGATGTTAGCTATACGATCTAAGGACTTCAAGAATAAGGGGTAGTAAGGGTCGTCGCGGTCGTCAACTCTTAGTGACGAACCATCTGCTTCGCGTTCAATTCGTCTAAAGTCACAGTAGCGAAGAAGTATTTCCTGGCTTACCAAAGGGAAAAATGGGCTAACAATTTTTTCGATCCATTTAGATGGTTTACTCCCCGCACCTGCTATACAATCAGTGTACTCTTTTAGATTAGCTGAGGCTATCGTATTACACGTAGGCCTTGCACCACAGATAGCTCTTTCGCGACCTGATGGTATTGCATCATTTCCAACGTGGCCGAACATGATTATATCAGGGTCGATCCGACTCAACAAGTCGTCACTCAACCACTCCACCTCTTCAACCAGAGATGCGCCAGGCCTGGCCAAAGTTATCATTTCAATTTCTGTATCGGGGTATTCTGATTCTAAAAGCTGCAGGACTCTACGATGCCATAGCATATCTGGATCGGCAGCACCTATACCGTAAGTGTAAGAATCCCCTACGGTTAGAATTCTGACCACGTTGTTATCTTCTGCTCCGCGAGCGCTGTAATCCTGGTTTTTGAGGAAA
>Ga0209550_10001604_pt1 | contig 21696 bp, 17 predicted proteins | sample LauGreSuBDMM15SN_2_FD_187567 | JGI IMG/M metagenome (GOLD analysis project Ga0209550, IMG submission 187567) | Freshwater lake microbial communities from Lake Michigan, USA - Su13.BD.MM15.SN (SPAdes) (version 5) | ecosystem: Environmental > Aquatic > Freshwater > Lake | place: Lake Michigan... | reverse complement strand
ACGAAAAGATGAATTTTCTGATTTTTCCTTGGACAATGCTGGAAATTTTATTTTTACTAGATCGGCTAAGTTGGGAATAAGATCAAACTCGTTTTCTCTTTTTCTTTTAAGTAAAGCAGCTTTACAAGATTCATTTACAGAAAGGAAAATTGATTTAAAGGGTCTTTTTATTGATGAAGTAAAAATAAAAATAGATAATCTTAACAAACGTTATCTATTCAATGCGTTTTATTATTTGGAGAATCGAGGTAATATAGATGGTATTTTTTGTTCGGTATGGGATTTAAAAGGGGATACTACTTTTTCTACCGTTTTTACTAGGCTTGATGCAAGTGTAAGAGATATTGCTAAATTAAAAGGAAACAATAAGTATGCACTAAATGATTTTTTTATTCGCAACGTAATTCTAAAAAAAGACGGGAGTTTTTTATTAGCCGCAGAAGACTATTCTACTCAAACAAGTGGTAATAATATGAACTGGAATCGATGGGATTATCTTTATGGATCTCCGTTTGTGAGTCCTTATAATAATTACTATTTCAACCGGTCTTTCGGAGGGTTTTATAGGCCCTATGGAAGCTTTAATAATACGCAGAGCGTAAGATATTATTATAATAATATTTTACTGTTGGATGTAAATCCAGCTGGAAATGTGTTGGGTGACAAGGTGATTACTAAGGAGCAATTTGCGGATGACAATGATAATTATTTATCCTTTTCTACTTTTATTACGGGATCTGAAATACATTTTCTTTATAATTTAACTGAAAAAAGAGATAAGTTTATAACCGACAATATACTTACCGCAAGTGGAGAAATGATAAGAAATCCAACGCTTAGAACCGTCGAAAGAGGTTTTGAATTTATGCCTAAATTGAGTAAACAAATTGGAGCAAGACAAATCATTGTTCCTTGTAGTTATCGAAGCCAAATATGTTTTGCTAAAATTGAATTTTAAATTAACCACAATTTTCGAATCCATTAGAAATCTAGTCCTAAGCTTAAATTATACAAAGGCTTGCCTTTAAAGATCCCATTCATAGTCCAACCTGCATCAAATCTTAAAAAATATCCTAAAACGGTACTTCTTGCACCAAAGCCGTATCCACCTGCAAAGGGTCCTAAACCACCCACTTTGCTAAAGACTTGAATAGGAGGTTGCTCTAAAATTATTGAAGGACGTTGAAGTCCATTGTAACTACCATTCCATGCGGCACCTAAATCAAAAAATTGAACTAGTTGAAAATTGCGAAGAAAGGCGTTGTTGATTGGCCTGCTAAACAAAGTTGAAAAAACGGGTAGCCTGAATTCACTGTTAATGATAACATTGTTGTTGCCGTTTGAAAGATTTTGAGAAAATCCTCTCATGTTTACAGCAAGACTTTGAAAAGTATAGTAGTTATCAGCTGCAGGCTGGTTGTTATTATTAAATTTAGGAAATAGCCATCCATCAGTTCCTCCAAGAAAGTAGATTGTCTTTTGATTGCCCCAGCTAAATTCACCCGCAGCTCGTCCTGCCCAAATGAAGTTACGGTAAATAGGATAATAATAACGAGCATCCATACCCCAGTTAAAATTATATTTCCCCGTACTGTATACCTCTTTACTCACATCCGTATTCCAGTCGAAGTAAAATTTATACCTAAGTCCATTCCAAATATTTTGGGTTGGATTTAGAGTATTGTCGTAAACATATTCAACATGGGTTGTCACAAATTTTCTTTTAATATCGGGTTCTTTCAAACTGGCGATATCATTAATGTCTGTAAAGAAAACACTTTTATCACTTCTGTATCCTACATCTAATTTTATTCTTTTACTGTTATCAAATGGGTAAGCTGCACTTGTCTGATATAAATTTGTAAAAATTCTTCCGTTGGTGGCACCCATTACATTTCTGTAATAAGTAGTTCCCCAATCAATTCTTCTTTTTAAATTTTGATAATTCATCAACCATTCATTGTCTTTTAAATTAGTAGACAATTTAAAAGCACCTGTAATTTTAATATCTTCCATCAACTCAGAAGTGCCTAGTCTTATCAAACCATTTAGTACCGAATTGGAAGAAAGATTAATAGGTCCTTGACCACCTCCATAGGGTTGATAGCGATTATAAAGCACAGAGTTGTTGAAGGATGCTCCACCATAATCTGCACCAAATTTCATTGGTTTATAAACAAATAATTTTGCTTTTTTTAGCACCTCTTTATTTTTAGCTAGCTGAGCATTACCGTTACTGCCCATCATTGGACTTTCTTTTTTATCATTTTCAAATTCAGTCTGAAAAGGATTGACTAAGTTATTGACAGTATCAGTATTGATTAAAGGGATATTTAAAAGGTCAGTAGTTTTCTCTTCAATTTTATCAGCCATCACTATTTCTTTCATGTAAGCTGTAGGCGGTACGGTAATGTTTCGTCGACGAAGTGTGTTTTCATCAATTTTTAATTTGTACAAAGTTTTTTGATCACTTTGTCTGGTCACTTCACTTACTTGATTACTGGTGCCAGCAATCCTAGTTTCGGCTACACTGCTTTCATAATTTGTAAGTGGAAAAGTATAAGCAGAATCTTTTGAAACAGCTACTACTGCAATAGAATCTACATCCGTTTTTTTATAAACTTTTAACGTACTATCTACTTCTTTTAAAGAAGGATTGCGTAAAATTTCATCAGCGATTAATACCAGTGTATCCAATCCAGCAGCCTTGGTGGTGAAGAAGCCAGCATATCTGTTACCTACTCCATTTTCATCACTTATAAAAGTAAAGTGGTTGGAGTTGTAAGGCATTGGATAGCGTGCATTACCATATTGCTGATGCGACAATTGGGTAATCTGATTGAGCGAAGGCTTATTTCCAAAATTTGTAATGAGGAAAACATTGTAATTATTTTTACTAGGCAATACTGTATCTCCAGATTTTGCATCTGCACTAGGTCGGTTGCTGGCGAAGATGATTCCAGTTTTTCCGGGGAAAGAAACAAAAGTTGCATCTAAGTCATCATACACATCATCGGTGATCTGTTGCACTTTTTCATTTTCTAAATTGAGCGTGAATATGTCTGTATGCCCATTCTTTACGGCACTTATTAAAAGCGTTCGACTATCCAGCATGTATTTTACATCTTGAACTTGTTGAAACTCCTTAGTCAAATCAATTTTAGGAGATTTAATTCTAGTTACTACATCATACACAAATAATTTCAATCTTCCTTCTTGATTATAAATCACTGTAATTCTAGTCCCTTTTGGATCCCACGCCAATATTGGATAAGTTGGATTGACTTCATTTTTGTAACTCCTGATGCCGTATTTCAATAAGGTTGTAAAACTAAAATCTTCACTTAATTTTAATTTCACCAATCCTTTTCTATATTCTACAAACGCATAGGTATTGTTTTTGGCAACTGGATTTACATTGATTCGATAATAATCAGTTCTCTTATTAATATCAAAACTTTCTACAACATTGCCCTTGGGGTATGCTTTTCTTTTAGCAATATCTTTAAAATATTTCTCCTCTTCATAAACCATAAATTCACTCAAAACATTTTTGAATTTTAGTTTACATATTTGTAAACAAGCACGGTTTAAATTTTTATACATCCGAGCGAGATAAAATAAATAGGTAACGTTTTCTTTTTTATATTTTTCTTCAATGAAATGCCAAAATGAGTGGCCAGCAAGTTGAGGTTTTTCAAATGCAAACTGGTAAAAATTGCGATAATTACCACTCAGGATTTCACTTTTTAATTCATCATCAAGAGCTGTATTCCAGTTCTCGCCTGTAAAAGCTACATATCCGTTGGTAAGCCATTTGGGCAAATCAAGTAAAGCTTGGTTACCGGCAACTTCACCTAGATCATCTCCAAATAAAATATTGTCAGTCAAAATGCGCGCAATACCTTCTCTGATTTGTTTGCGTAAATGCGCATGGTCGCCATTGAAATAAACAACCATTTTATTATTCACCAATTGAGTTACTCCGCCAGTAATTTGCCAGTCAATACCCATTCCAATATTTGATTGTTGTAGGTCTGCGAATTCATTGTAAACAATAATGTTGGCCCTTCGCTGTAGAGAATATTCTGTGAAGGCTTCTATTTGGGGAGTTTCTTCTTCTGCAACCTGCGCAATAAATTTTGCTAGCTCCTGTCCATTTTGATTAAAATAGGTATTGAAATTTTTTGTTTGGTAATACTGCCATTTAAATTTTTTAAATTGCACACGATTTTTACCAAATTCCACGGTATTTACCTGTGCATTGGTGATGGAGGATCCAAGCAAAAGAATGCATAGGAATGTAAAAATTATGTTGATCTTTACCATGCTAAATTTCATAATTCGGTAATATAAATAATGTATCTAAATTAATCATAAAAATATTGCATTATTAAGTAAACAAATTGCTAATGTTTAAAATAAAATTTTTTACTTTCAATCCTATCGGTGAAAATACCTACCTACTCTATAATGAGTCAAAAGATTGTATAATTATTGATCCAGGGTGTTATTTTGAAGAGGAAAACGAAAAGCTGAAGGATTTTATTACTCAAAATCAGCTAAATCCTACCCAATTACTCAATACCCATTGCCACCTTGACCATGTGTTTGGAAACAAAATGGTTGCAGAAACGTATCAATTGACCTTGCAAATACACGAAAAAGAGAAGGTTGTGCTTTCTTTTGCACCTACTTCAGGCTTAGTATACAATCTACCATTTGACAGTTATGAAGGGGATTTTATTTTGTTGAAGGAAGGGGATACTTTATTATTGGGTCAAGATGAACTGAAGGTGATTGAAGTTCCTGGACACTCGCCCGGAAGCATTTGTTTTTATTGTGCCAAACAACATTTTTTAATCGGAGGCGATGTGTTATTTCAGGGTAGCATTGGTAGAACTGACTTGCCTTTAGGAGACCACGAGACCTTACTTCACCACATTAAGAGTAAGCTACTGGTATTACCTGAGGAAACAGTGGTTTACAGTGGCCATGGTTTACCGACTACCATTGGGGCTGAAAAGGCAAATAACCCCTTTTTGAGCTGATAATAGTAGCTCATATTAAGAAAATACAAATTTTGCAGAAAATTTTACCTATGCTTTATTTTCCATGCAAAGTTCAATTAAAACGCTGTTAGTTTCTTTGGGATGTAAAAAACATACTAATTTGTTGTCCGCTCCTGGTTTGGGTTTTTCGTTTAAAAGGGTAAACCCCTCTGCTTTCAACCTTTTCATTTCTGTTTCAATATCTTCTACTTCAAATGCAATATGGTGAATTCCTTCGCCTTTTTTATCTATGAATTTGGTAATAATTCCTTCATTATTACTGCTTTCTAACAATTCGATTTTAGTGTCTCCTTTTTTAAAAAAGGCTGTATTTACCTGTTCAGATTCAACTTTTTCGGTCTTGTAGCAGCTGCTATTAAGTAATTTTTCAAATAGAGGTATGGATACTGAAAGCTCTTTTACGGCAATTCCTATATGTTCAATTTTTAACATAGTTGAATTCTTTGATTTATTTTGATTGTTTTACGTTTACGAAATAGGTAAAATGAATGCTAAGAGAACTTTGTTATAGCTATAATAAAACCATTTGCAGTAAATTTGTGGTATAATTAAAAATAGAATATTATGTTGAAATTACCGATTTATTTAGATAACAATTCTACAACGCCGATGGATCCAAGGGTATTGGATGCAATGACCCCTTACTTTTTAGAGCATTATGGAAATGCAGCTAGCAGGAATCATCCTTTTGGCTGGCAGGCAGAGGAAGCGGTAGATTACGCAAGGGAGCAGATAGCTAAATTGATTGGTGCAGATCCCAAAGAAATCATTTTTACTAGTGGTGCAACAGAGGGAGATAATTTAGGTGTTAAGGGTGTTTATGAAATGTATGCAAGCAAAGGAAATCACATTATTACTGCTACTACCGAACACAAAGCAGTTTTGGACACTTGTAAGCACATAGAAAAAACAGGTGGAGAAGTTACTTATTTACAAGTAAAGCCAGACGGTTTAATCGACTTAAAAGAGCTAGAAGCGGCTATTCGTCCTACTACCATTTTGATTGCAATAATGTATGCAAATAATGAAATTGGTACCGTTCAGCCAATTCGTGAAATTAGTGCCATTGCTAAAAAGCATGGAGTTTTATTATTTACTGATGCTGTGCAGGCAGTGGGGAAAATACCGGTGGATGTAAATAAAGACGGTATTGATTTAATGGCGTTCACAGCTCATAAAATGTATGGACCGAAAGGTGTTGGGGCTTTATATGTTCGTCGTAAAAATCCTAGAGTTAAAGTTACCGCACAAATTGATGGCGGTGGCCAAGAAAGAGGAATGAGAAGTGGTACTTTAAACGTTCCTGGCATTGTGGGATTTGGAAAGGCTTGTGAGATCTGTATGCAAGATATGGAAGCAGATACCAAGCGAATTAGTAAATTAAGGGATAAGCTAGAAACTGAATTGATGAAATTGGAAGAAGCTTACATTAATGGAAGTACCGAGCATCGTTTGCCTCATGTTACCAATATTTCTTTTAAGCATGTTGAAGGGGAAGGTTTGTTAATGGGATTTAATAAAAATATTGCATTGAGTTCAGGTTCGGCTTGTACCTCTGCTTCTCTAGAACCATCTTATGTTTTGAAAGCATTGGGATTGGGTGATGATTTGGCTCACAGCTCGTTGCGTTTTGGCCTTGGCCGTTTTACTGACGAGGAGCAGATCGATTATACCGTAAAAGCGATCAGTGAAACTGTGTTAAAATTGAGAGATATGAGTCCGCTTTGGGAAATGTACAAAGAGGGTATAGACTTGAGTAAAATTGAGTGGGCAGCGCATTAATTTTTTATTAAATCAACCAATAAATAAGAAAATTTGTTAAACTAGTAGAATAATTTTTTAATTTTCTTAATTTCACACATATAAATTTACAACTATGGCATATTCAGAAAAAGTAATCGATCATTATCAAAATCCCAAAAACGTGGGCACACTTGATAAAAACAGCAAAAATGTAGGAACGGGCCTTGTTGGAGCTCCAGAATGCGGCGATGTTATGCGTTTGCAAATTGAAGTAGATGATGCTACCGGAATGATTACAGATGCAAAATTTAAGACTTTTGGTTGTGGTTCTGCGATCGCTTCTTCTTCTTTGGCTACAGAATGGCTAAAAGGAAAAAGTATTGATGAAGCACTTACAGTTGACAATATGGATTTTGTTGAAGAGTTAAATCTTCCACCAGTAAAAATTCACTGTTCTGTATTAGCGGAAGATGCTATAAAATCAGCAATCAATGATTACCGGGTAAAAAATGGCATGGATTCTATTAAGTTTGAGGAAAGTGTAGTTCACTAGGCTTTATTAAACTCAACCAAGGTTAGATAACAAAGGTCTAACCATTGATAAAAGTTTTGAAAAATGAATAGCAATATTTCAAATATATCCGATAATGATACTTTAACAGCAGCTGCCCCTTCAATGGGATCTGTAGCGCTGGATAATGCTATTTATATTAGTGATAAGGCTAAGGAAAAAGTGATTACTCTGATGAAAGATGCTGGTTTGGGTGAAGATCCTTCCTATTTTTTGAGAGTAGGCGTAGTAGGCGGAGGATGCAGCGGCTTAAGTTATAAGATGGACTTTGATAATGAGCAAAAACCAATGGACCAAGCCTTTGAAGACAAGGGAATAAAAATAGTCACCGACCTTAAAAGCTTTTTGTACTTAGTAAATACTGAATTGGAATTTAGCGACGGGTTGAATGGAAAAGGTTTTTATTTCAACAATCCCAATGCAAGTAGAAGCTGCGGTTGCGGCGAAAGCTTTGCTGTTTAAATTGAGGTCTAATTTTGCCCGAATAATTTAAAAAAAGTTACAATATTCCCGGTTGCCGTTGGTAACTGGGCTTTTTTTTGTCTTTTGAAAAATTATTTTTAGAACCGAGTTTAATGGACTTTATTTCTTCTATGGGAGAATTTAAAATTTCATTGCTTTTAATTTAGTACTTAAATAAAAAATCCCGCCTTAAGGGCGGGATTCAGCAGTTGGTTTTGGTAAACAACCGATGTTTGTTAGGTATTTGAAATAGGAAGGTGGAATTGTTTAAAATATCCTTATCTGCCTGTTCAATTGTTACTGGAAAAAATCTTAAAAAAACTTATTACATAACAAAAGACAAGAACTTTATTTAAAACGCTGCATTCGATTAAAAATTATCTGATTAATTAATTAATAATAGTTTTATATTGCTAATAATTACCATATAACTTGTTTAAAATCAGCCATTTAGATAAACAAAATTATTGTAGTCTGTAAGCAGTAAATTGCATCTAATATTATTATTCATGTGGAGTATTTGTAAAAAGGAATTGCATCAATTTTTTAGTAACCTTACCGGATACGTTGCAATTATTTTGTTTTTGCTTGTTAATGGGTTTTATTTGTTTGTGCTAAATGAGAGTAATCTTTTTGATTTTGGATATGCAACAATGGATACTTTTTTTGAACTATCGCCATGGGTACTAATATTTTTGGTACCTGCAATTACGATGCGTTCTTTTTCAGACGAGTTTAGGTCTGGAACATTTGAAATTTTGCAAACTAAACCGCTTAGCAAATTTCAAATTGTTGCGGGTAAGTATATTGCTATTTTGGCTGTGCTTATTTTTGTAATTCTCCCCACTTTTATTTACGTATTAACCATTAAAAATTTAAGTTCTGATGGAAGAATCGACGGAGGAGGTATAGCTGGAAGTTATGTAGGTCTTTTTTTATTGGCCTCGGTGTTTTCGGCTGTAAGCTTGTGTGGGAGCAGTTTTACTAACAATGCAGTAGTAGCATTTTTAATCAGCGCTTTTGCTTGTTTACTTTTATATTTTGGTTTCAATGCAATTAGTAAGTTGCCTGTTTTTCAAGCAAAAATGGATTATTATATAGAAATGTGGGGGATTGATTTTCATTACAAAAGTGTAAGCCGGGGGTTATTGGATACAAGAGATATTATTTATTTCGGCAGTTTAGTGACGCTTTTTCTTTTAATCACTATTAAAAATTTGCTTAAACGATAAGTGAAATTATCAATGAAATTATTTTCATATAAAATATTAAATAGTAAAGCTTGGTTGCCTCTTTGTATCGTATTGCTTATTGCGATTAATTGGGCGGCATCTTTTTTTCATGCCAGCATTGATTTTACCAATGAAAAGAGATTTACTTTATCTACCACTACACAAAATATTCTTAGCAATTTGGATAGTACGGTAGATATTACAGTATTACTTTCGGGAGATATAAAATCAGAATTTAAGAAACTCTCCAATAGTACTAGAGAGCTGTTAGAAAATTTCAAAAATTACGGGGGTAATAATATTCAGTACACTTTTGAAATTCCTGGTGATGGTTTGGATGACACTGCTAAATCAAAAGTATATGAATCATTGATCGGAATGGGCTTGAGGCCTACCAATCAACAGGTACAAGTAAAGGAAGGAGAAGGAGTAAATAATCGACAAATATTTCCTGCTGCTATTGTTCGATATAAAGGAAAGACTATTGCTATAGATCTTCTTCAGGGCCAAATTCAAAAGAGTGTTTTTAATTCTAAGGACCTGTTGGATAAACAATCCTTGAATAGTGCAGAAGCTTTATTGGAATATAAATTTTCTCACGCAATTCAACAGTTAACACAATCTCAAACTCCCTTGGTTGGGTATGTGTATGGTAATGGTGAACCGGAATATGGATTTCTACCGGTCAACGATGTTTTTGAAACACTGGGTAGAAATTTTATTGTAGATACGGTTAACATAAAATCACAGCCATTTATTTCTAATGAATACAACGCGCTAGTTATTGTAAAGCCATTAGAAAAATTTTCCGATCAAGATAAATTTAAGCTAGATCAGTATGTAATGAACGGAGGAAATCTACTTTTCTTAATAGATGTTTTATATGCAGAGAGAGATAGTCTGCAATATGGCGATTTAATAGCATATGCTAGAGACCTAAATTTAAATGATTTATTATTTCGTTATGGAGTAAGAGTAAATACTGATTTAATAGCAGATAAACATTGTGATTTGATACCGGTGGAAGTGGGAAATGTAGGTGGCCAAAGTCAGCAGCAGCTTTTGTCATGGCCCTATGCTCCTTTATTACAACCAGGATCAACACATGGTATTGTAAAAAATCAAGCGGATGTGTTGGGGCAGTTTGTAAATTCTATTGATACAGTGGAAGCAGTTGGTATTTCAAAAACAATCCTATTAACTTCCTCCGAAAATGCCTATACAATGGCAACTCCAGCAAGGATTGAATTAAATAGTTTACAAACTCAAGAGTCAATCAATAAATACAATCGTAAAAACATTCCTGTAGCGGTTTTATTGGAAGGTAAATTTACTTCTCTATATGCCAATAGAGTAAGTCAAGCTCAGCTAGATAGTTTGCATCAGTATAAATCAGAATTTAAAAGGGCATGTGTAAACACTGGTAAAGTAATCGTAGTAAGTGATGCTGATATTGCAATGAATCAGGTTTCTGAAAAAATAGGACCTCTTCCGATGGGAACTAATAAGTATACCAAGGTAGGGTATGCAAATAAGGATTTCTTTTTGACTTGTACTGAGTACCTTGCTAATAATGACAATGTGCTTGAGGCTAAAGCAAAAGATTATACACTTCGGTTATTGGATGTAAAAAAAGTGGAAGAAGAAAGAATTAATTGGCAACTGATTAATTTATTAGTTCCCGTAATGTTGATTTGTCTGTTTGCATTAGTTTATCAATGGAGAAGAAAAAGAAAATATACAATTTAAATAATTAGTGCACCATTGATTAAACGAATAACCATATAGTAAATTTAAAAAAATTATGAATAATAGCTTGTTGATTTATCTTGTATTTGCTGGGGTGGTTATATTAGCCCTAGTTTTTGATTTAGGATTGCTTAGTAAAAAAAATACAGTTGTAACGCTTAAAAAAGCGATTGTTCAAACAATATTTTGGGTGATATTGGCCTTTGCATTTAGTGCTTTTATCTGGTATAAAAATGGATCTAACGATGCCTTACAATATTTGTCTGCTTATCTTTTAGAGTGGTCACTTTCAGTTGATAATATCTTTGTTTTTATTATTATTTTTTCATTTTTTGGAGTGCAAAAGCAAGATTATTCTCGTGTGTTATTATTGGGCATTTTGATGGCGGTAGTTTTTAGAATTCTCTTTATCGCTTTGGGAAGTGGCTTGGTAGCTCGATTTGATTGGATCATGTATATTTTTGGAATATTTTTGGTATACACGGGAAGTAAAATGTTCTCTTCCAGCGATGAAGCAGAATTTAAGCCAGAGGATAGCTTTGCTTTTAAATTGATGAAAAAATTTATGCCTACTACCAATGCTGAACCGAATGGTAGATTTATTATAAAAAAAGATAACAAAATCCTTTTTACCAAACTTTCGATGGTGGTGGTGATGTTAGGTCTTATTGATATTGTTTTTGCAGTAGATTCTATACCGGCTGTTTTTTCCATCATTCCTGACCCCAACAAAAAGTTGTTGATTTATTCTTCAAATATTTTTGCAGTTTTGGGTTTAAGGAGTCTGTTCTTCTTATTGAGAGGTGCAGCAAGTAAATTTGATTATTTGCAACAGGGTATTGCCATTGTGTTAGTATTTATTGGAATAAAGATGCTGGTTGTTAAATGGATACATTTGCCAGTTTGGGTATCATTGTTAATGATTGTAATTTGTATTTCTGGTTCAATATTTTATTCTATTTATAATAATCGAAAGGGAGTACCAGCAGATGTTAAAGATTAGGCAGATTATATCTATTGCCTGAATTCGCAATAGAATCAATTAATTAGCGGGTGTTACAAAAACATTGTTTAAATTAAATTATAAAATCAATCCATTGGTTTATAAAATTGAAAAGATAGCAGAAATTATAACTGCCAATTTTTTGCTTAATGAAAAACAGGACTATTTTATTGAGCACCTGCTGCTTGATAGTCGTAAGCTATTGTTTCCTGAGAGTTCACTTTTTTTTGCACTGGGTGGTCCAAGAAGAAATGGAATCTCATTTGTTAATGAATTGTATAATAAAGGAGTAAGAAATTTTGTGATTGCAGATTCTAAAATAGTTGAAGAATTTAAATCTTATCCTGGATCGAATTTTTTATTGGTTGAAGATGTCCTCTCTTCACTTCATTCATTGGTAGCCTTCCATCGACAACAATTTAATATTCCTATCATTGGCATTACGGGCAGTAATGGAAAAACGATTGTTAAAGAATGGTTGTATGAGTTGTTGCATACTGATTATCAAATTGTAAGAAGTCCTAAAAGTTACAATTCACAGGTTGGCGTTCCGCTGAGTGTATGGCAGATCAATGAAACCCATACTTTAGCAATTTTTGAAGCAGGCATATCTCTTCCAGAGGAGATGGAAAGACTTGAAAAAATTATTCAACCATCCATTGGCATCCTAACTAATATTGGCGAGGCACATTCAGAAGGCTTTTTGACTCAGCAACAAAAAATAGATGAAAAAATTAAGTTGTTTTCAAAAAGTGATGTATTGATTTATGGAGCTGATAATCTTGATATAAAATTAAGCGTAAATCAATTGATTGAAAATCAAGAAGCTGCTAGGAAGACTCAGTTTTTCTCTTGGAGTAATCACCAGAAGGGCCTATTAGAAGTGTTTGCAATAAAGAAAACTAAAAATCAATCTATTATTTCAGCATACGATCATCGGAAGGATAGCGCTGATTCCACTGAGCAAATAACTATTACTATTCCATTTACTGATGACGCTTCCATTCAAAATGCGGTTATTTGTTGGTCTGTATTGTTGTATTTAGAAATTCCTACATCGGTTATTGAAAAGCGAATGTTGCAGCTAAATTCAGTTGAAATGAGACTTGAATTGAAGCAAGGAATTAATAACTGCTCCGTAATTAATGACAGTTATAGTGCTGATATCAATTCATTGACTATTGCATTAGACTTTTTGCTTCAGCAACAACAGCATCCTACTCGTACATTAATTTTGAGTGACATTTTGGAGTCAGGTAAAAGTAGTGATGAGTTGTATGGTACTGTGGCAGCTATTTTACAGCAGAAAAGTATTCAACGTTTTATAGGAATAGGACCTGAAATATTCAAGCTGCAGCATTTGTTTAAAAATATTCCACAATGTTTTTTCTTTTCTTCCATCGCTGATTGTTTGCAACAATTTTATTCCATTCATTTTCACAATGAGACAATTTTATTAAAAGGGGCTAGGGTATTTGAATTTGAACAAATAAGTCATTTACTCGAAGAGAAACTGCATCAAACTGTTTTGGAAATTAATCTAAACGCTGTTACACATAATTTAAAAGCCTATCAACAATTATTGAAACCTGGCGTAAAAATGATGGCGATGGTAAAAGCTTTTAGTTATGGAAGCGGCGGTTTTGAGATTGCGAATTTATTACAGCTTAATCAGATAGATTATTTGGCGGTTGCCTATGTAGATGAAGGAGTTGAACTGCGTCGAGCAGGAATTAATTTACCAATACTAGTTTTGAATCCTGAGGAAGTAACTTTTGATATATTGGTAAAGTATCAACTAGAACCCGAGATATATTCCTTTGGTATTTTAAATGGATTTCAAAATTATTTGGAAAGATCTGCTATTAATAGTTATCCTGTGCACATCAAATTGGATACCGGCATGCATCGGTTGGGTTTTGAAACAAAAGATTTATTGGCGTTAGAGAAAGTGTTAAAAAATTCCAGTAGTTTCAAAATTCAATCTGTATTTTCTCATCTTGCTGCTAGCGATTCTCAGGAGCATGATGCATTTACTAAGTTACAGGCAGAAGAATTTTTAAATGCCTGTTCTATTTTACAAAAAGCACTTGGTTATTCTTTTCTTCGCCATATTGCTAATACTTCTTCCATACATCGACATCCTAATTTGCAGTTAGATATGGTTCGATTAGGAATCGGTCTTTATGGAGTTGACAATAATTCAGAGATGCAGACCAAACTAAAAAATGTAAGTACTTTAAAAACAACGATCTCGCAAATAAAAAAAGTAGCGGCTGGAGAAAGTGTTGGTTACAACAGAATGGGAAGTGTGAGCGAGGATAGCTTGGTTGCGACTGTCCGTATAGGGTATGCAGATGGTTATCCGCGAGTTTTAAGTAATGGAGTTGGTAGCATGTGGGTAAAAGGAAATTTAGTTCCAGTTATTGGTAATATTTGTATGGATATGACGATGTTGAATATAACGGGCACAAATATTAAAGAGGGTGATGAGGTGATTGTATTTGGAGAAAATTTATCGGTAACCGATTTGGCTAAAAAGGCCCAAACAATACCTTATGAAATTTTAACGGGTGTTTCTCAAAGGGTTAAGCGAATATATTTTGAAGAGTAGCTCCTTATTTTCAAGCGTAACCCGAAACAATTTATATATTATCTTTGCAAATTATGATTAAAGCCAAACACGTAACGCTGATTATTTTATTGGTTGTAATAGCCGACCAGGCGCTTAAATTTTATATTAAAACCAACTATTACATGAACGAAAATCACAACGTTTTGGGTAATTGGTTTCGTTTGTATTTTGTAGAAAATGAAGGCATGGCCTATGGATGGAAATTTGGAGGAGGTGCTGGAAAAATGATACTTACATTATTTAGATTGGGTGCAGTCATTTTTGGGGTATGGTATTTAGGTAGCATTATTAAAAAACAATACCATAAAGGTTTTATTATTTGTGCTTCATTAATTTTTGCTGGGGCGTTGGGAAATTTAATAGACAGTTTGTTTTACGGACTTATTTTTGAAGAGAGTGCCCAAGGAAGTTATATAGTTGCAAAAGCGTTTCCTACCCATGGTTATGCAGGATTTCTTCATGGAAAAGTAGTAGACATGCTTTACTTTCCAATTATTAGTAATGTATATTTTCCCACTTGGTTCCCGATTTGGGGAGGTGAAGAATTCGAATTCTTTCGGCCTATTTTTAATCTTGCAGATGCTGCTATTTCTTCAGGTGTTATTACTATTTTGGTTTTCCAAAAGAAATTTTTTAGCCATCCTGATCAAACAGAAAATCATCAAACACAAGAAACGGACGCCTTGGTCAATGATGATGTACAAGTTCAATAGTCATTGATTCCTTAAGATATTGTTCATTAAATTTTTCCTACCATGTTGGCAGGTATTACCCATGCATCAAATTCTTCCGGAGTTACATAACCTAGTTTTACAGCCATCTCTTTTAAAGTAGTACCTTCTTTATGTGCTTTTTGAGCAATTTCAGCAGCTTTATAATAGCCAATTTTAGTGTTCAGCGAGGTGACTAACATCAAACTATTGTCTACATGCTTTTTAATGTTTTCTTCGATCGGAGCTAAACCAATTGCACATTTATCATTGAAAGATACACAGCCATCTCCAATTAGCCGAGCACTGTGTAGAAAATTATAGATCATTACAGGTTTAAAAACATTCAGTTCAAAATGTCCCATACTTCCACCAATACCAATGGTAACATCATTGCCCATCACCTGGGCTGCAATCATTGTTAAGGCTTCGCATTGTGTGGGATTTACTTTTCCAGGCATAATCGAAGATCCAGGTTCGTTATCAGGAATAAATAGCTCACCTATTCCAGATCGTGGACCAGAAGAAAGCATACGGATATCGTTGGCAATTTTCATTAAACTAACGGCTACTGTTTTAAGGGCTCCATGTGCTTCTACAATGGCGTCATGTGCAGCTAGTGCTTCAAATTTATTTTCTGCTGTAATAAAAGGAAGGCCGGTTAAAGTAGCAATATGTTTCGCTACATTTTCTGAATATCCTTCTGGAGTATTAATACCTGTTCCAACCGCTGTTCCTCCTAGTGCTAATTCGCTAAGATGTGCTAAGGTATTTCGAATAGCTTTTAATCCGTGATTGAGTTGCGATACATAGCCGCTGAATTCCTGCCCAACCGTTAATGGGGTGGCATCCATGAAATGGGTTCGACCAATTTTTACAACATTCATATAAGCCTTTGATTTGGCAGCAAGGGTATCCCTTAATTTTTCAATGCCTGGGATAGTGGTTTCAATCAATATTTTGTAAGCAGCGATGTGCATGGCTGTCGGAAAAGTATCGTTGCTAGATTGCGATTTATTGACATCGTCATTAGGGTGTAAAATTTTTTCTTTATCCCCCAATGAACCTCCATTGATAACATGTCCTCGATAAGCCACTACTTCATTAATATTCATATTACTTTGGGTACCACTTCCTGTTTGCCATACTACCAGTGGAAACCATTGGTCTAGTTTGCTTTCAAGTATTTCATCACATACTTTTCCAATCAGGTCAGACTTTTCTTTTGACAATATGCCTGCATCAAGATTGGTTAAGGCCGCTGCTTTTTTCAAGTAGGCAAATGCCTTAATAATCTCTTTGGGCATTTTATTGATATCCTCCGCAATTTTAAAATTATCAATACTGCGCTGGGTTTGTGCACCATAGTAAGCATCTATAGGTACTTTTACCTCGCCCATTGTATCTTTTTCTATACGATATTCCATCTTACAATATTTTAAGTTTCATAATCAGCAGTAAAGTTACTTGTTGAACCATACAATTGGACATCTTTTTGGAATATTTTATTAGTAATCATTTGTTAATGGTCTATTTTTTTTAGAGCTAATTATTTTTATTTAACTTGAACTTATATTTTATCATTAAAATCTGCTTGCATTAGGTTTTTTTCATTGAAAGAGTAAAACTATAAAAGCATTCATTCATTAAAATATTTATTTATGAAAAGGAGCGAATTTATTAAGTATGCATCATCGGTTGCTATTGTTTTGGCTGGGGGAGAAATTCTTCATGCTAACGATCTGAATTGGAATGAATGGGAAAAAAGTAAAAAAGTCAAGCTTCGGTTTGTAGTTGCATCGGATGGCCATTATGGTCAAAAGGGGACTGAATATGAAAAATATTTCGAAACGCTTGTTACCCGTATTAATCAAGAACACAATGCTAATCCGTTTGCATTTTGCATGATTAATGGCGATATTATTCATGATGACAAGGTGCATTTTCCTGCTGCAAAAAAAGCCTTGGATAAATTAGCTCTAAAATATTATGTGAGTCAAGGGAATCATGATAAGGTTACAGCAAAGGAATGGGAAGCTATTTGGAAAATGCCAGTCAACCTAGATTTTTCAATTGGTAAAAACGCGTTTTTAATTGCAACAACTTCTAATGAAAAGGGGACTTATCTTAGTCCAGATGTAAATTGGATGGCAGATCGGTTAGAGAAACATCAAGCCAAAAAAAATGTATTTGTTTTTATTCATATCAACCCAGGAAAGTTGACTAAACATGCAGTGGATAGTCCTGAGCTATTTGAGGTTTTCGCTAAGCACAAAAATATTAAGGCTGTTTTTAATGGGCATGATCATGATGAAGAAGGAATTAAGAAAAGGAATGATATCCCATTTATATTTGATGCACATTTTGGGGGAGACTGGGGTACTCCGTATCGTGGATTCAGAGTAGTAGAGTTAATGAGTGACAATTCAATACTTACCTACGTTATGAATCCTATTGATAAAATTAATGAGGCTAGATTTTAAGAAGAAAGGAACTTTGACTGCACTATTTATTTTCCAATAAATTTAGGCATTCGTTTTTCAATGAATGCAAGGGCACCTTCTTTTCTGTCGGCAGTATCAAAGCTTTCACCAAATGCATTGTTTTCTATGGTATAGCCATTGGTGGAATGATCTTCTACTGCATTGACAGATCGAATGCATTCTGAAATTGCAATGGGAGCTTTTGAATTGATTACTGACAATATAGAAATTGCTTTATTCATCAAAGATTCTTCTGGCATTACGTAGTTTACTAGTCCGTATTGTAAGGCAGTGTTAGCGTCAATCATTATTCCACTAATCAATAATTCTATAGCACGACCTTTGCCTATTAATTTTGTTAATCTTTGAGTGCCGCCATATCCAGGAACGATGCCTAGATTAACTTCTGGTTGTCCAAAACGCGCATTTTCAGAAGCAATTCTAAAATGACAGGCCATAGCTAGTTCGCAACCACCGCCCAATGCAAATCCATTCACTGCTGCAATAATTGGTTTGCCACTATTTTCTATTTTAAAAAAAATATCCTGACCTCTTTTAGATAATTTAATTGCCTCAGCTTTGGTTAAATCCGAAAATTCTGAGATATCAGCACCTGCAACAAATGCCTTTGAGCCTGTACCTGTAATAATTGCAGATTTGATTAAAGGGTTGGAATAAATTTCATCAATTGCATGTTCTAATTCAGATAGTACAATACTATTCAGTGCATTTAGTTTCTCAGGCCGATTGATGGTGATTGTATAAATACCATCGATTAAAGAAGTAACTAAAGTAGAGTAGCTCATTTAAATTATTTTAACTCGCTTTTTAACAGATCCAATAAATTGTAATTAGCAATTTAAAAATCTCGGTGGGTACTTACCCAATCCATTATATATTTAGCAATAGTAGATGTATTGGTTCCTGGAGGAAATAATTCACCTACTCCCATTTTATTTAATTCTTTCATGTCTTGTTCTGGAATAATACCACCACCTGTGAGTAGTACATCTGTCATCTGTTTTTCCTTCATTAAATTTATTATTTTAGGAAAAACAGTATTGTGCGCACCACTAAGAATGCTGACACCAATGGCATCTACATCTTCTTGTAAGGCTGTATTTACAACCATTTCAGGAGTTTGTCGAAGTCCAGTATAGATTACTTCCATTCCTGCATCTCTCAAAGAAGTAGCAATTATCTTAGCGCCACGATCATGACCGTCTAAACCTACTTTTGCAATTAATATGCGAACAGGTCGCTTTTTATTTAAATTAAAATCGGTCATTATAAGATAATTATTATTGAAGTTAAAGAAATTAAGCTTCAAAAACCTTCAAGGCATTTTCAATTCTTTCAAGCGTATTCAATTTACCAATTGTTTCAGCAATGATGAATAAGCCTGGCCCCATTTTGCTGCCTACTAAAAATACCCTAAGAATCATTTGTAATTCTCCCACTTTACTATTTTTTTCTGTAGCAATTTGTTTAAAAATGGTTTCTATGGAAATAGCCTCCCAACTTTCTAGTTGCTTTAATTGATTCATTAAAATAGTAAAATATTCTTTTTTACTATCATCCCATTTTGGCTTCACTGATGCTTCGTCAAAATTGCTGGGTGAATTAAAAAAGAAAACACCTTGGGTATAAAAATCTGGAAGTAAAGTACAGCGTTCTTTTACTAAATTCATTACTATACCTAAATAATTGTCATTTATATTGGAGACCCCTTTGCTCAAGAAGATTTCTTTTACCCTTTCTTTATAATTTTCAATAGCTAATTTTTTGATCCATTCTTGATTGAACCATTTTGCTTTTTCATAATCAAATTTGGCACCGCCTTTGTGAACCTTTTCGATACTAAATTTTTCAATTAGCTCCTCTAAAGAAAATAGTTCTTGCTCTGTACCATCGTTCCAACCTAATACGGCCAGCAGGTTGATAAAGGCTTCTGGTAAAAAGCCTAGTTCCTTAAATCCTTTAGTGATTTCACGAGTATTGGGATCTGCCCAATCCATGGCATAAACCGGAAAGCCTAGACGATCTCCGTCACGCTTACTGAGTTTTCCATTTCCATCTGGCTTAAGTATTAACGGAAGATGCGCCCAATTGGGCATTTTATCTAGTCCAAATAAGTATTTCCATAAAAGAATGTGGACAGGGGCACTCGGCAGCCATTCTTCGCCTCTAAAAGCATGACTGATTTTCATTAAATGATCATCTACCACTACTGCAAGATGGTAGGTAGGCATTCCATCAGCCTTAAGCAATACTTTGTCATCTACTGTGTTAGTATCAAATTCCATTTCCCCTCTGATCATATCTGTAAAGGGGATTAGCTCGTTGGGATTTACTTTTATTCTGATCACATAAGGTGTCCCTGAATCAATTAATGCATTCGTTTCTTCGGGTAATAAGCGCAGTGAATTATTCATGCTCATCCGAATATGGTGATCATATTGTAAACTATTGCTGCCAGCAGTCTTTAACTTTTCTCTCATCGCTTCTAATTCAGCAGCAGTGTCAAAGGCATAATATGCGTTACCTTGTTGAATTAGTTGCTCTGCATATTGGCGATAACTTGGTTTTCTTTCACTTTGCCGGTAAGGAGCGTAAGGGCCACCATGGAGTATACTTTCATCTGGCACAAGTCCACACCAATCTAAACAATCGAAAATATATTTTTCCGCACCATCTACCCATCTTGTTTGATCGGTATCTTCTACTCGAACTATAAAATCTCCATGGTATTTTTTTGCATACAAATAATTAAATAGTACGGTTCTAACTCCGCCTAAATGCAGCCCTCCTGTTGGACTGGGTGCAAATCGAACTCTAACTTTATTAGCCATATCGCAAAGATAAGCCAGGAGTGAAATGAAAGGAAATTAAAGTTTTTTCTTAAATAATTTATTAAAAAAATGCTACTATTTTATTGGCAATTAGTAAATGTCCTTTTTGATTGGGATGGTTTACCTGCGACATATAATTTGTAATCGGTTCTCCTGAGATGACTTTATTTCTAAATTCTTCATAGCTATCTATTAATCCAACATCGTATTTTTTTGCTAAGGCCTTTATTTGTAAAGCGTGTTTTTCTAATTCATTATCGGGTGATAATATATCTACTCTTTGATCAGGAGAAGGAGTTAATAGGATCACTTTTATATTTCTTTTTAAGGCTTTTTCAATCATTGTACTCCAAGCTTTGGCAGCTTTATCCAAACCAGCGGAGCGATCGTTGAGTGCGTAGTCAATAAATAATACATCAGGATGATGACTCAAAACAGTTGAATCAAATCTTTTTTCACCGCTTAATGAATTCTCGCCGCCGATAGAAGTGTTGATTATGTTAATTACTGCAAAAGGATACTTTTCTTTTACAATTTTTAATACTTGCATAGGATAGGAATCAAAAGTATTAACCACGGGTGTTTTAAAGTATCCCGCTGGAACGGAATGCCCATGAAAAACTAAATTAATCGTCCTATTTTTTGGCCACTCTTTTTTTAGTTCAGTTTTGATATCAGTTAAATAATTATCTGGATCAGCAAGATGAGGGATATCATTTTTTTGATAGGAGACTAGTAGAAAAGCAACTATAATAAATACAATATTTTTCATGTTGTATAGTTTAAAATTTGTATTAGCTAAATCGAGAATAAAAACTTATTCTTTTATTAAGATTATGCAACAACTGCAGTAAATTCAATCTCTACCAGATATTCAGGGGCTACTAACTTACTTACTTCATAAAATCCTGTAGCAGGCTTTATGTCCTTAAAGAAACTAGCATGTGCTTTTGCAACTGCTTCAAAACTAGTAATGTCAGTAGTGAAAATTCGTGTACGAATGACATCTTTCATGCTTACATTCAGATCATTCAATACAATTTCAATCCTTTCTAAAATATTCATAGTTTGTGCATAAGCGTCATCTGCTTTAACTTTTACACCATCTACGATTGCAACTGTTCCAGAGACTTCTACCATATTGCCAATTCGAACGGCGCGACAATAGCCCATCTTGTCTTCCC
>Ga0209550_10001602_pt1 | contig 21708 bp, 23 predicted proteins | sample LauGreSuBDMM15SN_2_FD_187567 | JGI IMG/M metagenome (GOLD analysis project Ga0209550, IMG submission 187567) | Freshwater lake microbial communities from Lake Michigan, USA - Su13.BD.MM15.SN (SPAdes) (version 5) | ecosystem: Environmental > Aquatic > Freshwater > Lake | place: Lake Michigan... | reverse complement strand
ATTTTTTCATTATTCACATAATAAAATAAAGTTCTCATTACAAACATTTATTTATACTATATTAATTATAATTCCTATAATTTTATTATTTTATTTTTTGAAACCACATCTAACAGGAAATACAGATACAACCACTGTAACAACGACCAACGAACAATCAATGATAACTATTTTTATAACATTATTCGTATTTATTATCGCATTTATTTATTTTGCTATAAATGTAACTCCACAACAGATTGTAATTACACAATATTTATTTGGAATATTATTAGGATTGATATTAATTGTTGGTCTCGCAATTACATTTTTAATGTTTGTTAATACATTCACAACTATGTCAGGATGGCCCGGATTTTTTATGCGATTTTTATTTTTTATTCCTTGCTTATTCATTGATTTTGTCCAATTTATTAAAAATAAAATGAAAATCACAGCAAATAGCATTTATATTTTATTTATTTTAGAATTGTTACTAATATTAGGATATTTATATTTACCAAAGCTATTACAAAAAATAGCATTAGCAAACGGCATTGTTATTTTAAAAGACAGTATGTTTTTACATAAAGAGTTTTTATTAACAAATGATAAGATAATTCAATTACCGAAAAATACAAAAGATGTGAATGAACCATCTAAATATAGACAAAATTTTGCAATTTCAATGTGGGTTTATGTAGACCCACAATCAAAAAGTTTTAAATCTTATTCCAAAGAATGTAACATTATTGATATGGACAATAGTAAACCAAAAATAACATATATTGATAATAATTCTAATACTGACGAAAAAGATAAATTAATAATTTATTTTGGCGATAATAAACATACCATTTCAAATAAAGGTCAAAAATGGAACAATATTGTAATAAATTGTAATTCTACTATTATAGACATTTTTATGAACGGCTATTTAGAAAAAACATTTTATTTACAAGAACCATTGGATTATACAAATACTGGAAAAATCACATTGGGTAGTAATGACGGTTTAGATGGTGCTATATGTAATATTATGTATTATAATACACCGCTTACTAAAACTGAAATCGTGAATAATTATAATTTGTTGATGTTAAATAATCCACCGATAATAGAATAAAAAATAATTAGAATACGAAAATAAACTATTATAATAATATATATTATAATGGATTATACTGTTATTGTTTTAGGAATAATTATTGTATTTTTAGTTTATTATTTATATGTTAATTACATTGGAGCTGTAAAAACTATGGCAAAATCCGCTGACCTAAATTCAGTACAACCAACTATTACAAATATTGATAAACCAGCAAATTTAAATTATTCATATGGAGTGTGGGTTTATGTAAATTCTTGGAACAATAGTTCAACCAAAACTATTTTTGGACGTACAAATAATATTCGATTGTATTTAGAACAGAACACACCTACATTAAAATGTGACATTACTACCACATCTAATCAAAACGAAACTATAATTATTACTGATAATTATCCATTACAAAAATGGGTTTATATTATTGTTAGCGTAGATGGTAGAATTGTAGATTGCTATATTAATGGTAAATTAGTAAAATCTCAAAAATTAAATAATGACACAACACAACCAGGTGATGCTGTTGCTTCCCCAATTGTTATGGGTAATTTTGATGCGACTTTAGCTAATCTTACAAGAACTATAACTCCAATGGACCCGCAAACTGCTTGGAATAATTACAACAAGGGAAATGGGATGAGTGGTACTGGGGGATTATTTAGTATAGGCTCTTATGGTGCTAATTTATCATTAATCAAAGATAGTATCCAATTTTCTAATATAAAATTATTTTAATAAAATTGTTATATGTTTCTATAATATATAATAATTATAATGGATACAAATACAGTAAATAATGCTACAAATAAAGTGTCTGAAAGCGCTAATAATGTTGTAAATGGAGTTAATGATTTTGTTTCAAACTTGAAAACCAATATAAATAGTTCATTAGACCAGTTTTCTAATCAATCTGGTGCTACGAGTTCATTTTCATCATCAAATACTATTATCGCAAAATTTGCTTTTTTTATATTAATTGTAATATCATTTATGTTTTTATTAAGTTTAGGAATATCAATGATCGGTTATTTCATATTACCATCAAATAATCCATATTTAATTAAAGGTGCTGTAGATGGTTCTTTTCCAATAAGAATTCCACAAAATCCAAATGACTCAAAATCAATTCCAATATTAAAATCAAATAATCAATCTACTGGAATGGAATTTACTTGGAGCACGTGGATTTATCTTAATGATTTAGGTTCAAGTTCTTCAAAATATCAACATATTTTTAGTAAAGGTGATAACTTATTTAATGAAAATACGAATATTGCTTCTGTTAATAATGCACCCGGATTATATTTAGTCCCTTCACAAAATACATTTCGTATAATTATGAACACAGTTTCTCCTGATAAAGTTAATGAAGTCGTTGATATAAGTAATATTCCTATTAAAAAATGGGTCAATGTAATTATACGATTACAAAATACTGTTTTAGATATTTATATAAACGGCACAGTTTCAAAACGCATAGTATTACAATATGTCCCAAAACAAAATTATGATGACATTCTTGTTGGTCAAAATGGTGGGTTTTACGGCAAATTATCAGATTTACGATATTTCAATCGTGCCTTGAATGTTTTTGAAATAAACTCAGTTGTCTCAAGTGGACCAAATGTAAATACATCGGTATTAGCCCCTGACCAAACCGCCAAAGGTAATTATTCATATTTATCCAATTTGTGGTATGCTTCAAAATTATAGCTTTATAACTAACTTATTATTCTTATTATTTTTATAATAATATACATCAAATATGTATATTATTTAATAATGGCAACTACGGATTTAAGTTTGACCCAATTATGTCTACAACGAAAAAAACAATTATTATTTAATTTTCCAATTAATCGTTATAATCCAGTATCACCGTATGTAGGAAATATTACATCAGCCCAATTGGATATGCGTAGAAAGGCCGAAATATTGCAATACAATGCGTCAAAATCAAATACGAAAACAAATAATTATACCAAAGGAGAGAAATGGTCATTATTAATAAATGGTAAAAATCAAAAAAATACATATAATAATATTAAAATTAGTCAAGTTCAATATGAACCATCTAATATTGGTGGTAATGTTTATTCTGATAATATAGTTATTAACAATCAAGATAAATATAGTTCAATTCCTGTTTATACTGATATTATTATAAAATACCCTCATACATACACTACGTCTACTGATATTAATGGTAATATAATTCATAATATTATACAAGGAAATATTAATGGTTGTAATACAGATATGATACCAGTTTCCACAACATCAAGTGATGTCCCTGGTCCACCTATAAATTTAATTAGAGATATTAGCATTCCATTATACAATTACAATAATCCAATAACATATGGTATACAAAATACTGAAACAAATGACAAATATAATTATATAATAGAATATAACATATTATTTAATAATAACATCGAAAATAAATTATTTTCATTGAATATTATTAATAATAATGATAATTATAGTAATAATTTTGGGTTTGATGTACCGATTTCTATAAGTTTTCAAAATAATACTACTGCTATTTTAACTCCTGATTTAATTTCAAAATTTAATAATATTACCATTAATTTATCGAATATACTATTAAATGTTTATTATAATAATTCAGTTTTTTATTCAAGACCACTTTTTCCTAATAGTTCAAGCATTGATATTTCATTAAATAATACAATAACCAGCCCTTTTTATGGAAGTATTTATATTGGAATATTAAACATTGAAGATATTTTATTATACACACAACCCGGATATGTTTATGACATAAAATTAACTTGTAAAATGGATGATAATATTAATACTATTATAAATGATAACCCATTATTAGCAGAATATAGTACTCAAATTTCAATAAATAAAAGTATTATATTTAATAATACTGATTCAAATAAAATAAATAACAATTGTATTATTAATACTGCGGTCTCAAGTATACCCAATAACGGTTTTATTTTATACGGCTATTGATTATTCATTCTTCAATGTTATCAAATTCTTTTTCCATGGCATAATTATGAATTGTATAACTCATAAGTTCGAACTTATCTAATAATTCTTTTGCTTCGGTGTGCTTTTTAAACCAAAACTTGTTTTGACCTCTACAATAGAAAATTTCATCAAAAAAGTCTTCTGGATTATACAAATAATGTAAAGAATTATAATCGATATCGTCTTTGATTTCAAAATAGCGCTTTGTTATTTCTTTTAAATGATTGATAATATTTATATATATTAAATTTGTATTCATATCAATTCTCGTAAAAACAAAATTACAATCCTTTATAAATTCGTGAACCCATTCTATAATATATAAGTTATAATCAATATCACTCATATATGTGGTTTCTTGATAATTATCAGTTTCTTCAATATATTTATTTATTTCTTCCAAATAGTCACTAATTTCATATTGTTCAAAATTATCTCTAATATATTCTACCTCATCACAAAATTCCATTATAATATATAAATATATCATTCATTGTATTTATATATTTTATGTATTTTATGTATTTTATGTATTTTATGTATTTTATGTGGTATTATTCGATAAGTATGTTACAATAATATCTAAGCGTTTGTTGTCAAAGTAGGATTAAGACACATCTTTTGGTTAGGATATACTTGACCAGATAAGCATTTATCTTCTTGACCAACTTGAATACAACCTCTACGCCCTTCATATTCACCAACTAAACACCAACCTGCTTTGTTTGAAGTGATTGGTTTTTGAATTGGATTTGTAGTTGAATCTGGTTCGGGTTGTTTAACTTGTAGGGATGTTGATGGTTTAGAAAAATTAATAGAATTATCCAGTTGTTTTTTAGCCCGTTCGTCTACACCTGGGCGACTTGCGTCTTTTATTAAATCACCAATTGAACCAACTGTTCCACCGGCGATATCAATTCCAGTTTTAGCTGTATCAGTTACAATTTCAGCGGACTTATCTATCAAAGTTCCAGCTGTATAACCGAAAATAGATAATATTTGTGTTACTAATGGACCAAAAATACTAACAATTGTTTGGATAAAGTTTCCAAAAATAGCTAATAAATTTATTCCTAAAAATGATAAAATCAACAAAACTAATAACAATATAATAATAAAATTTTTATTATTAAATATATCGTTTGTAGGAATAATATTTGAATTATTTGAATTATTTGAATTATTTGAACTAATAGGCGTTTGGAATGTTTGTCTATCCATTTATTATATAATACATTATATTATTTTTTACTGGTTCGTTTATTTTTTTATAATTAAATATATAAAAATACTAAATGGGAATATTTAATTACATTGATACTTTCTTTTTTATAAGTTTAGGAATTACTTTTATTTTAATATTATTATTGGTTTTTCATTTTAAACAACAAATCGTTTCATTAGAACATAAAAATGATACTATGTTTGAAATTATTAATAATATTGTAAAAGAGATTACTTATATAAAATCAGCTATATTTTCTCAACCATATTACCAAGTAAATGACAAAGATGAAATTATAAATTTAACTGCAAATGAAATTCATAGTAAACAGAATGTAGAAAATGATAAAATAATTGTCTCGGATGATGATAGTAACGACGAAGATAGTGATAATGATTACGACGAAGATGCCGATAGTGATAGTGAAGATGATGAGACTGATAGTGAATGTCATGCAAATAGCGAAACAAATAGTGATGTAGATATAGAACACGAAAATGAATTATTTAATACAGATAGTGTTAAAGTTATTAATGTTGAATTTGGTGATAGTATTGAAGTTAGTGATATTGCTCAAGAATTAAATGACAATAATTATGATGTTGATGAAGTTGATGAAATCAATAGTGAAGAAAATATTCATACATTGGTTCAAGAAATAGAACATATTATTGTAGAAAAAATAGATCTTCAAGATAATCATTTAGACAATAATGAAACAAGTGAAACAAATGAAGACACTACGCAAACAGGACAATCTCAACAAAATGAACAAAACGAAAATATCAAAGACGTTTATCGTAAAATGACATTAATACAATTAAAAGCATTGGTTATATCAAAAGGGTTAACCAGCGATTCAAGTAAAATGAGAAAACCAGAATTATTGAAATTATTAGAAAGTAATATTGATGAAAATAATTAGTATATATAATATAATTTTATAATATATATTATATAAAATGTTCTCAAATAATTTTGAAACAATTGATTGTGCTTATCCTATAATCAAAGAAACTATACCAAAATCTTCTTTAGGATATAATACTAATAATAAATATCCTGAATTTCCACCATTAATGAGTGACGGTCGTTCTATTACCGCATCATATCAACCAGAAGCAGTTGTTAATAATGAATTGATTAAACAAAATAATATTCAATCGAATTGGCAATATAGAAAATATTTAACCGAAAATTCCAAACAAATAATGCAAGTCAATTTTCGCGAAGCATCCAATGATGCTGGTTATTTCAAACGATATGCTGGCACTCCTATAAATAGTGTAGATAAAATGTATGATAATACTACACCATACACTTTTGATTCTTTTTTGGACAATAATAAACCATTTGGCTATGCATCCAGTGATTTAAAAAATATGTATTTATCAAGAGAACAATTGAATGCTCGTAAAATTTCACCTGTCATTACACAAGACGAAATTATACGCAGAATGTAAACTTATTATACCATTGCAAAATGATATAAGCAATGGTATAATTTTTCAAATGGTTATCTTGTTTATTTTGTTTTATCTGTTAATCGATGATGGACCAGTTTCACCAATTGGCCCAGTTGGCCCTTGTAATCCAGGTTGTCCATTTTCACCAGTAGATCCAGTTGGGCCAGTTGGTCCTTTATCTCCATTCGGTCCCGCTGGGCCTTCGGGACCAGTTGGACCTTGTTTTACTTTCGCTAATTGCTTAGTTACTTCTTGTTTTATTTTTGTATCTAACATAGCAGCAAGATTTGTATTTGGTGCTTTATTCACAGAACCTTTATTTGAACGCCTGTTTCTCGCCCCTTCTGTAATACTCGTTTTCTTGTAATTTAAAAAGATAATAAATAAACACATAACTAAACCATAGTATATATTGAATTTCGTGTAATATATTATTAAAAAAATACTAATAATGCGTACGATAACAGTATCTGTATTAGAAATAATCATTTCTGGAAATACTAAAACTAATAAAATTAAAATAAATAGTAAAATGCTGTATTTGTTGTTTATTTTTGTTATTGATATATTTGCTGGTATAATCATTCTAATATTTACTCATATATTATAGTGATATATTATATTCGTGTAAAATAAATATATAAATTATATTTATTGTATAAAGCACCATTATAATGAAATTAATCAGTTTCGATATTGGTATTAAAAATATGGCATATTGTATTTTTCATTTAGAAGCGGGTTCTCAATCTATAATTTACGATTGGAATGTGATAAATCTAATGGAAAAAGATGAAACTGAAAAAAACTATTGTTCTTGTTATTTAAAAGCTAAAAATAAAACAACTCCTCAAAAAGTATGCGGTAAAGTAGCAAAGTTCTCTAAAAACTCTTTTTTTTTCTGTGAAAAACACGCTAAAAATAATGGTGAATATATTATTCCATCAAAAGAAAACTCGCCGCCATTTTTTAATAAAATGAAGGTCGATGAATTGAAAATTGTTTATAAAAAGTTAAATATTTTTAACGATAGCGAGAACCTTAGAAAACCCGATTTGTTGGAAAAAATACACAAATTTTATCAAGAAAAGTGTTTTATTCCTATTATAAATAAAAAAAAGAAATCCGCTAATGATACTGATTTAATTATGATAGGAAAAAATATGAAAACCTTATTAAATCAAGTTGACGGAATGAATGACATAACACATGTTATAATAGAGAACCAAATATCGCCCATAGCAAATCGTATGAAAACAATACAAGGAATGTTAGCACAATATTTTATTATGAAGAACAGTGATATTCATATTGAATTTATTTCATCGGCAAATAAGCTTCGGTCGTTTGAACCTATTGAAAAAATAGACAAAAAATTAGAAAATGTTTTTATAGAAAATAATAGAGAACCCAAAGAAAAAACACAAAATGGTGTTTATAAAAAACACAAAATCGACGGCGTTTTAAAATGTTCTCAATTATTGGAAAAAAATCAAGAATTTAAAAAATGGATGCACGTTTTAGAAACTAAGAAAAAAGATGATTTGGCCGATTGTTTTTTACAAGGAATTTGGTATATCAATAAAAATGGTTATACAATATAATAAAAAAAATATATAAATATTATTTTATAATAATATTTATAAAAATATCATACAATACAATGAATACATTATCTTTTAATAAAAATAATATTGAATTGATAAAGTTTGATGTGTTTTTCAATGATATTGTAAATGAAAATGGTAAAGAAGATGCTACCGAATTTTTTGGAGTTACAGGCAAAGAACATTATAGATTATTAACATATATGTCAACATTATTTAATAATAGTAATATTATAGATATTGGTTCTCATAGAGGATATTCAGCATTAGCATTATCATATAATAAAACAAACACAATATATTCATTTGATATTGTAGACAATGTTCGCAATAATATAAAATGTGTAAATAACATTCAGTTTATTTATGACAATTTATTTGACAATGAAGGTAGAGAGAAATGGAAAGACATTATTTTATCTTCTCCATTCATTTTTATGGATGTTGACCCGCATAATGGAACTATGGAGTTGGATATGTATAATTATTTGAAGTCAATTGATTATAACGGTTTTGTTATATGTGATGATATTTGGTTTTTCAAAGGAATGAGAGACAATTTTTGGTATAAAATTAATTATGAAGAACGATATGACATTACGAACGTAGGTCATTGGTCAGGAACAGGTATTATTAATTTTAATAAAAATATTACATTTGAAAAACATAATAATGATAACTGGACACTTGTTACTGCTTATTTTAATTTAACGAAATGTGAAGACGCAAGTGACGAAATCAACAAACGAGACAAATCATATTACATTAGTCACGCAACATCTACATTATCTCTACCTTATAATTTAGTAATTTACTGTGATGAAGATAGTGTCGACGCTATACGTAAAATTCGTCCTGAATATTTAACGGATAAAACTGAATATATTATATGTAAGTTTGATGATTTCCGTTTTACAAAAAATAATTACAAATTAGATGATAATTTTGATGATTATCGTAAAATGATAATGCAAAATAGAAAGGAAAAACCATATTATTTTGATAATAGGAACACAGCAAGTTATTATTTATTTTGTATGTCGCGATATATAATGTTAAAAGAAACAATCAAGAAAAATACATTCAAATCAACCCATTTTGCTTGGATCAATTTCTGTATTGAACGAATGGGATATTCTAATTTGATAAGATTAGATCAAGCATTGGCATTAAACCGGTATAAATTTTCAACTTGTTATATCGATTATATACCACAAGAACTGGTGAATAATACAAACGAATATTTTAAATGGGGGCGTTGTAGTATGTGCAGTGGTTTCTTTACAGGAAGTAGTGAATATATGTACAAAGTATGCGATTTGATAGAAAACAAATTTTTAGAATATTTGTATAAAGGCTATGGACACGCAGATGAACAATTGTATAGTCCTGTTTATTTTGAACATCCTGAATTATTTGAACACTACTATGGCGACTATAATCAAATGATCACTAATTATAAATATATCTATGAAAGTCCCGAACCACCGATTTATAATTTTATTAACAATAGCTATAATAATAAAAATTATAGGAAATGTTATGAAGCCTGTATATTTGTTTGGCAATCATATTGTTTGAATAAATGTAGTATAGGTGATGATTATCTTAATAAATTATTTTTTTATTATATGAATTGTAGAAAACATTTGGGGATGTATTAGAATAATACAAAAATAAGAATAATGTAAAAATAAGCAAAAAAATTCATCCATATTATATATTATTATACAAATGAATTGCTATAAAAGTTATAAAAGTTATAAAGGTTATAAAGAAGATGATTATATACTTGAATTAACGGATAACGAAAATAAATTATTATTGAACCTCGCACAACAAATTATAGTTTCCCCATCACAAACCCCTGAAATATTTTGTAAACAATCACAAATATTATCGAATGAACTTCCTACAAATATTAAAAATAAATTAACAGATTTTGCTATTAACGGAACTCCTACCGGATTTTTATTAATAAAAACAATTTCAATTGATAATGAAACATTACATGATACTCCTTCTTCAAACAATGATAAAATCGGCGAAACAACTATTTTAGCAAGAATACAAAGTATTTTAATAGGCGCTATTGCTCAGTTAGTATCATATGAAGCCGAAGGATATGGACGATTATTTCAAGATATAATACCGATGAAATCTATGTCGAATAAACAAACCAGTGTTAGTAGTAATGTAGAGTTGGAAATACATACTGAACAAGCATTCTCGAAATTACGTCCTGATATTTTAAGTTTGGCATGTTTACGTGGTGATGTTATGGCATTCACTCATATATTACCAATTCAAACAATCATTGATAACGTCAGTAACGAAGATTTACAATTATTGAACCAACCACTATGGAATTGTGGGGTAGATTTATCTTTCAAAATAAATGGTAATGAATTTATCGATGGTGATATACGTGGGCCGTTTTCTATTATTACGCAAAAAAACACACAAAATGATAATGATGAAATGCATAAATATAATACATTGTTGTTTGACCAAGATTTAATGAGTGGTCTTACTGAAAAAGCGGATAATATGATAAACAAAATAGTTGATATTTATTATAAAAAAAGATTAAGCCATAATTTGAAACAGGGTGAAATTATATTGGTCGATAATAGATGTGCGGTTCACGGTAGGTCACCATTTATACCGAATTATGATGGTAAAGACCGATTTTTGATAAGATGTTTTGCTACTTTCGATTTTGAAAAAAGTAAATATGCTCGAACAAATAATAATCGAAATATTTTAGCTATTTATAGTTAAGAAATATATTATTCATTGCGTAGAACTTAAAAATAAAAATTGTATAATTAACATAAGATAAAATGGAAGTGATTGATATTGGATTAAATGATTTAGAACCAATTTCATTAAATTTTGATGATAATTCGAACCGTAATAGTAGTAGTTCTTCTGTAAATTTCGGACCCGGAATTGAACTATTAATGAATGATAAAAAAAAGACTTCATCCAACAACGTAGATTTTGAATTAGGAGATTTAGATACTTTAGAAAACGAATTAAATGAACTTTCGGGAACAGGTTCTTCAAAATCGGTTTCTACTTCATCTGGTGAAACAAAAACATTAGGCGGGTTTGCTGCTGATTTATTTGGGTTAGGTAGTTCTCAACCAACACAAAGTTCTAAATCAGTAAATTTAGATAACGAATATAACGATTCCAAATTAGGACATTCTACTGCCGAAACTATGGGCACTACTAAAACATGGGATGGTTTTGTTAAAATGAATGAAATTCCAATCGGTGGTGATAAAGGATTTGGTGGAACAAATATGACAGATAGAGAACGTAGAAGGAAAAAACGTATGATGATTAAAAAATTAGAAGAATGGTATGAAAAAGGTTTAATTAAACAATCTTCTCATTTTAATATTGATTCCGCATATGAAGAAGTTGAAGATGAATATGAAAGTGCGTTGGAAGATAAGCGTAAAAAAGATAGTATTAAATTACAAGGATGGTGGTTTATGACTTTTATAAATTCGGTTGAATATGCAAATGCTGCGTTTAACCCTTTTGATATTAATTTAGATGGTTGGGGAGAACAAGTAAGTGAAGATATTGATAGTTACGATGAAATTTTCAGTGAATTACACGATAAATATAAAGGTGGTAAAATGGCTCCTGAACTTTCATTGTTACTAAGATTGGGTTTTAGTGCCGCTGTTGTCAATTTTACAAATAAGGCTTTATCAACTGCTACGCCCGGTTTTAATGACGTCATTCGCCAAAGTCCTGAATTGATGAGAGCATTTACCAATGCCACTGTAAATAGTATGTCGCAACAATCTCCCGGATTTGCATTCGCTAATAATATGATGCAAGAACAATCCAATAAACCACGCGGCCCACCTCCGCCTGCTCCAGTTGAAACGAAAGGCCAAGCGCCACCTATGCGTCCTGGTATGACTTATACTGAAAACCCCGGTAATCGTCAAGATATTAATGCCGCGCGTGGATCTATGTTTAGAGAACAAGGTGTTGATATTAATAATTCATATCAAGATATGTCACAACAAGAACGCACTATGAGACCACCAATGCAACAACAGCAACAAATGCCACCTCAAAATATATTGCGACAAGAAATGCGTGGTCCACAAAGTAGCGATATTGATAATATTTTATCAGGTTTAAAAACAAGAAATGTTAATATCCACGATAGTTCTGTAAATAATGAAGACGACTCTATGATTTCGATTAATTCATTAAAAGATATGCAAAATAATAATATGCCAAAACGCAGTCGTAGAAAACAACGTTCGGATAAAAATACTATTTCATTGGATATCTAATTGCAGGAAACCTACGGTTTCCCCGCACGCCCCTTCCCTTTTCATAGTAAAAAATTGAAAATTTATTATTATAAATTATTTATAATAATAAGAAGTAAAATACAATAATAATACAATTTACGTAAAATGTATAAACTACAACTAAAACGCTGGATTGATATTGAAAAACTCAATTGGAAATGTTTAAGCGAAAATCCAAATAATCACGCTGTTCAATTATTGGAAAAAAATTTGGATAAATTAAATGAGACAGCATGGGTTACTTTATCAGCAAATCCAAATGCTGTTCATATATTAGAAAAAAATCCAGATAAAATTTGTTGGGAAATTTTATCACAAAATCGAAATCCAAAAGTTATTCCTATTATAGAACAAAATTTGGATAAATTAAATAAGACAGCCTGGAGTGGTTTATCAAAAAACCCGAATGCTATCCATATATTAGAAAAAAATCCAGATAAAATTTGTTGGGGTTCTTTAATATCAAACCCGAAAGCATTTCCTTTATTAGAAAAAAATCCAGATAAATTAAATGACAGACATTGGACGTTTTTATCACAAAACCATAATGCTATTCCTTTATTAGAAAAAAATCCAGATAATATTCATTGGTGTGGTTTAATCAATTATAATACAAATCCAAAAAAAATTCCTTTATTAGAAAAAAATCTGGATAAATTAAACGATGAATGTTGGCATCGATTATCCGGAAATCCATTTGTTATTCCTTTATTAGAAAAAAATCCAGATAAAATTATTTGGCATCGGTTATCAAGAAATTCAAATGCTATCACTATATTAGAAAAAAATCTGGATAAATTAGACGATGGATGTTGGGTTAATTTATCAGGAAATCCAAAAGCATTTCCTTTATTAGAAAAAAATCTGGATAAATTAAACGATGAATGTTGGGTTGAATTATCAGGAAATCCAAAAGCTATCCCTATATTAGAAAAAAATCTGGATAAAATTATTTGGCATCGATTATCAGGAAATCCAAAAGCTATCCCTATATTAGAAAAAAATCTGGATAAATTAAACGATGAATGTTGGGTTGAATTATCAGGAAATCCAGAAGCTATCCCTATATTAGAAAAAAATCTGGATAAATTAAACGATGAATGTTGGGTTCAATTATCAGGAAATCCAGAAGCTATCCCTATATTAGAAAAAAATCTGGATAAATTAAACGATGAATGTTTGTATGATTTATCAAGAAATCCAGAAGCTATCCCTATATTAGAAAAAAAATTGGATAAATTAGACGATGATTGTTGGGTTCAATTATCAAGAAATCCAGAAGCAGGTCATTTATTAGAAAAAAATCTGGATAAATTAGACGATAGATGTTGGATAAATTTATCATTAAGTGAAACTATATTTGAATTAGTATATGACTATGAAGATATGACAGCAAGATGTGCTATTTACAAAGAAGATTTGATGCAAATTGCGATGCATCCTTCAAGAATTCAAAAACTGTTAGATATGGGAATAAGTATTGACGAATTAGATAATTGTATTTGAAAATCGTTGTAACGAACGTATTTATAACAAAATAAACCATATTATTATGTAATAAAATAGATAATAATATACGCGTAAAATAACCCTACTCAAATAATTCATTGAGCTTGTTATAACCTTCTGGACTCTTACTTTTACAAACCCTCTGTGTTGATATTTGTAATATACACCCATCCGGTTTCGTGCATATTTGCATACATTCATTCATTTTTTTAACCCAACGAATACAATTTTCATTGACTACTTTATTATCATCTGTTTTTATATAGTTATCTTTTTTCATTATTTATCAATAAATACAATAGAATGAATAATCTATATCGTTTTTCGTAAAATTGAATTTTTTTGGCCTTGTTTTTTTTACAAAATCAACAAATAATAAAACAAAATGCTTCTTTCCAATGTTCTCGACTTCAGTGATATAGATAAAACCCTACAAATACCACAAAAATTCAAATATGTTCAAACCAAAAAAATGATGTTGACCGCAGGCGATGGTAATAATCAATTTGAAGGATTGACCGGCCTTAATATAGAAACAATGACACAGTTAGGTTATAATATATTTTGCTGTTTACCGCCTGACCATATCAACTCAGGTGGTAAATTAAAAGAAAATTTAGAATATTTATCAAACCATCCAGAATTGAATATCATAATATGTTTAATTGATTTACAAAACGATTTACAACTATGGAAATTAACCGAATTATTTGATGAAGATGTCGATTTAATCAATTCTCACGATATGCGTTGGTATTTACCACAAAATATTTGTTATCGTTTATTGAAAAATAATGAAAATAGCCATTGTGTTATTGTTAAAAAACCGATAGAATATATTTCACAATGGTATGGTTATGATAATAAAAAAAATAGAAAAATATACCTCACTATAAAAGAAAACTTTGATTTTGATAAACCAAATTGGAATTGTGTGTATAATGACGATGCTTGGTATGACGACGTCGATTTTTGGTTGATGCGTTGTTATAAGAGTTATCGCCCTGAATTATACAAGCCCAATGGTAGAAGAAAATGAGCAAAATGAATTATATTCGCGTTACTATATGTTTATCGTCATAAAAGTATTCATGTAAGAAATCGTCTTTACCATTTTCAATGTGCATTTTTTTATTATTGAATACGGTTAACATCATATATTTATTATTTACTTTCCACCAAACAAATCCTTTTAGTGTTTCATCAATTGAACTATTTTTATAATATGTTATAGCTGGTTTGTTTTTCAATAAACTATATCGTATATCATTTTTCGGTATTTGTCTCATATATATATCATTTCGTAATTTGACTTCGCCTGTATATGTTTTTATATAATTAATTACATCTTCAGTTAATTCCGGTAATTTGTTTTGATTTTTTTCATAAATTAACTTCATTATTGTATCCATTTTGATGAGCGGTTTGTTATGATATGAGTTTGAGTTGGTTTTAACAATAAAAAGATTTCAATTTTTATTATTATTACTGTTACTGTTATTGTGTTATTATTATTGTATATAAAAATTAGACATTTTATTTATCATAAAAATATCAAGCGAATTATGAATGAATATAAACCCTTTATTTTCTAAATATTTTACAATAGGAACACTTGTATCATTATAATTATTTTCAAATCCAATAACATCTATGAATACTTTATCAAAATTAATGGATTTAATTACTTCAAATTCAGCACCTTCAACATCAATTGATAAATAATTTATATGCGATATATTATTTTCATCCAATATAGTTTCTAATTTTTTAGTATTTACTTTGATTACTTCTGTTGTTGACCCATAATGTGCATTTTCACGTTCTAATCTTTCTAAATGTCTGTTATCAAAATTAGCTTTAATTCCTGAAATCATTTCGGTATAACCTACATTACACAAAAACTCGGTTTCTCCGTCATTATTACAAACTGCACAATTTATATTGATATTATTTGGTCTATTACTAACTAATTTATCAAAGACTTCTTTAATAGGTTCTATATTGATACCACTCCAGTTATTATGTTTTTCAAAATAGAGTGTATTATTAATACTTACTCCATCGTGAGCACCTACGTCTACATAAAATCCATTTTTATAACCCTTAAATATATATGTTTCTAAATATTTATCTTGATTATATTGTGAATTGAACATTATTATAATATTATAATATGTTTAAAATTATTATTATAAACGAACCATATGTTTTTACACCATTGCACATTGAAAATTCGCCCATTCATGGTAATAATGTTCAAACTGTGTATTATTATTATTTTTTACCATACAATGCGAGCATTTTTTCTTTTTGTTCACTATAATCCACCATCGGTTTATTATACTTCACGTCTTTATATTTAGGTTCTCTACACGCTACATCCCATTTATGAATATCTCTTGCTTCAACATTTTCCAATTCCGGTATCCATTTTTTGATAAATTCTCCTTCTTTATCAAACTTTTTCGATTGTATCCACGGGTTCATATCTCTAAAATACGCACCTCCATATACACCAGTACTCGCAACACTTTGCCAATTTCCTTGATTGGACGCTACATCATAATCCGTCAATTTTTGAGCGAAATACTTGGCACCCAATCTCCAATCCAATAATAAAGTTTTCGTCAAAAAATTGGCTACTGCCATACGACCTCGGTTATGCATAAACCCAGTTTGGTTCATTTGACGCATAAACGCATCAATAGTTGGAAATCCGGTTTCTCCAATACACCATTTTTCGTAATCTATTTTCGAATTCCGCCAATTTATGTCTTTAAATTTGTATGACGATACCATCGTTTCTGGATAAGCATATAAAATATGAGCAAAAAATTCACGCCATAAGAGTTCACGAATTAAACCATGACGAAGTCCAAATTTATCTTTGAATGAATGATATACTTCGCGAATAGAAACACACCCAAATTTAATATATGCCGATAAAAATGTGGTATTGTTCATAAAATAATCACGAGTTTCATCATATTCTTTTTGTTGTGTCAATGCCAATTTCAGTTTATTTAATGCTTCATTTCTTCCACCGTTGACTAAAATATTTGGATTTTGTTTTGAGCTCGAATTCTGGTTTATAAATAATTTGTTTGCTTTTTCAAGTGTTATTAATTTTTCCATATTGGATGATTTTTTTACAATATTTTTAATAGGTTCTCTCATTGGTTTATTTATTTTGATATTAACAACCGCATCATAAAATGGAGTATATTTCTTATAAACATCTTTACCACTTCCACTTGTAATTGTTCCGGGTTCTAATAAATAATAATCGGCATACATATTACAATCTATATTGTTTTTTTTACATAGTTCAACACTTTCGTTATCCCGTTCTACTGCATATGGTGTGTAATCTTTATTAAAAAATACTGCTTGTATATTTTTCTCTATAAATTGTTCTATTACTTTCAGTTGTTTATCATAAAAAATCAAAAGTTCTCCTCCTTGCTTTTCAATTTCTCTTGATAATTCTTCTAAACTTTCTATCATAAATTGAATTGCGTTTAGTGAACGATATGAATTCGTTTTTCCTACTTGGTCAGGCGTAAATATAAAACATAAATACAATTCTTTACATTGAGAACACGCATTCAATAAACCAATGTTATCAGTCAACCTAAAATCTCTGTGAAAAATAAAGACCCCTTTATCGTATTTTTGCGGTGTTTGTGATTTTTTATTTTCCATGTGATAAATAATAAATATAAAAAATTGAAATAAAAATAACTTATTATACATAGAAATAGACAATATAAACTATTATTTATGTACGACGGAAACAGCATTGGTTCAGTATTTGATTTAATAAACGATATTATTACTGCAATTACATTAATAGGTTATTCTATTTTAAAATTTATATATTCCTATTTCAGTGAAATAGATTATAATAGTATTGGATACGATATTATAACCAAATATAGTATTATGAAACAAAATATTGTAAAAACTTATAATAATAATGTTGATAAGAATAGTATTATGAACCTAACATTAGAATATAGTTGTTATTTTGTTGAATATGTAAAATCTTTATTCTTCGATTATCGTATTGAACCTTTTAATAATAATTGGATTTCCATTTCATATGTAGACCAAGATGAAAATAGTAAGAAGACATTATCGTTTATATTTGAAGAAACTTATGATGAATTAGATAGTATACACTTTTTCAAAAATAGTATCGATATTGTTGAATATTGTGATGATTTCAAAGACTGGTATAATACAGCTAAAACCATACTGATTAAAGAAAAAAAGGTATATGATTGTTTAATATCAATGCGAGTGGATGACAAATATATTTATAAGGTATGTGATACTGAAAGTGAAGCATTTGAAACATTACCTTGTGAATTATCAAATGTTAAATTCTTAAGTATTGAATATACTCATCACGAATTAGATAAGCCGATTGTTATAGAAATCGATAAAAATGCTTATTTGATTGACAACGAGATATTATCTTGTACATTTGTAAAAAGGGCACTTGAATATAGTAGTAATATTAAAAATTTTGACACCGATTATGTATTAAAAATTATGGATAATGATTTAAAAACATTTGAATTAAAAAGTAATGAATATATTAAATTAGAAAAAGATAGTTATAAAATTATACAAAAAAAATATGCTATTATTCAACAAGATGATGATGATGATGATGATGATGATGAAGAAGATAACCAAAACGAAGAAGACGATTTTACGGAAACTGATTTTGTGGATGCTCACGAAGTAGTAGATAAATAATTGTTTTGGTTGTGTTATATTATATTATACCAAAATGGGTATAATATAATTTTTTTATTTGCTATGATATCATTACTTTCTATTCGATTTTTGGTGTTTTCGTTGACCTCGTTTGCTTTGTTGTTTTATTGATTTGTATTTTCTTGATTTGTGTTGCTTTCTATATTTTCTTGTTTTATTACCACCGTTTTGTTGTTGTCTCATTTGAATAATACCATTGTATGCGTCGTCGATTTGATTTTTGATAGAAATAAATTGTAAATCTTCTGTTTGTAACGTTTCTTTATTCAGATGTTTTCGCATTATATCTTTAAAATATTTATTTCTACCAACACGTAAATTCAGGTCATTATATGATTGTAAAAACATATTTAAATAATGTTCTGGGCGATACCATAATTGTTGGCTATAGGTAGCCCAATCTCTTTTCATATCATAAAATAAGGTTGTTGATAAATATGCTTCTAAATCTTTATTTGTTTTTTTTAACAAATCCCATGATTGTGTTTTATCTTGGTTAATGGTTTGGGTTTTTATATCTTGAGCCATTTTTATTAAAGCATTTTCTATATTTGTTTTTCGTTCATTCATTTCTTCTTTTTGGTCTGACAATAATTCTTCATTTGATTTTGTTTGTTGTTCGTTTGGGTCAGCTAACGCTTCTAATAATTCTTCTTTTTTCTCTTCTTTTTTCTCTTCTTTTTTCTCTTCTTTTATTTCTTCTGGTATTGGTGCTGGTATTGGTGCTGGTATTTGTGCAGGGATTTGTGCAGGGATTTGTGCAGGGATTTGTGCAGGGATTTGTGGGGGTTCAGTAATAAGTGTTGGTGATTGAATTTCAGGTTTATTCATATTACTAATAAAATTATCCAAATAATTTATATCTGTTCTCAATTGTTCTACATTTTTTACTAAATTATTGTATTCTGTTTTTATTTTTTCGGTTACTTCACTCATTTATATTATATTGACATAATAATATAAATTTATTTATTATTTTCTTGATTTATTATTTTTTCTTGATTTTTTTTGATTTTTCTTTGTTTTACGACCGCCGACTTTTAATTTATTTCTGGTAATGTAACCTGAAATGTTTTGTTGTAAATCTTGTAGAGAACTTACTTTATTGTTAATATTATCATTTGATTCATTTTTTTGTAATTTGTTTTCAAATCCACTTAATGTGTCATCCTTATTTGCACAAACCAGTTCTTTTCGTTTAAACACACCATCTGTATAACAATATTGTTTTAAATAAGCTTCAATAGAAATAATTTTATTTTTAATATCATTTCTTAAATCTTCATATAAATTAATATCTTCTTCAGTAGGCATATTATTAAGCCAATCTTCTGTTATTCCTTCTTTTTCTAATAAATCTTTGTTTGTTACCATATTTTGTAGTAATAAGTCCTTAGCATCTTTCATTATTGCTTTATATGTATCTCCTGTTTTTTTTATAATTTTTGCATAGTTTTGTAAATTTTCTTGCATTTGTTCTTTATTAGCATGTATATTATTGGTATTTTGTACTACATTTTCGTTAGGTAGTGGCTCTTGATTATCTTGAATTATATTTTCTGTTTTGTTCAATTCCAAATTTTTTCCTAATTCTTCAACATCTTTACTTATTCTTATAACATCATCTTTTAATTGAATAATTGTTGATTTTACCGCATTAATATCGACTTCACCACCTTTTAATTTTCGGGTATATTTTCTTGCCATTATATACAATATATGAATATAATATAATAATAAAATTACTAAATATGCTAAAAATAAAAAACTATATAAAAACAAATTAATATTATCTAATACGGGCGTAATCATTATGGATGCAATGAGTATTCCTACCCCAAACCATAATTTGCATGGTAAATGGGATTTATATTATCATTTACCAAACAACAACAATTGGGATTTATCCAGTTATACACTCATTATGAATGGAATAGATAGTGTTGAAAAAGTCATATTATTAAACGAAAAAATAAACGAAAATATAGTAAAAAACTGTATGCTTTTTGTAATGCGCGAAGGTATTACGCCCATGTGGGAAGACCCTAAAAACAGAAGCGGTGGCTGTTTTTCATATAAAATAGTAAATAAACAAGTCTATGAAGTTTGGACTACATTGTTTTATCTCTTATGTGGCGAAAGTTTATGTGTTGACCAAAAATTGAATAAACACGTAAATGGTATCACAATATCACCAAAAAAGAATTTCTGTATTATAAAAATTTGGTTGGATACTGCTAATTTTCAAGACCCGAATATTATTACAACAATTCCTAATTTATTAAAACAAGGTTGTTTGTTCAAGAAACACGAACCTGAATTTTAGACCATTGAATAAAAAAATTAGAGTAATAAAATATATAATTATATATTATAATAATTATGTATTATGAATGAAGAAATTAATAATATATTATATGAAATATCAAAATCTCCTGAATTAATTATCGAACTGAGAAATAGATATCCATTTAGCCAAATGGATGTTGGTGATAGTATTTTAATAACAGAAGCACAAAAGGCGGAAAGCGCAAGAGTGGCAGCGATTCAGTTTTCAAAACGACGAGGATTAACCTGGAAATTTGGCTTAAGAAAATCTCGCGAAGGTTGGCGGGTTATAAGAATTGCATGAATGTCCATGCCCAATAAC
>Ga0209550_10001601_pt1 | contig 21711 bp, 14 predicted proteins | sample LauGreSuBDMM15SN_2_FD_187567 | JGI IMG/M metagenome (GOLD analysis project Ga0209550, IMG submission 187567) | Freshwater lake microbial communities from Lake Michigan, USA - Su13.BD.MM15.SN (SPAdes) (version 5) | ecosystem: Environmental > Aquatic > Freshwater > Lake | place: Lake Michigan... | reverse complement strand
GCCGTTCGTGTTGGATTGTATTGTCTGTAGCCCGTACGGGAATCGAACCCGTGTTACAGGAATGAAAATCCTGCGTCCTAACCCCTAGACGAACGGGCCTTTATAAAAAATCTTCTATTAAGGCTTTTTCTAAAGGAATGCAAATGTAATAAGCTATTCTTATTCTTCCAATTTTTTTGCCTGTTTTTTATAAAATAAATATCCATTGGTTTTTTGACTATTCATCCTCATCACTTTTCACTGATAATTATTTATTATTTATAATTGATACTTATTTGGACAAAAAAATATCCTGTTATTAGTTTTTATGTATTTTTGCAGCGATTTTCAAATTACAGTTAATGTCATTTTTACACTAAGTAAATATTTCGTAAACCTTCACAAATCAATAACATCATGGCTAAAAGAATAGCTATTAACGGCTTTGGTCGAATCGGTCGTCTAACATTTCGTAATCTCATTCAGATGGAAGGGATTGAAGTAGTTGCCATCAATGATTTAACAGATAATGCTACGTTGGCGCATTTATTAAAATATGATTCTGTACACGGTAAGTTCCCTGGAACGGTAAGTGCGGATGAACATTTTTTATATGTTAATAATAAAAAGATTCACGCTATCGCTGAGAGAGACCCTAAAGCGCTACCATGGAAAGACATGGGGATTGATATTGTTATTGAAAGTACTGGTAGATTTACAGACCGTGAAACAGCTGGTTTACATCTGAGTGCCGGTGCCAAAAAGGTTATTATTTCGGCGCCTGCTAAAGGTGATATTCCAACCATCGTTTTAGGTGTAAATGATGAGGTAATTCATGCAGACCATAATATTTATTCTAATGCATCTTGTACAACTAATTGCTTAGCGCCTATGGTTAAAGTATTAGATGATGCATTTGGCGTTGAATCAGGTTTTATGACCACTATTCATGCTTATACCGCAGATCAAAGAATTCAGGATTCTCCACATGAAGATCTAAGAAGAGCCAGAGCGGCTGCTATTTCTATAGTTCCTACGTCAACGGGTGCTGCTAAAGCCGTAGGATTGGTTTTACCTCATTTAAAAGGTAAACTTAATGGTAATGCTATGCGCGTTCCTGTTCCCGATGGTTCTGTAACCGATTTTACTGCTACCTTAAAAAAAGCAGCTACTGTGGAGGAAATAAATGCTGCTTTTAAGGCCGCTTCCGAAACTTATTTGAAAGGTATTCTTGAATATTGTGAAGAACCTATCGTCTCTTCCGATATATTAGGTAATCCTCACTCTTGTATTTATGATGTCGATTTGACTATGGTTCAAGGTAATACCGCAAAAATTGTTGGTTGGTATGATAATGAAGCAGGTTATTCTGCAAGATTAGCCCAATTAGCAGATCGAATCTAATATTTTAACGTTTTTATGGAAAATATAGATTTTAATAATAAAAAAGTATTGGTTAGAGTGGACTTTAATGTCCCTCTCTCCGGTTCTTTCCAGATTACTGATGATAATAGAATCAAAGCTTCGTTACCGACCCTAAATTATATTTTAGCGCACGGTGGAGCCTTAATTTTATGTTCTCATTTAGGTCGTCCCCAACAAAAAAAATTGGAAAATGGGGAATTGAATGTTTCAAAGTTCACACTTAATCATTTAACGTCCTACTTATCAGCAACTTTAAACAGACCCGTTACTTTTATATCTGATTGTATAGGATCGGAAGCAGTTAATGCTTGCAATGCGCTAAAACCAGGGGAGGTAATACTACTGGAGAATACCCGTTTTTATCCAGGTGAGGAAAAAGGTGATAAAGAAATGGCTGGTATATTAGCTTCATTAGCTGATGTTTATATCAATGATGCCTTCGGGACCGCGCATAGAGCGCATGCCTCAACTACCTTGGTAGCTAATTTTTTTACTGCCGAAAATAAGGGTTTTGGTTTTCTGATGAAGGCTGAAATTGAAAATGCCCGCCATATTATTGAAAGTCCTGAAAAACCATTTACTGCCATCATTGGTGGAGCAAAGGTTTCTGATAAAATGTTGCTTCTTGATAAAATGTTGGATCAGGTGGATAACTTAATTATCGGAGGTGGTATGGCTTTTACTTTTATAAAAGCTAAAGGAGGTCAGATTGGGAATTCATTGGTTGAATTAGACAGACTCGATCTTGCTCTTCAATTAATGGAGAAGGCAAAATCAAAAGGTGTGAATTTACTTCTGCCTGTTGACGTTATCGCTGCCAATAAATTTGGTAATGATGCTGAAAAAATGGAAGTATCTTCTGATAATATTCCGGAGGGATGGCTAGGATTAGATATAGGTCCAAAAGCAGTGGAAGCTTTTGTTTCAACTATCAAATCTGCTAAAACTATTCTTTGGAATGGGCCTATGGGTGTTTTTGAAATGCCTTCCTTTGCTAAAGGAACTCTGGCTATAGCGGAGTCCGTAGCTGAAGCAACGCAAAATGGCGCCTACTCTTTAGTGGGTGGCGGTGATTCTGTTGCTGCGGTTACTCAAGTAGGCCTTTCTGATGCAGTCAGTTATGTTTCAACAGGTGGCGGTGCTTTGCTTGAAATGCTGGAAGGAAAAGTTTTACCAGGCGTTAAAGCCATCAGTGAATAAAGGTTAGCCGGTCTGTCCCGTTGCACTGGCTATAGCATTGACAGTTAGCAAAAGTGAAACTAGCGTTTTATCTGATTGCTGACTGTCATCGCTTTTTACAAGCGTTCTCCATTCCTTTAAAAGCCTGATTTGACTGCGATGTAAATCCTCAATAAGGGAGTTCCTCAATAAATTAGAATAGTAGTGTCTCGGCCTTCTTTCTTCCAATGTTTTATCAAGGAGAAAAGACAAATGTGCCTCCGTTAAAGACAGCTCTTTCTCAAATAATTGGGAAAATTTATTTCTGATATTCTTGTTATCTACTAATTCTGCATAATCTTTCATAATATGAATGGAAGAACGTGCCAGACTGGTATCTACATTGGTAATAAAATATCGAATGAATGGATCATCCTTTAATGCGATCTGGAATTTTTCATAATCTTTCGGACGTTCCGCTCTCAGCTTTTCTAGCGTTGATCCTATCCCATACCACGACGTCATGTTATATCTGGCTTGTGACCAGGCAAATACCCATGGAATGGCTCTTAAATCGGCTAAAGAGTAAGCACCGGTTCGTCTGGATGGACGAGAACCAATTCTACTTTGTTCTAATGCGTCAATGGGTGTTGCCTGCCTAAAAAAGGCTATGAAACCTTGTTCATTCAAAAGTTGCGTGTATACGTTCTGACTTTCCTGTGCCATCCATTCCAGTATATCAGCTAATGGATGTCCTGAAGGTTCTTTTAATGACCCAAGAAAGCTGTGTGAAAGGGAACTAGCTGTTAAAACCTCTAAATTATATACCGCATTTACTCTATTTGCATATTTTTGTTCTATAGTTTCTCCTTGTTCCGTTAACCTTATATCGCCATTAAACGAATGTCCGGGAAGAGCCTGCACAAAATAATGAGTCGGACCTGCACCCCGGCTTATGGTTCCTCCTTTACCATGAAAAAATCTAATTTTTATACCAAATTTATTCGCAGTATTTGATAGATTAATTTGTGCCTTATGTAAATTCCATTGACTACATAAAAGTCCACCATCTTTGTTACTATCACTGTATCCTATCATTACCTGCTGGGAAATGGTAAGTATTTCTTGTTGCTGGGCCTGATATTTCAGACTTCTTAATGTAACAGGGTGGGATAAAAAGGCTGCTAAAATAGCTGGGCCATTGGAAAGATCTTCTATGGTTTCAAGAAGTGGTACTACGGGTAACATGCAGACCATTCCATCAGGTGTATATCTGGTGAGTCCCGCTTCTCTTGCCAAAATATATACAACCAGCAAATCAGAAACATTTCTGGTCATGCTGACTATTAATGAGCCCATTCCTTCCGTCCCATATTGCTGCACGTGCTCAGAAATAACCGCATAAACTTCCATTACATTTCTGGCTTCATCCGCTAAATCATTCAAATTTCTAACGAAAGGTCTGCCAGAAGTCAGCTCCTCTTCAATAAATGCAAGCCTATCTTCTTCAGTTGCTTGGACAAACCAATCACCGGATTTACCCGTTGCATTAATTAATTGAGAAATAGCTTTATCGTGAAAAGCACTATTTTGTCTTATATCTAATTTAGCAAGGTGAAATCCAAAAGTTTCCACCATGCGAATACTTTCATGAATTTCTGTTTCTGCAATCGTAATAGCTCCATAATCTTTTAGAGCAGATTGTAACAATTCTAAATCTTTTTTTAACTCAAATGAATATCTGTAGCTGATACTCCTTTCATGTAACGCAGTTGCATGCCCCCTTGCCGTAGCCAAAGGTAGTTTTTCAATAATTAAACTTATAAATTGTCTGAAGGCTTCTCCTTTATTCCTGTTATAAACTTCGTAGGCATTTTCACCCAGTTCTAATAATAATTCTCCTACCCTCCATTGTAAATGATCGGGTGCATCCTCAATGTTTAAAGCAAAACTTAGTTGTTTCACCAATTGTGTCAACTTCCTTCTAAGCACAACAAAGGCATTGAGCCGCAGTTGTTTTAACGTTTCTACGGTTACTTTTGAAGTAACCAATGGATGGCCATCCCTGTCCCCACCTACCCAATTTCCAAAGGTGATCTGCGGAAAAGCTTTATGTTCAAATAAATCTTGCTTGTTGAAACCAAGAAATTCCCAGGCTTGAATAAGTCGTCTATCCAGAATGGGTAAAACTTCAGGGAAAACGTTGGTAAAATAATGAAGTACATTTCTTATTTCAGACGGAACGTCAGGTTTCTCTAAATATATCTCTCCTGTTTTCCATAATCTATATAAAGATGATTTGATTTTCTCTTTATTTGTCATCAGCTCTTGGGCGGAAAACATGGTATTTTCTCTTTCTACAAGTAATAAGTATAATTCTCTATGGTGTTCTAATACTGTAGCTCGTTTTGCTTCCGTTGGATGTGCCGTCAAAACGGGCTCAACTCTGATTTTTTTTAAGGCCTTTGCGATAGCGACAGAGTTAATACCCGCTTGTTTAACTTTTTTAATTTGGTAAGCCCATAATCCTCTGACTTGACTTAAATCCTGATTTTCTTCTTTTCGACGTTGTTGAACAGCACCATTCACTTCAACGATATGAACCAGTTGAAATAATATTGAGTATAGTTGAACTCCCCTATCATCAAGAAATGTACCAACATCTATTTTGTTTTGTAGCAACGGTATCGCACTTGCTACATCGATTTCACCATTTTCAATGAGGACATCTTTGAATGTCTGTAGTAGAAAAGATAAATCTTTATATGGTTTACCTAGTTTATCAATGACTAGGTCAAGAATGTTTTCTGGTTGATTCCGCATAAAATTAAATGTTGCGGTTAAGGCTTGGACAAATGTAGGTCATTTAACTTTCTTTTCTTTTATTATTGAGAAATTACATTTTTTTCAAACTGTTAATTTTTTGTTAAAATAATAAAGTTTATCTTTGTCAAAATTCTAAGAGTAAATTCATGAAAGGAATATATCTGTTCATTTTTTTAATTTCTGCAATAACATTGAACAGCCAGGCTATTTATGAAAATTCTGTTGATTATCCTGTTTATGACGGTGATGATTTAGGGGTTATCTGGAAGGTTAATGAGGTTAATATAAATGTTTGGTCACCTACTGCTTCTGATGTTTCTTTTCAACTTTATAAAGCTGGAAATGGTGGTAATCCATTGAAAGTCATTGCTTTAAAAAAACAGATAAAGGGTAATTGGACATATAAACTTGCCGGTAATTGGGAGGGTTATTATTATACCTTTAAAATTAAATACAAGAATACCTGGTTAAATGAAGTACCTGATCCTTACGCCAAAGCAGTAGGAGTAAATGGCAATAGAGGAATGATTGTGAATCTGGAGAATACAAATCCAGACCTTTGGGCATTTGATAAAAGTCCTGAATTAAAATATCAGACCGATGCCGTGATTTATGAACTTCATGTCAGAGATGCCTCTATTCATCCTCAGAGTGGCATAGTAAATAAAGGAAAATTCCTAGGATTAACAGAAGTAGGAACAAAATCACCTATGGGTTTACCTACTGGTCTCGATTATATAAAAAATTTAGGCGTAACGCATGTTCACCTTTTGCCTTCCTTTGATTTTAAGTCTTTAGATGAATCTTTATCGACCCCTCAATATAATTGGGGGTATGATCCTAAAAACTATAATGTACCTGAGGGTTCTTATGCTACTAATCCTTTTGATGGAAAGGTTAGGATAAATGAATTTAAAAAATTAATTCAATCCTTTCATAGTAATAATATAGGTGTTATCCTCGATGTTGTTTACAACCATACTGGAGATACCGAAAATTCTATTTTTAATCAGTTGGTTCCCAATTATTATTATCGACAGAATAATGAAGGTGGTTTTTCTAATGCTTCTGCTTGTGGTAATGAAACCGCTTCGGAAAGACCTATGTATAGAAAATTTATGATTGAATCTTTGCTCTACTGGGTAAACGAGTATCATATTGATGGTTTCCGGTTCGATTTAATGGGTATTCATGACTTAAAAACTATGGAACTTATTAGGGATACGCTCATAAAAGTTAAACCTGATATTCTATTATACGGAGAGGGATGGACAGCAGGTGGTAGCCCTTTACCTGATAATAAAAGAGCTATTAAATCAAATATTCAAACTTTAACTGGCATAGCTGCTTTCTCTGACGAAATAAGAGATGGTCTCAAAGGTCATGTCTTTACTCCCTCTGAAAAGGGCTTTATTAGTGGAAAGCATGATTTGGCAGAGTCTGTTCGTTTCGGTATCGTTGGGGGCGTATTTCATCCGCAAATCAATTATAATAAGGTAAATTATACCAAAGCTCCCTGGGCAGTGGAACCTAATCAAACGGTCGTTTATACTTCCTGTCACGATAATCATACCTTGTGGGATAGACTGGAAATAGCCAATCCAACGGTTTCAGTTCAGGATAGAACCTCTATGCAAAAACTAGCTATAGGAATCGTGCTTACATCGCAGGGGATTTCCTTTTTGCATGCAGGTTGTGAATTTTTAAGAACGAAGAACGGAGTGGAAAATTCTTATGAATCTCCTGACGCTATTAATCAAATGGACTGGGTACGGAAGGATGCAAATAGTATGGTTATGGATTATGTCCAAAAGTTAATTCAACTTAGGAAAACTCATCCGGCTTTTAGGTTGGGAAATGCAGCGGATATTCGGCAACATATTACATTTAGTAAAGATCCAAAGGAAGGCTTGATTGAATTCAGTATCGAGAAAGCGCCGAATGAACCCTGGAAATATATTCATATCATGATCAATGGCACAGACAAAGACCAAAATGTTAGCTTTCCTTATGCAGATTGGAGAACAATCGTTGATGATCAAAATGTTTTTCTAATGCCAAATGGCGGTTTTAAAGGTAGGAGTGCAAAAATTAAACCATTTAGCATGCTTATCTTACAATGTGAAGAATACCTTATTGAGCCAAACCTAAAAGAGTAATTGGTTCAAAACTCATCGATTTTAATTTTAATTTTTATATCCCATGAAATTTTACACAAATTTAAACCAGTTACTTTTATTTTTGATTTGCAGCGCTTTTTATAGTTGTAAATCAGATGAAAGTATTGAAAATGAAGTAGAAAAAAGTCCTCCTGTCTTTCAAATGACAGATGTTGGGCCTGAAACTGTGCCTTTGATTGATAAAGAGGTAGAGAGAATTGTGAAGGAAATGAACGATTATGAGGTCAAAGGTCCTATTACCGTAAAACATGTCGATGGTCTTGCTGAAATGACTTTGTACAATTTAGCAGGTGTTCCAGTCGTTATTAAAACACAGAAAGCGCAAACAGAACAATGGTTTTTTCTTTACAACCGAAGAGTTATTTATTTAAGGGAATTAATTTATCAAGATGATTCATTAACCGAAAATAAATTCTATTATTCTAACACTGGTATGATTAATGCCACTCAAAAGGAGGCAGAGAATCAATCTGAATTGTCGAAAGTTAATTCTTCTAAATTCAGAAAGAGTTTTAAAAAGGATTATCGTTTGGATGTGCGTGAAGTAAATTTTTTAGTCATTGGTTTCCTTTATGGAGATTTATAACCCTGTAGTGTTTACCGCTCACTTTTATTATTTTAATGAATTTAGGTCAAAAACTTATATTTTTTTTCCTTTTGATTTTACCGTTCGTAGGGTTTTGCCAAAATCCTGTGAATATTAATCAAAGGTCAGATTATTTTTCTTTACCCGAGCCAGATTGGGTGGAAGTTAAAAAATCAGATAGTTTACAGCCTGGAAACAGGGTCTCAGTCCCTGTAATCGTTGACTTAAATCTGCAAAATAGTGGTCAATGGTTCACAGATTTAAGTGGATTAAAACGATGGAATCTTACCATAGAGTCCTCAAATTCTTCTTTGGCTTTAGCTGCACTATTAGATACTTTCAGTTTGTCTGATGGAGCTGTCCTTTCCGTTTTTGTGGGTCAAAATGAAATGCCTTCTGGCAGATTTATTGGTTCGGAAGGAAAAATAGAGAAAAAGTTATTGGGTTTTTTTTCTTCAAATAAAATAAGGTTAGAATTAATCGAACCTCCAAATGCTGAAATTAAAAGTGTTATCCATATTTTTAGGATGGATATTGGATATAAACCTGTGTTTTATAAGGCAGAGGGGGATGTTTCCAAAGGAAATAGCGAGACTTTAGGTTTTGGTGCATCTGAATCATGTCATACTAATATAATTTGTCCAGAAGGAAATATCATTCAAAAGGAGAAAAATGGTATTTGTAGAATCTATGTGGTTGTAAAAGAGGGTATTGGCTTTTGTACAGGAAATTTAGTGAATAATACTAAAAAAGATGGGAAACCTCTTGTCTTATCAGCGTTCCATTGCCAGGATGGTTATACCCCTATGTATGATTTTTGGAGATTCGATTTTAATTATCAATCCCTTACATGTAATCAACCCGCTACTGAACCCGTTTTTTCTTATATCCAAGGGGCTAAATTACTTTCTGGCAGGCTTGAAAACGATTTTTTGTTGTTTGAGCTTTCTGGTTCAATTCCTTCTTCTTTCAATCCATATTTTTTAGGTTGGAATAGGTCTTCAATCGGTCCCCAGAAAAGTAAAATGGCTCATCATCCTAAGGGGGATATAAAAAAAATAGCCATTTCAAATCAGCCAGCACCTGTTTTTACCAGTACCATTAAATGGGACAATAATAGAATATCTCCTGCTAATCATCATTTTTTTGTTCAATATACTTTCGGTTCATTTGAAATTGGTTCTTCTGGCTGTGCCTTGCTAAATGAAGCAAATCAATTAACCGGTCTTCTACATGGTGGATCAGCAAATTGTGCAGTGTCAAGTGGTTATTTTTCTCGTTTCTCCTTATCATGGGATGGAGGAGGTACACCCTCCACTCGTTTAAAAGATTGGCTGGATCCGACGTTATCTGACTCCATGCAAATCATTGGATTAGATAACCCTATGGTGGAAAATGGAAAGGTTGCTGGCGTTATTTACACGGAAACCAATACACCTATCCCAAATACGAATGTTTTATTGATTGGAGATAATGGTTTTTCTGTTTCTACCGTTTCTGATGCACAAGGAAATTATTCTTTTTCCGGCCTTTCAACAGGTAAAAACTATATCCTGGATTTTGCTAAAACAAGTTCAATATTAAATGGCTTGTCCACTTTTGATTTACTTCAGGTCCAGAAGCATATTTTAAATAGGGAAATTTTAAAAAGTCCTTTTAAAATGCTGGCTGCCGATGTGAATAATTCAGGGAGTATTTCCACTTCAGATCTTATTTCATTAAAACGTGCGCTTTTAGGATTAACTACCAGTTTTGAAAAAGTACCTATATGGCAATTTGTTCCATTTGAGAATGGTTTTATAAATATTTCTTCCCCTCTTTTAGGACTCAACTTAAATGCCTTTTTGGTCCAAAATCTTCAATTACCCATTCTTGATAAAGATTTTATTGGTGTAAAAGCAGGAGATATTAACAATTCAGCCTCAGTAAATGAATAGTTGAATCATTTAGTCCCTCAGCACCAATAAATAATTCATAAGCAGGCTACTTTTGATAGATACACCTTCTATTAAATAGGATAATAGGTTACTCCAATTTAATCCATTTCTCTATTTGTGCATATCCCTTTTCATTTTGCCATAATATGAGATATAAACCAGGCATTACGTCTTTACCAAGCCTGATATTTTCTTGACCCTCAACCTTAATTTGCTCTTGTATTTGACCATTTTGACTGTAAAGTATTATGGTTCCAATCCTGTTTTGTTCTTTTTCATCAAATTGTATCATTGCCTCCACTTTTCCAGGATTAGGATAAACACGAAAAGCTTTATGTTTTAAAATAGGTTGGAGGCTAGTCTGAAAGGATTGTTCAATGCTAAAGTTATCAACGCCGGCTTCTACTAAATGGGCGCTTGTACCCAGATCGCCAACTATAAAATGAAGGTTATTTTTAGTTCCTGTTTTTATCTTTTTTTGAATATCATTAATAATGAGGGTCTTCCAGTTTGAGGTATTTTCATATTGCTTATGAAGTAGGATGGAATCACCTAAGCCATTGGTGGCATAAATAAATAAAGTATCATTTGGTGATGAATTACCACCTGAATTAAAGAACCATAAATCCACAATTAAATTGAGTTGTGCATTAGGAGCAAAAGTCATAGTTGGTGAATGCAATTGGGTTATACCATTGTCAATGTCCCCGACCCCTGGATCACCACCTAAATTTCCAGTTACAAAAGCAGTGTTGCCTTCATCATTTGGACTATCATTAAATGGTGCTGAAATGAGATTATTATACTTGGTTCCAATAGGAGTTCCTCTTTCCCATTTACCAACTGTTGAAGTATTTGTAATGGTCCAGCCTAAATCAAAATTGAAATTATCAAAATATCCTGTGATTAGTTTTTCATTAATATTTTGATTGGAAGGAAGGGTAATACTTTTAAAAATCAAAGGTTTAAAACCCCATTTTCCTGCTGAAAAATGATAGGTTGAAGGAAAAAGATTTGTTAACGTAAACGATCCATTTTCTTTGGTTTTTGAATTCGTTGATAAAATGCCTTCTGCGAATAAGCCAACTTCTGCATTTGAAACAGGTAAACCAGACTCATTTGAAATAATTCTTCCAACAAGGTTTGAAGTAGCCATTTGCGTTAAATAAATGGTATCATTTTTTATTGAAAATGAATTGGAGAGTAGCTTTGATGTTCTTTTTGTTTCAAAGCCATTTTTGCTTACAACCAGGCTAATCATGCCAGTTTCCGGAGTTCCCGTTTTAAAGCGTCCGAAGCCGTCAGTTATTATTTCTCTGCTAATCAATCCTTCAAGAATAACTTTAGCTCCATTTACAGGTGTTTTTGTTAAGGAATCAAGCACTATACCCTCAAAACGAGCCGCCTTAGTGTAATTTGTTTCATATATAAAAAGGCCGTTATCCATATCACTGGCAAGAATTAGACCAGATGGTAGGAATGGATAAGCACCCCAGCATCCATTTCCCCCTTTTGTGGTTCTTCCAATGCCTATTTCTATCATATTGGTCGGGTCAGAAACATCTGCTACTGAAACTCCTTCTTCATACCAGGAGGTTACAATAAAACTTCCTTTAGCATTTTTAATAAAATGAGTGTTGTGGGGTAGGGAGTTTTGGTTTAGTAAAACGGGAGGACGAAAACTATGTAATAATTTTATATCGGAGGGATTTGCAACGGAATAGGCATCGACTTTACCCTGTGGCTTTTCGTCGGTTGTAAATAGATATTTATGGTCATCCGAAAGCCAAACGTTATGCGTAAATCGAGTAGTCGTAGGTTGTGAACCTAATTTGACAATATTTTTTTTATCCTTTATATGATAAACGGAAAAATTGCCTGCATATATTTCAGCGCTATACAAGGTATCATTTCGTACGTAATTATCATGGCTGTAAACGGCGTCTGCAGCACCTACAAAGGCAGGTTCGTCCGGATTTACATTTAAATCATATATTAATACGCCACCAGATTGTGGAGAACATCCCGACAAATACATGAATCCTTTTTCATCAATCCAAAGGTTATGACAATTTCCTACATTACCTGGATTAACAGAAGTTGGTGCAGGTAAACGGCTATATTTATACGTGATTTTATTGGGAGCTTCTGCCATATTAATAATCAGCACCCCTTGATTTCCTTGGTCAGCGGTTACATATATATGATTTTTATAGGATTTCATATCTCTCCAAATGGAGGTATTTCCTGGAATAAAAGTATCTCTTTTTGGATTTTTTGGATCTTTTAATGAATAAATGGCCGTTCCAGTTGTAGTACCTAAAATGGCATATTCAAGGCCATCTTTTCCAACAAAACCCCAAATGTCATTATATTGATTATACTCATCAGTTTGACTTAATTTTAACAAATTAATATCTGAAGAACCGTAAGAATTTTGATATTTAATTACCTGCTGAGCGTAAAATATGGAAGGGATTAAAACAAGGATTAGGGCTAGTGATTTTTTCATTTTATTATTTTAAAGGAATTACGGCTAAAGTAATTCTTGAGGTGCAAGTTAATTGGTTTTTTGCATTGCAAATATCTATTTGCCATACCTGTATGGTTTTACCAATTCGTATTGGTTTTACAGTGCCAGTTACAGGAGGTTCTCCCTCTTTTACAGCTTTTAAATGATTAGCATTTATTTCTACACCAACGATTGTGTGTGTATTTAAATTTTCCAGGCACAAAGTTCCTGCAAAACTACCTAAGGATTCTGCTAATGCAACACTTGCACCACCATGTAAAATTCTAAAGGGTTGAACGGTTCTATGATCAACTGGCATAGATGCCTTAATAAAATCAGGGCCAATTTCTACTATTTGAATACCTAAAGTTTCCATGAGCGTATTCCTGCCCATTTCATTTATAACGGTTTCGTTTATGGGTTGTTTCCAGATCATTTTGAGTTTTTTTCATTAATGGAACGTTTGTGCAAGTTATTGAAATATATAATGAAAGATTTTATTTTCCTTGTTAAACATTAAAACAAAATGCTTTGTTATGAATACACTCAAATTTTCAACCTTTAAAAATTCAAAATCGGTGAGCCTATTGTATGAAAATGCCTGTGAATTTTTAAGTTTGTTTTATAAAGAATCAAACCTTCCCAATTTAAAAGAAAGGTTGATAGAGGTTGCGGATGAAATTAACGAATCAGGTATTTATACTCAAACCATAGAAGAAATTGAATTTGGTGTTTCTGTCGCCTGGAGGAATAGTAACAGATGCATCGGAAGGCTTTTCTGGAAATCTATTAAAATAATTGACTGCAGAACAGTAAAGACTGCTAACGAGATTAAAAAGGCTATATTTAATCATTTAGAAATGGCTTTTAATAATGGAAAGATTAAGCCTATTTTAACATTATTCGCACCGGAAAATAAAAATGGTTTTGCTCCATTACGAATTTGGAATAATCAACTCATTAGATATGCTGCTTACAGATCTGAAGGCAAAATTTTAGGTGATCCTGCTCAACTTGAATTTACAGATAAATGTCTTGAACTCGGATGGAAGGGGAAAGGAACTGAATTTGATGTTTTACCTGTCGTTTTTCAATTTGAGGGTAAAAATCCTGAGTTCTTTGAAATTCCGTCTCATTTAATTAAAGAAATTCCTATTTCTCATCCAGATTTACCATGGTTTAGCCCATTAGGTTTAAAGTGGAATGCATTACCTGTTATTTCAGATATGGTTCTTGAAATGGGTGGAATTCATTATCCGGCATCACCGTTTAATGGCTGGTATATGGTAACTGAAATTGGAGCGAGGAATTTAGGCGATATTAACAGGTATAATAAACTTCCCTTAATCGCAGAAAAAATGGGGTTAAATATTGGGGGTAAAGATTTATTCTGGAAAGATAGAGCTATGCTTGAATTAAATTATGCCGTAAAATATTCTTTCGAAAAAGCGGGTGTTTCTTTGACCGATCACCATGAAGCCTCGATGCAGTTTATGAAATTTATAGCGCAGGAAAATAAACTTGGCAGGGAGGTGATGGCAGATTGGCGTTGGATTGTTCCTCCGGTTTCTGGTTCAACTATGCAGGTTTTTCATACTGATTTTGAAAACAAAGTACTAAGTCCTAACTTTTATTATAATACGCCTGTATGGAAAAAGGAGGATATTCAAACTTCAAAAAAGTGCCCTTTTCATATTTTTTCTAAAAAATAAAATGAGGAATACATCCTGCGACGTATTCCTCATTGAAAGGGAGACTTTCTTATTTAGATACAGCCAAAGAATAAATGACTAATCCAAATCCAATTTTGTTTACAGCATCACCAATGTTATAGATAATGTCTAATGACTCCAATGGTAAAACACCATCTAACCAACCACCAGGAATGGCCATGTAACCAATTGGATAGATTGCCCAACCAACTAATACGAACCAACCTAATGTTTTGAATGCACCTTGTAGTGCAGGGTCATTTGAGTTTCCAGCCAATTTTTTAGCTGATCCCAACCATACCTCATAAAGAATACCTACGTATCCGATAGTTGAGATGAAACCCCACATTACTGACTGATCACGGTAAACAGTTTCACCTAAATAACCAGCAATTAACATTAATAGTGAATAGGCAATCATTTTCCATAACAATGATACAGTAGCACCAAATGCCTTTAAGATCAAATAGAACTCAACGCACATTAATGGTACAGTTAAAATCCAGTCGATGTAACGGAAAGAAGTAGGGGAAGTACCATTTTCAGCCCAAAATGAGCGCATGTAGAAATAATGTACTGCCGCAATTCCCGTAATCATACCAGAAATTAATAATGAATCTTTCCATTTTCCTGATACATTGGTCATTTGAACAAAAAAGAATACCGTTGAAGCCAACATTGCCATTGAGCCAATGAAAAATGTAAAGCCTACATAATCACCTTCTTTTAAGGTTGCAAGAAACAGGTTTGAAAAGTTTTGTAATGCATCCATAGCAAAATTTATTTAAGTTGTTAAAAAATTACGTTGTTACTGTCTTATGTTATTTCCTCCTATACGAAGATATAATAAATCCATCATAATCATGTGCGGTAAGGTTATTACAGCTATAAAACTAAACAAAAGAGCAAGCCCTTGGTTCACGGAAATGTAGTCTCCAGAAAATTGAAAAGCTAAAAGAAGTCCTGAGAGGGCAATCAATGAGAATGGAAATATTTCACGTACATATTTTCCTAAGTTATAATTTACCCTGGTAGTTTTGAAAAAATTTATCTGGTCCTCAATAGACGGAATTGAATGCCATAAAGTAAAGTATATTGCGAAGCCTATCCACAATGGACTATAATAAAAAAGACCAAATAAAAGGAGGACATTCAATATTTCTTGTAATCCGTTCTTAAAATTTATATGCTTGCTTAACATTAGGATTACCCAATGTATAATCATCAAAATTCCAGCCGAAATAGCTAATTTGTTTCCTAAGTCCTCAGATATTTTAAGAATATCTGGGTTTTTTGAGAGCGATTGTATGACGGGTAATGCTGTTTCAATATGAGCAAAAATAGGGGTTAATAAAACAAAACTCCCAGACAAGAAAATGGAAATTAACTTAACAAATTTTGAATTAATAGGGGATATATACAAATTTGATTGACCAAAGTGATAAATTGATATCAAAATGAATAACCCCAGTGAAAAAGTTGGAAATAAATACCAACAACATACATACAGTATAATTAATCCTATATATGATGCGAAAAATAAAATACTCTTCTTGTTATTTTTATCAACACTTTTATTGATTAAATTGAAAAAAAGTAAATGATCGTTTGCTCCATGAGGAATGCCTATGAATACAATTAATACTAAAGCTACTACAAGAGAACTTGAAACAAATAATTCATGTTTAATTAAGTTCACCATGATTATAATCATGGTAAATAATTGAACCATTAATTGAATTCTAGGATTTCTCATTGATTACCTTATAGTTTGATAAATGGGAGAATACAATTTATCCTTTGTTCTTCGCGGCCAGTAAATTTCAATCAATGCACTAATAAACACCTTTATAGGCAAGGTTGAAAATAATTTCATTTCACCAAAAATGTTCGTCTTTTCCGATAAAAAGGTCAGTATGGATCCAATGTTATTTCCCTTAAATAAAGCAATAAAAATAGCTGACTTATTAATTTCTTTTTTTTGAAGCAAATGAAGTAAAATGGTGTCGTAATATGAAAATCTATTTTGAATCTTCTTTTTAAAGAAAGGTAAATTATCTGACTGAATGGATTTGACTATCTGGTTCACTTGTTTTTGGATAAGGGAAAAAGCAAATCCAGTACTTGGTTTTAAAGCGCCACCTACAATCCCTATTGGAATTACATGAGCATGGGAAGTATCTGGGTGCATAAATTCCATTGGAATTACACCTTTTTCTTTTTCTATAATGGTAAATTTTTCAATCTGTAAAGTGTCTTTAATATACTTTTTAATTTGTTCGTCATACGCTTCATCAGCCAATAATTGCTTCGAAAAAATAGTATATTCAATGAGCGCTTCCTTTTCAGAATAGGGTAGAACATAAAAAAATCGGACATCCTGATGCTGCTCTGTTCTGAAATCCATGAATGTTGCCGTATTTTTTTCGAATACAGGATTCTCAGTTTTTACAAACCATCCCTGGAAATGTTGTTTTAAAGCAGAATAGGAGGAATGGTTTTTGGAATGACCAGCACAGATTGACGTTGAGTTGAACAAATAATGGCAATAAAATTTCTGTGTTTTTGTCTCTAAACAAGCGCCAGTGTCAAGCCCATATATACGTTCAATATTTTCTTCAATGATGTCTATATTTTTTGCATTTTTCAGCATTTCATAACTGTATTTGTAAAAATCTCCAGATTTTAAACCGATATAATTAAATGGAAGAATTTTTTCCTTCTTTTCATAATTATCTGAATAAAAGGACAGATTTTGCCAAATGGTAGTAGGGAATGGTAAGGGAGAGGTTCCTGGTGTATCCCAAAAGCACCAGGTTTTATCTTGGTTTGTATGTATATTGCTGTCTATCAATAATATAGATTGATTAATATTTGCTTTTGATAACGCCGTAGCCAGACTTAACCCAGAACATCCTGCACCAGCTATGACGAAATCATAAAATTTCATTTAAAATGGTTTTTAAGTTTAGACAAAAATTTCTTACTTACCTTCAATATTAACTATAAAAATTTGAAAAATTTAATTTTAGGGAATTTAATTAAGTAAAAAAAAAATTGTTCAAAATATAAACGTGTTTGAATCTTCCCATTTTGTCCAATTATTTGCATTATTAAACCAGGTTAATTGTCTTTTTGCATATTGTCTGGTGTGCTGCTTTATATTTAAAATGGCTTCTTTAATTTCATACTCATTTGAAAAATATTTGAATAGTTCTGTATAACCTACGGTTTGTAAAGCTTTTAATCCTTTGAACGCTTGAAGAGTGTGAACTTCATCTATTAAGCCGTCTTGTATCATTTTATCTACCCTATCATTAATTTTTTCATAAAGTATGGCTCTCGGGGGACTCAAATAAAAACAATGAGATTCAAAAAATCTATCCACTTTTGTTCCGGTCCTGTAGTTTGAGAAAGGGTTTCCGGTTTCTCGAAAAATACTGATAGCTCTGATGAGACGTACTGGATTATTTTGATCTACTGTTTGGAAATAATTCGGGTCAATTTGTTGTAGTTGCCCTTTTAAATAATCCAGACCTTTTTCGAGATATTCTTTTTGCAGCTGAGTAAGGATCTCAGGACTGACAGGGGGGAATGTATCGATTCCCTCAAGCATAGCTTTGAAATATAATCCACTTCCTCCTACGGCAATTAAAATGTCGTGATGTTTAAATCTGTCCGCCAATAAAGTCATGCTTTCTTTTTCAAACAAGCCAATATCATAAGGATCATGAATAGAAATATGATCAATAAAATGATGTGGAACCCTGTCTTGTTCCTCTTGGGTAGGTTTGGCCGTCCCGATGTTCATCTCCTTATAAAATTGCCTGCTATCCACAGAAATAATTTCTGAACGATATTTTTCAGCAAGTTTTATTGCCAGGGCAGTTTTACCCGAAGCAGTTGGACCTCCGATACAAATCAATTTTTTATTTTCTGCCATAAAAATTTAAAAGTACCTTTATTATCAATTATTGAAGGTAAACATTCTAAATAACAGGTTGAATTTTATGCTCTACTTTTTTTTAAAACCTTTGGTTCAGGTAGCCCTCAAAGTTTACTTCCGGAATATTTTTTTATCCGGATTAAAAAATTTGCCGCACAATAAGCCATATCTCATAGCAATGAACCATCCAACGGCTTTTCTTGAACCTGTTATTATGGCAGCGAATATCAATAAGCCTATACATTTTCTGGGAAGAGGCGATCACTTTAATAAACCGTTCCATCGTTTTCTTTTGAATCAGGCTAAGATGATTCCTGTTTTTAGGCAAAAGGAATCGGGTTTCGGTGCTTTAAAAAATAATTATGATACTTTTTCTCGCTGTTATGAATACATTTCAAAGGGTGAATTAGTGGCTTTATTTCCGGAAGGTAGAACGGAACACGAAAAAAGATCAAGGCCTTTACAAAGGGGAGTGGCGAGAATAGCTTTCGGCACGTTAACCCATTTTCCCCAATTAGACGATTTATATATTGTTCCCGTTGGCGTAAGTTATGCCGATGCTATGTCTTTTAGAACGACAGCGGTACTTCATGTTGGTGAGCCTATGTCTGTTAGAAGTTATTATGGTGATGGGAAATCTCCGGATCACCAGAGCTTACTTACAGATTTAGCCAGTCGATTAAATGAATATATGGTTATCATCGATAAGGTGGAGGATGAGGAACTGATAGAAACTTGCCTTACTATGGCACGAAATACTCGAAATTATACCTTTTTTAAGGTGTATCAATTTGATACCTCTCTTTTAAACTTGGAAAGAAATGTGTCTCAATTTTGGAATGTGGAAGCAAGCCAAAGGCTGAAAGATAATACAAAATTAAAGATTAGAGCTTATCTTGATCTATTGGAAAAACACAATCTTAGCGATAAGGTTATTTCATCACGAATTACATCTTCCTGGGTTAGCTTCTTTCCCATTTTTCATCTGACCTCTTTTATTGGAACTATTTTTGTTGTTCCAATGACTTATTTTGCAGATTGGGTAGTCAAAAACAAAATAAAACACCTGTCGTTCAAATCTCCCGTTCGATTTGGTGCAGCTTTTGGAGTGTCCTTACTATATCTGATTATTACCACGATTCTTTCAGCTTATTTTTCTTTTTTGGTCATACCCATAACACTCTCACTAGGATTAATGGCTTATTTTTCTCTTTACTTTCGAGAAAAACAAGCCATAAAAACAGGTCATAATCGATTTTTAAAGCTTGAAGAAGCTCAAAAAGAGAAGCTATTAATCTTAAAAAAGGATATTTTAGACACGTTTATGTTCAAACTATCTGAATAAGGTCAAATCTCCTTTTTTAATGAACTCCTTACCGTCAGGAAATTTAATGACTATGTAGTAAACATAAATATCACTTGGTGAATCTGTGCCATTAAATCTGCCATCCCAGCCCGTTGCCGGTGTTTCGTTCTTATAAACTGTCTGTCCCCATCGGTTAAATATATTGAATGTAGTAATTTCTATTTTCCCTCTGAATACTACATTAAAGAAATCGTTAACTCCATCTCCGTCTGGAGTAAATGCATTAGGGATATCATATACGGGGGCTAAAACCGGTATTGGGGGTGAACTAAACGTTAATTCACAACCCGTGGAATTTTTAATAACAAGGGTATAAGTAGTAGGATTTTCAGTTGGAACATGTTCCAATAAAGGGGTGGAACCTGGAATGTCTTTCCCGTTTGCCTTCCAGGTAAACGTTATACCTGGAAGATTTAATGGCGTCAGATTAGCAAGTATGGTAATCTTTTCCCCCAATGGGACGCCAGAAGTGTTGGCTTCAATGGGTTCAATTTTGAAATTTGAAAGTCTTGGTAGGGCAGCCACAGTGACTGTGACAGATTTTCTATCTGCTCCACAATTTGGACCATAAGTATAATCCATTGTAAATGTGGTAGTAGTAGTGAGTCCTTGCAATGCAAGTTTAGGACCTAAAACAGTTTGATTATTATACGTCCACTTATATTGTTGATCCACACCAAGTACTGCATTACCCGTAGCTTCCAAGTTTACAGGAAGTCCGGGACAAATGGTCAGATTCGCTGGGATACTTACCGTGGATGGTTGTATCACTGTAATCGTTATTGAGGCTGACGTTGGAGCACATTTTCCCGATTGTGCCTTCACAGTGTAAATAGTATTTACAATAGGTTTTACCTTTATGAATGGATTTACTGAGGTGAATGCTGGATCAGTGGAGGAACTCCAGGTATAGGTTACCAATGGGTCATTAGACACCAAAAGCTGTATTTCTTCTCCTCTACAAATGGTTGTTTTAGTATTGAAACCTATCGATGGAGCTGGTATGACATTAATTTTTGCCGTTATGGTTGTTGGACAGTCTTTTTCTTTTACTGTCGCCTTTACTTCTTTCGATTGTGTTAAAAATAGCGTAGGATTTTTACAACCTTTACACGATACGACGTCTTCAGGTTCCCATGTTATCTCACCGACCCCTTCAAAAGATAAATTCAAGGTAACCTTTTCTCCAATACAAATGGTTGTATCTTTTGGCGTAAGGGTAAGATTTTTTGGTTTTATTACTGGTATGATAGCTGGTTGAGTATCTCTGCAGGCATGGTTAGAGGAAGCTCTAAATAAAATAATACTATCTATGGTTGTAATTACTAAGTTGTAAAGAGAATCTGGCGATTCAAACCCTTTGTATGGAAACCATTTATGTTTCAAATCCGGGTATTCTGATGGATTATAAATAGGGGATGTTAATTTTACTATCGTTCCCTGGCAGTATTGCTCTTTATTTTCATCTCTGGAGATAATTAATTTTGAGGGAAGTGAATCTACTCGAATTCTTACAGAATCTTTTACCGTACAACCATCCTGTACAAAGCTGGCTATATAGGTAGTCGAAACAATCGGGTCCACTTTTACGGTTCCACCTCTGGCATTGTCGATGAACTTGTCATTAGGTAGCCAGGTAACACTACTAGTTACGCCCGTATTTGTTCCTGCTTTTAAAGTTAGTTTAGTTCCTTTACAAATTTCAATGGTGTCCTTTTCTGAGATTATATTTACGCGCGTTTCTTTTACAAAATAATTGAAGGTAACCAATGAAGTACATTTGCCAATTTGTTGGCTTACTGTGGCAATGCCCGATGTATTAGGATAGATGATTGCGCTTCCGTTAACCAAAAGGTCGGTTTTTATATCGGTATTCCACAAAATTCCCTGGTTTCCTGCATTAGATTGAATGGGCAATAAAAGGGGTGTTCCCGCACAGATTGGTGCTGTGTTGAAAGTTCCATTAGTTAAAATGGGTTTAACAATGGATATATACGTGGAATCTTTTAATATCGTTCCATTAACTAAAGCGGTTAAATAAACCCATCCAGATTGAATGGGACGTACTATTGGGCTCGCCACTG
>Ga0209550_10001600_pt1 | contig 21715 bp, 23 predicted proteins | sample LauGreSuBDMM15SN_2_FD_187567 | JGI IMG/M metagenome (GOLD analysis project Ga0209550, IMG submission 187567) | Freshwater lake microbial communities from Lake Michigan, USA - Su13.BD.MM15.SN (SPAdes) (version 5) | ecosystem: Environmental > Aquatic > Freshwater > Lake | place: Lake Michigan... | reverse complement strand
ATCTGTTTTCAGACGCGACGCGTTTATTGATCGCTGAGATGAAGGACAAAGGGGTAAAACGCCTCATTTGCATCACTGGCTTTGGGGCTGGCGACAGCCGTGCGAGCATTGGTTTTCTCCAGCGCGTGCCATTTCAGATTGTGTTTGGCCGAGCTTATGACGACAAGAGCCTTCAGGAAAAGCTGATCAAGGAGAGTGGTCTTGATTGGACGATTGCCCGTCCTGGAGTGCTATTGAATGGCCCGCGAACAGGGCGCTACAAGGTTCTTCGCGAACAACCCGAGTGGCGCAATGGCGTCATATCGCGCGCAAACGTGGCCGACTTTCTCGTCAAACAGATCGAGGATCGAAGTTTTGTTCATGCATCCCCTGTGCTGGTCAACTGATGTTGCCGGTTGAACTGCTATCAGGCGAAGAGGTCATGTGCCAATTCCAACGCCTCGATCAAAACATCAACCTCCGCATTGGTGTTATAAAGTCCGAATGACGCGCGGCAGGTGGCGGTAAGCCCCAAATGGGCCATCAATGGTCCTGCGCAGTGCTGGCCCGCACGCACCGCGACCCCCTTTTTGTCTAGGATGGTCGAGATGTCGTGTGCATGGGCGGCTGTCTCCATTGAAAAGGAAAAAATGGGGGCCTTGTCAGGCGTCGTGCCCTGCACCGAGATCCAGTTCAATCCATCAAGACGATCACGCGCATAGTCACGTAATTGCTTCTCGTGGGCGGCGATGTTGGCCATCCCCAGTTCCATCATGTATTCCAAAGCCACACCCAGACCTATGGTCTGCACAATGCCGGGGGTTCCAGCCTCGAATTTCATTGGCGGATCGTTGTAGGTCACAGTATCGCGCGTCACCTCGCGGATCATGTCGCCGCCACCCATGAACGGTCGCATCTCAGCCATCCGGTCCTGGTGGACATAAATCGCGCCAGACCCTGAGGGGCCATACAGCTTGTGACCCGTGACTGCGTAAAAATCACAGCCGATCTCTTGAACATTGATCGGCATATGGACCGCCGCTTGACTGCCATCAACCAGAACGGGCACGCCGCGCAAACGCGCACCTGCGCAAATCGCCGCCACATCCACGACGGTGCCCAGAACGTTTGAGCACTGCGTGACCGCGATCAGCTTGGTTCGCGGCGTGATCGCGTCCAGCACCTTTGCCGGGTCCAATGCGCCAATGCTGTCTACCTCTACCCACTTGATCACCACACCCTGCCGTTCGCGCAGAAAATGCCACGGCACGATGTTCGCGTGATGCTCCATGATGCTGAGAATGATCTCATCGCCGGCCTGCATGCGGGGCATGGCCCAGCCATAGGCAACCATATTGATGCCTTCAGTAGCCCCCGAGTTGAAAACAATCTCATCCGCGCTGGCGGCACCCAAAAAACGTGCCACGATGCCACGCACGCGTTCATAGTTGTCAGTCGCCAGGTTGGACAGGGTGTGCAGACCCCGATGCACATTGGCATATTCCTGCGCATAGGCGCGCGACACGGCATCAATAACGACCCGTGGCTTTTGAGCTGAAGCGCCATTGTCCAAATAGACTAACTGTTTGCCATTGACCTGCCGCGACAAGATCGGGAAGTCACGGCGGATTGCTTCGACATCAAGCATGGCTCGGCTTACTCCTAAAAAAATTTTAACGGTAAACGCAGCCTCGACCTTGCGGGATGCCCAGTTGCACTGGTGAAGTCCCAGTTTGACGCCACTGCGCTAAATGTTCAGGAATGCGCGCCTTTTGCGATCTGGTTGGCGAAGTGATGGTTGGTGTCGCGGTGATACGCCTCATCTGTACGCACGACGATAACCACATCGCGCAGGCGCGCGGTTGATGGCAGATTCCAGTATTTAATAGCAATCTGAGGTGCAGCCACGTTTTCGACCCGACCTGCGTCAATCTCCTCAAGATAGTGGGTATAGCTGATCACCGCTTCTTCCTCGAGATAACCGACCACCCGGTGTGCCGTTTTGGGCGCCAGCAAATAGAGGAAGAAATACAGGTTATAGAACACTGCCTGCGCGACCATGATCAGGGTTCGCTCAAACCGACTGGGCTGCGCAATATGAATGAAGGTCATCAAATGCATGCGCTCATTGTCTGCTTCTTCGATCAATTCCTTGATCCAGCCCTGATCATCGCGGATGTGGCGAATAGCACGAAGGTGCTGCAGCAGACCGCCCACCATACCCGGAACCGCTGCAACGGTTTCCAGCACCACGGCGCGGTGGCCATAGCGTTTTGCAAAAAACTTGTCTGCGAAGAACCGCATCGTTTTTACCACGCGCAGTGCTGCTCTGTCGCTCACGCTCAGGGGTTTGTGATGGACATTTAGCGGATCAGCGCTGAATTCATTGCTGTGTTTCATGATTTTTCCGACCATTTTCTCACCAATTTAACTAGGGGAGCGCCTAACCGTTTCAACGGTTGGGAGATAGTTTAACAAAACTGTGATGGCAAAGAACGCGTCGCCTTATCAACTGCTAGGCTCCAGACTCATTGATCGTCAAAGCCAGAACATGACAGTAGCGGCGAGGGCGACAGTGGAGAGGAAGGTCTTTGCGCATCTGTCGTAGCGGGTTGCGACTCTGCGCCAGTCTTTCAGTCGGCCGAACATAATCTCGATCCGGTTGCGCCGTTTGTAGCGCCGTTTGTCGTAGCGGACGGCTTTGCCACGAGACTTCCGCCCGGGGATGCAAGGGCTTATCCCCTTGTCTTTCAATGCTTCCCGGAACCAGTCAGCGTCATAGCCACGGTCCGCGATCATCCATTCGGCAGCAGGCAAGCTGCCCAGCAGGGCGGCAGCTCCGGTGTAGTCGCTCACCTCGCCTGCGGTCATGAAGAACTTCAGCGGACGCCCCTTCGCATCGGTGACGGCATGCAACTTGGTGTTCAACCCGCCTTTCGTGCGCCCGATGAGGCGCCCGCGCTGGTCATCGGGCCCCCCTTTTTTGCCCGCAGGCTCGAAGCCGTGCGGTGCGCCTTCAGATAGGTCGCGTCGATCATGATGGTCTTTTGCTCGGTGCCCTCGGAGGCCAAGCCCTCCATCATCCGGGCAAACACCCCCATGTCCCCCCACCGCTTCCATCGGTTGTAGAGCGTCTTCGGAGGGCCATACTCCCTGGGCGCATCGCACCACCTCAAACCATTGCGGTTGATGAAGATTATGCCGCTCAAAACCCGCCGATCATCGACGCGCGGTTTGCCATGGCTCTTCGGAAAGAACGGTCTCAGCCGCTCCACCTGCTCGTCCGTCAGCCAGAATAGATTGCTCATGATCACCCCCGTCAGTTCGGGAGCTTGAATCACGCAGGAAGGGAGGCCTCAAGCCGATTAATGGGTCCTGACCCTAGCAGTGGTGGCCGCATTGGCCGCAGGCTTGATCGTCGGCAGCCTGAATGGATTCTTTGTGACGATGATCGGGATCCCGTCCTTCCTTGTGACCCTTGGCATGATGCAATTCGTGCGGGGCCTCGATATGCGGGTGACCTATACCAACCCGATTGCGATCTCGGACAAAACCTTCAACATGATCTTCGGCTCGGGTAGCCTGTTTGGCATTCCCTCGCTGCTGATCTGGTCGGTTGCTGTGGCGTTCTTGGGCTTTGTCGTCCTGAAATATACAGGCTTTGGCCGCGAGATTTTGGCCACTGGCGGCAACCGCATGGCGGCGGAATATTCTGGTGTTAAAACCCGTCGCATCAAGTTTGCAGCCTTCCTGCTGTCGGGCGGCGCGGCGGCACTTGCAGGCCTGCTTTACACAGGCATGATGCAAACCGCGCGCTTCAACTTTGGCGAAGGGGCCGAGTTGATGGCCATCGCCGCTGTTATTCTGGGCGGCACCAGCCTGTTTGGCGGAAAGGGCACGATTTTGGGCACCTTTGCCGGATCGCTGCTCATCGGCACGATCAATAACGGGCTGATCATCATGGGGCTGGATGTGTCCGAACAGATGATGGTCGCGGGTGGCATCATCATTCTGGCCGTGGCCTTCGGCAAGAAGCCTTCCAACTAGGGCATAACCGCTAAACAGGTCAGCCGATGCGGCCCGAAGCGGCGGCAGAAATCCTGCCGCCGCTTCGGCAAAAAGCATCCATCGAAGATATGGCCCTGGAGCGCCCCATTGGGTGGTAAAATTTAAATGTCAGTGCATTGTCTGCCATCTGCGCGCGGATGAACCTTAAGCCGCACTGTCTAATATAGGTGCTTCACCATATCCTGCCCCCGCAACCAGTGAGACCATAAACAAGTCACCGTTCGTGGTGGCTTTTGCATTTGTACCCATCCCATTGTCGCACAACGGCAATGGTGCCCAGCACGTCAGGAACTTCGCGGGTGCCGTGATCTTGGGGGATGGAGCAGCGGGTGCGGAATGCGTAGCCCGACGGGAGGCATTGGCGCTGAAGTCAGACACGACAATTTGTCTGTACAGCAGCCAATCCTGCCAAGAATAAGTGAGGGCGCAGATGGAACAGGGCTATGAAGGCCACGCCTCATGTCATGCTTGCTGGCTCAGCATCTTCAGGGGGCGGATATCGACGGGCGCAGCCAAAAGCCGATCCAGTTGCGAGAAGAGCGGTTGCAGGTGCGGCATAGCAAGGTGAGCGTCTAAAGCAACGCGGCTGGTCCAATTTTCGTAGAATACGAAAACGCAAGGGTTGGCTGCATCGACGTGGAAATCGTAGTTGATGCAGCCAGCCTCGGCGCGGGTGGGGGCGACTTGCGCGGCGAGCAGGGTTTCCAGTTCGGAGCGGGTTTCGGGGCGGGCCGTGACAGTGCCGATGATCGTGTACATCTCAGGCCCGTTTCTGGCTTAACGCGACGGCGAAGATGATAATGGCGCCGCGGGCGATCAATTGCTGGCTGAACTCTAGCCCCATAAGGATCAGCCCGTTGTTGATCAGCCCGATCATCAAAGCGCCGACGATGGTGCCAACAACCGTGCCCTTGCCGCCAAACAGGCTGGTTCCGCCAAGGACAGCTGCCGCGATGACCGACAATTCGTCGCCTTCGCCCAGTTGAAAGCGACCTGATTGCAAGCGCCCAGCATAAAGCATTCCGGCGATGGCTGCGGCGGTCGATGACAGGACAAGCACCTTGAACTTGATGTTCGCCGTATCAATGCCGGAATAGCGCGCGGCGGTTTCGCCACCGCCGGTGGCCAGCACGCGCCGGCCAAAGCCGGTGCGGCGCAACACGAAATGGCCCAATGCACCCACAACGAGCATCCAGAACAGCAGAACTGGAACCGGCCCGATAGAGCCGCCACCAAAGGCCCAGGAATACCCTGGTGACAAGATCGGCACGGCAGCGGTGGCGGAAATCCACATGGCAACGCCCTTTGCGATGCCCATCATGGCCAGCGTGGTCAGGAATGACGGGATGCCGATGCGCGTGGTGAGCCAGCCGTTAAAGCAGCCCACAGCGATGCCCGTGGCCACGCCTGCCATGACCCCCGCAAAGGGCCCCGCCACCGCGATAGTCATGGCAACAGTTACTGTGGTTAGGCCAGCTACTGCACCAATCGACAGGTCGATCTCGCCACTTGCCAGAACAAAGGTCATCACCACCGCCATAACCGCGATCATGGCGGTCTGGCGGATGATGTTCAAAAGGTTGGTCGGGTTTAGGAAGCCCTTGTCGCTTAACGTCAGGGCGAAGATCACAAAGATCACCACAAAGCCGATATAGATGATGTTCTGCCGCCAGTTGGCAAGGAAGGCAGGGATGCGCTCAGCCATGGAGGGTCTCCTGTGAAAGGGCCTTTTGGATTTCGATTTGCAATTGGCGCTCGGCGCCTTGCAGACGGAGGCCGGGATCGGGCTCGGCAGGGTCATCCAGCGTGGCGCGGTCGATCATCTGATGTGCACGGCCGTCGGCCATCACAAGGATGCGGTCGCAGGCGGTGAGAAGTTCGGACAACTCCGAAGAGATCATCACGATCCCCTTGCCCTGCGCCGCAAGGTCGCGGACCAAGCGGATGATTTCTGACTTTGACCCGATGTCGATGCCCGCTGTGGGCTCATCCAGCACCAAAATATCGGGGTCGGTGGCCAGCCATTTGCCGATCACAACCTTTTGCTGGTTGCCCCCCGACAGGGTCGAGACGGCATGGTCGCGGCTGGCCGTTTTGATCTGAAGCCGCGCGATCATCTCATCAGAGATCTTTTGCGCCTTGGCGCGGTCAACCACGCCTTTGCCGGAGATGCGGTTCAGCACTGCCAGCACGATGTTTGAGGCCACCGAATGCGCCGGAATGATGCCCTGCGTGGCCCGCGCTTCGGGCACAAGTGCCACACCTGCTGCGATGGCGTCAGATGGTTTGCGGATCGACACGGCTTCGCCGCGAATGCGCAACTCTCCCGCCGTAGCCGGTTCGATCCCCGCAATCAACCGCGCAAGCGACGAACGGCCAGACCCCAAAACACCTGCCAAGCCCAAAACTTCGCCCCGATGTAAGGCAAAGCTGACATCATGGGGCTTATGCCCCCCGCTTAACCCGCGCGCCTCTAGCAACACCTCGCCCAGCGTTACAGCGCCGCGCTGCACATCGGCCAACCCCTTGGAGCGTTTGCCGACGATATGTTCGATCATCGTATCAATCGGCAGGTCACGCAGTGGCGCTGTAATCACATGCTTGCCATCGCGCAGAATGGTGGCTCGGTCGGCGATGCGGGCGATTTCGTCCATGCGGTGGCTGACATAGATCACCGCCACGCCGTGCGCTTTCAGCTTGCGCAGAAAGGTAAACAGGCGTTCCACATCCGACACAGCCAGCGCGGTAGAGGGTTCATCAAGGATCAAAACCTTCGAGGATTGGCTGATCGCCTTGGCAATCTCGGTCAGTTGCTTTTGGCCAGCGCCAAGGGTGCCAACCACGGCTTTGGGGTCAACCTTGACCTCTAGCATGGCGAAAATCTCGGCGGCTTTCGCCTCGCACGCCGGATCGTCCAGAAAGCCGCGCTTGGTTCTGGCCTCACGCGTCAGGAAGATGTTCTGCGCCACACTTAGCGTGGGGATCAAGCTCATCTCTTGAAAGTTCATCGCAATGCCAGCGGCCCGCGAGGCTTCAGGCGTGTGGGTGGTCAGCGCAACACCCCCCACCGCAATCGTTCCCGCATCGGGGCGATGCACCCCGTTTAGTACCTTCAGGATGGTCGATTTTCCCGCCCCGTTGCCGCCAAGAAGGGCGTGAACTTCGCCGGGCAGAACCGCGAAATCCACGTTGTCCAAGGCTTTGACACCGCCAAAAGCCTTAGAAATGCCCTTCATGACGACGGCTGTCATTGGCTGACAGCCTCCCACAAACCGGTTTCGCCCGAGCGCAGCAGGGCATCGGCGACCAGTTCACAGGCCAAGCCATCGGCGAAGTTGGGGCTGGGCTGTTTGCCCGTGGCGATGGCGGCAAAAAAGTCGTGGCATTCGACGATCTTGGTTTCCGAATAGCCGATACCCAACCCCGGGATCGGCCAAAGCCCCGCCCCGTAAGGATGCGCCGGGCCGGTGTAAACAGTGCGAAAGCCGCGCGCATCGGCGGGATCATCGGCGAACATCACCTGCAATTCATCGCGCCGTTCGTAGTTGAACGCGATAGAGCCTTTGGTGCCGTGAATTTCCAGCGTGATAAAATTATTGCGGCCCCAAGCGTTGCGCGTGGCTTCCAGCGAGCCAATCGCCCCGCTTTCAAACTTCAGCATCGAGACGACCTCGTCATCCACATCCACCTCGGCCCGCTCACCGCCGGCTGATTTCTCGGATGCGCCCAGCTTGTCGACCCCGCCTTGCTGCAGGGGGCGGGTTTTCACATAGGTGCGCGTCATGGCGTTGACGGCGGCAATCGGCCCCACCAGATAATGCGCCAGATCGACCACATGGGTGCCAATGTCGCCCACCGTGCCCGACCCTGCGATCTTCTTTTGGAAACGCCACGACAGCGGGCCGTTTTCGTCGGCTGACCAATCTTGCAGATAGGTGCCGCGAAAGTTCAAAATGCGGCCGATGCGGCCTTCGTCGATGTATTTTTTGGCCAAAGCCACGGCAGGTGTGCGGCGGTAGTTGAAGGCCACCATATGGATCACGCCAGCTTGGGCCACGGCTTGGGCCATGGCGCGGGCTTCTTCCACCGTGCGGGCAAGGGGCTTTTCGCAGATGATGTGCTTGCCAGCCTTGGCGGCGGCAATGGCAATCTCGGCATGAACATTGTTGGGCGTGCAGATATCGACCACATCGATATCGGGGCGGGCAATGACGGCGCGCCAGTCGGACGAAGCCTCATCAAAGCCAAAGCGTTGGCGTGCGATTTCTGCCGCCGCATCAGTGATATCGACCACAACCTTGCGGTGCGGGATGGCAGGGGCGGGCCAGAAGAACATGGGCATGGCGGCATAAGCCATGGCATGGGCCTTGCCCATGAACCCGCCGCCGATCATGGCAACATTCATCACTTGGGTCATCATCATTCTCCTGAATTGGGCGTGGGCCGAAAGGTGCGCGGGCGGGGGAGCATCCGCCCGCGCTAGGTCGTCAGTTTACCATCGAGTTTTTGATGTTCTCGGTGGCTTCGGTCGAATAAACCTGCATCCAAGCATCCAGCAGGGTGTCATGCGACACTGGCAGGGCGGGCAGGGCGACAAAGGCCGGGGCGGGTTTGCCCAGCAGGCCATAGCCTGCAAGCATGGCTTCCACGATCCCTGCGTCATAGGGACGCTGCGCGCCCAGACCTTTGACAAAGCCGTTCTGCGCCATAGAGATCGCGACATTTTCACCCAGATCGCAGGTCGTGATGATCAGGTCATCGCGACCAGCATTGCGTGCCGCCGAAATCACGCCCTCGGCAGGCATGTCCCAGACCGCCCAGATGCCCTGAATTTCGGGGTGAGAGGTCAGCATGGCCCCTGCTGCCTTTTCCGCATCGCCCGAAAAGTCGGGGCCGCCGATACCCTGCTCGTCCACGATCTTGATGTCGGGATAGTCAGAAGTAATCGTCGCTTTAAAGGCCTCGTACCGCTGGCGGGTCACAAAGAAGTCGGCAGCGTGGAAGACCAAGCCGATATTGCCCGCACCGTTCAGCGCCTTGGCCATCAGATGGGCCGAGGCGACGCCGTTGCCATAGTTGTCAGCCGAGACAACCGAGACATAATCCTTGCCCGCCGTCATACCAGCGGCGACGTTGTCCATGAACACGATCTTAACGCCCGCATCGGCAGCGGCCTTGTAGGCCGAGGCAGTGGCGGAGGGGTCAGTGGGTATCGACACAATGATCGATGGCTTTTGCGCCATGATCGTCTCGATGTCGGAGACCTGCTTTTCGGGCTTAAAGCCTGCATCGGTCACAGCGATGACTTCGATGCCCATGGCGGCGAACTGGGTCTGCAAGCCGTTGATCTGCGCATTGCTCCAGTCATTGCCGCCGATATGCATGACGATGGCGGCAGTGGCCTTCATCGCCTTGATCTGTGCCAATTCGTCATCCGTCAGGGTGACTGCCGAGGCAGGCGCGGGGTCTTCGCCGTTCGGACCTTTGGACAGCACGCTGTTCACCAGCTTGGCCAAAGCCTCATCCGGCGTGGCATGGGCTGCAACGGTCATCAGCGCAAGCAGAGCCGCGCCGCCCAAAAGGCTGCGTCTAGTAATCATGGTATTCCTCCCAGAAGTGGGGTTTTCACGCCCCGGTTGTCAGTGGTTTTTCAAGTATTCCATGCTGATCCGAGCCCCTTCGGCAGGGTTGGGCCAAGCATCAAGTTCCGCGCAAATCCAGCCTTGGTAGCCGGTGTCGCGCAGGGCCTGCAGGATCGGGCCAGTGGGTATATCGCCGCGATCCAGAGGGGTGAAGGCGAAGGGATCACGCTGGAACCCCTTCAAATGGACATAGGAAATCCGCTTTGCATGGTCGCGGATCAGTTGCGCCGGATCGCCGCCTGCAGCGGCAAGGTGGGCGGTATCAGGGCAGAAATCGATGGCCGTCAGATCGAAGATTTTGGCGACCGTCTTGGGCCCTTCGACGATGGTTGACAGGTGCGGGTGGTAATGCGCCCGCAGGCCCCGCGCTTGCGCCAAGTCTTTCACACGGTCCAAGGCTGCGGCGAGCTTGTGGTAGTCGCTTTCGCGGATGCCATCAAAGCGCTTGGCCCCGCCCCCGACCACCAGATGCGGCGCGCCCAGTTCCGCAGCGCGGTCTGCGGCGCGGGTCACGCGGGCCAGTTCTTCGGGCAAAATGTCGTCGAAGATGAAATTGCCGCCCGCATAGGCGGCGACCAGTTGCAGACCAGAATTGGCCAGCAGGCTGCGGAAATCGGCGGCGGAATGGTCTAGAAGGTTGCCGTCAAACACCTCGACCCCGTCATAGCCCGCCGCTGCAATCTCGGCAAAGGCGCGGTCCATTTGGCCATAGGTGCGGTAGGCCAGCTGCGTGATCGAGGTGACCCCCACCGCATCCCCACCAAGCGCGCCCCAGCAATTGGCGTGATAGGCCAGCTTCCAAGCTGTCATGTTCCTCTCCTCCTCTGACCGGCCCTCCAGCCGATGTGTGGTTTGTAATGCTGATTTTCATATCAGGTCAATATAATTTCACACTAACAGGCATTACTTTTGCTGAATAAAGACAAAAGTATTGGCTTGATCAGACGAACGCCCCGATTTATCAAGGAAAAACGGAGGAGACATGGCGCAGGATTTCACCGAGATTTCTGGTCTGGCGCGGGGCAAAGGACGGCCCCGCGTGGCGGAAACGGCTGCGCCATCGCTGGTTGACCTGCTGAACCTGATTCGCGCCGATGATCCAACGACCCGCCACGAGCTAGAGCGCAAAAGCGATTTGGGCCGTGCTGTCGTGTCAGATCGGCTGACCATGCTGGCCGATCTGGGCCTGATCGACGAAAGTGAACTTGGCACGGCCACAGGGGGCCGCGCGCCACGTTTGGTGCGGCTGGCGGCCAAACAAGGCCGCGTGCTTGTGGCCACGCTGGATCAATCGGCGCTGGGCGTCGGGGTGGCTGACCTGTCGGGCAAGTTGTTGACCGAACATCACGAGGCGTTTGAACTGACCGCTCCGCCACAGGCTTTGGCCGAACGATTGATCACGCTTCTGCGTTGGTCGTTGGACAGGCAAGCCTCTCCGGCGGGGCTTTGGGGCATATCCCTCTCAGTGCCGGGCACAGTGCCGGGGTCTGCGGGCGATTTCCTGACACGCACCCCCGCCGTTCTGCCCGCTTGGGAAGGCTTTTCGCTGGTCGAGATGCTGACCCGCAGTTTTGGGGCGCCCGTCTGGATGCGCTCTTCGGTCGATACGATGACGATGGGAGAATTGCATGGCGGCGCAGGTCAGGGCCTTGGGTCGATGCTGTTCATCAAGGTTGGGCGGCGGATTGGCGCGGGCATCGTGTCAGAAGGGCGGTTGTTTCGCGGGGCGCAGGGGGCGACGGGCCTGATCGGCGCGCTACCGGTGCATCTGGGCGACCGCACAGGCACGCTGGATGCCTTGGCGGGGTCGGATATGATCCTGCGCGAGGGACGCCTGGCCGCAGAAACGGGGCGCAGCGCCTTTTTGGCCGATCACTTGCGGCGCGGCGGCGAGATCACCGCAATCGACGTGGCGCAAGCCGCCCAAATGGGCGATGCGGCCTGTGTGGACATCCTCACCACCTCTGGCCGTCTGATCGGGCAAGTGGTGGCTACGTTGGCCAATACGCTGAACCCCGAGGTGATCGTGCTTTCGGGTGCCATCATGCAAACCAATGACATCATCCTCGCCGCCGTGCGCGAGACGGTCTACGGTGCAAGCCATCCTTTGGTTACCCGTGATCTGCGCATCATCCGCAGCCAAATGGGATCATCGGCAGGGCTGGTGGGGGCGGCGCGGGTTGGAGCGGAATTGCTTTTTGCGCCTAGCTTTCTGAAAGATTGGGTCATGCAGGGCAGTCCTTTGAAACACCCCGATTTTACTGCCTTTCGTGCAGAGCTTGATGTAGCCCCACCGCCGCCCCCTCTCTCTCCGCCCCCGTCACGAGGTGCGCTATGACGATTTCCGGCCTAGGTCCCCACGGCGAACGCGCCGCCCCACCCGAGCGTGTCACCCTGCTGCCTGAAGACAAGGCTGCGGCCAAAGCACGGGCCTTTCGGGTGGCCGTGGTGCTGCACACGCTGGAAAGCGATTGGGCGCGGCAACAATTGTCGGGGATTGTCGGGGTGTTGGGCGATTGCGGCACAGTGGTGACCCATGTGATCGACTGCGGCTTTTCCCCCACCGAGCAGGTCAAGGCGCTGGATGGGTTGATGGCGCAAAAACCCGACGCGGTGATTTCGCTGCCTGTCGCCAACCAAGAGGTGGCCTTGGCCCATGCGCGGCTGGCAGAGGCTGGCATCAAGCTGATCCTGTTGGACAACGCGCCCACTGGATTGCTGCCCGGCACGCATTACGGCACGCTTGTGTCGGCCGATAACTTTGGCCTTGGCCTGATCGCCGCTGAAGGCCTGTCGCCACATTTGCCGAAAGGGGCCCAAGTGGGTCTGCTGGGCTATACTGCTGATTTCTTTGCCACCAACGAGCGCGAGATTGCCTTTTCTCAATGGATGCAAACCCGCCGTCCTGACGTAACCATCCGCCAAGAAGGTTTTACCCGCATCGAAGATGCTGCACCAAAGACCGAGGCACTGCTTGCGGCCCATCCTGACCTTGCCGGCCTTTTTGTCGTCTGGGACACACCTGCATTGAAATCCGCCGAGGTCTTGCTGCGCCAAAAAAGGCCGATTCCGATGGCGACCGTAGATCTTGGCGAGCAAGCGGCCATCGGTCTTGCGCAAGGCGCGCCCTTTGCGGTGATCGCCGCCCAACAGCCCTATCTGCAAGGCGTTGCCGCAGCCCAAACCACGGTTCTAACCCTGCTTGGGCGCCTAACCCCTGCGTGGATCGCGCTGCCCGGCATTGTTGTCACGCGCGAGAATGTCGTCGAAAGCTTCCAACGCATCTGGCGCACCCCCGCCCCGCAATCGGTGCTAAAAGCTGTGGGGCTGATTTCGTGAAGGCCGTCCACCGCTTGCAAGTTCACCGTGAAGTCCCTGCGCCGGGACCAGCGCTGATTTTGCTGCCAAGAAGCAGTGCCAGTTTAGCAAAACTGTGCAGCCCCCCAAAGGCCGCTAAGTAAGATGTTGCCCACCGCCGTTTTGGGTCGGCATCTAACGGAACCAATGCGCTGATCTTGCAGGAACAAAAGATAGCGGTTCACGGCAAAGGGAACAAATGATCAGTTTGGTCCGTGAATATCGGCTAAATGCTACTCAACACTTGGGCAATGACTTGATGGTCAGGCCGCGATATCGAGTGTAGGTGCTTCAGCATATCCTGCCCCCGCAACCACTGAAAATATACAGCAATACTAGAATTATAGCTCCTCTAACGCGGGGCTTTCTGCATTCGCCCCGCAGAAGAATTGCCGCGTCCGTTGCCGCGTTGGAGATTTTCTCAAACGACTTAATGGGTCACTTTGGGCAAAACCGCATTGCGTCAAGGCCCCAGCTGCAGCGCGCGGCGCTAATTGATGGCGAGGCGCCCTGCGCGCTTGGCACAGCACATCGACGACTATGAAACCCAAGGAACCTCGTTCACCATGTTTGTGGCACGGGCCCGCCTTTATTTCTGGGCTCGCATCCGTTCGATGCACAACACTGTCGCCCAGACGTCACGCGTCTGTCACACCTTGCAGCTAGCAAGAGTCATTCGAATGACTTCTGGTAGGGCGGGATGGGACGAGAAAACTGGAAAACCATCCACGATCAGCTTTCCGCAGATATTTCTGCAGGCCAGTTGATGCCGGGGGCGCAACTGCCTACGGAAGCAGCACTTTGCCTGTCGTTCCAAACGGGCAGACATTCGGTGCGCCGCGCCGTGGCGGTCTTGGCCGCCGAAGGCAAGCTGCGCGTTGAACAGGGGCGTGGAACCTTTGTGCAGGCGGCCCCCTTGATCAATTATCACATTGGCAGACGCACACGGTTTCGCCAGAACTTGCTTGAGCAAGGCGTCGCTCCTGCGGGCGAGCAAATCTCTGACAGCCTTATTCCTGCGCCAGAGTGGTTGGCCACGGTGCTGGGTATTGCACAAGGCGACAGCGTGCACCGCTTGCTGCGCCGGGGATTGGCGGACGGCGTGCCGATCAGCATCGGGATGTCCTACCATTCTGCTGCTCTGTTCCCTGATCTGGCGGTGCGCAGGGGGGCTGGAGACTCCATCACCGATGTCTACCGCGCCTACGGTATCCCCGACTATTTTCGCAAACGCACTGTTGTCTTCACCCGCCGCCCCGATCCCGAAGAGGCGCGCTTGCTGATGCAGCATCCCGACCAGCCCGTGATGGTGGTGCAAAAGACAGACGTCGATGCTTCAGGCCGCCCGATTGGCCATTCCGAAGCGGTCTGGGCCGGTGACCGCGTGCAGTTCACCTTTGACACTCCCGACGAGGGGCAAGGGGCCCCAAAAGGAACCGATGATGTTTGACCAAGCCAAGACCGACGATCCGCCGTTTGATCATGGCCGCCTGTTGGATGTGCTGGCGCGCGCGGATGCCGTCCGTCTGACGGCACTGGCCGAAACGCTGCTGCCCCTGCTGGACGCAGTCGAGGTGGTGCAAAGCCGCACCGGCCTTGTCATGCTGCCGATGCGCGACACCGTGCAGGGCACAGACTTTCATCTGGGCGAGGTTTTGGTGGCCGAAGCCCATCTGCGCGCCACGGGGTGCGAGGGGTACGGCATGGTCTTAGGGCGCGATCTTGAACGTGCGATGGCCATGGCTGTGGTGGATGCCGCCACAGCGTGCCTTGGCCAAACACCTGCCATCAGCGCCTTTCTGCACTCCGAAGCCGCAGCCCAAGCGGCAGCCGACACCGCATGCCTGCAAGCGATCGAAGCCACCCGCGTTGACATGGAGACGTTTTGATGCCGGCGCATTCCCAAAACCTTGTCCCCGCATCGGTGCCTGTGCCCGACGCCTTCGAAGCGCGCACCAATGCGACGTTTGAAGCGCTGATGTGGGCGCTGTCGCGGCCTGGCACAGTGCAAACCCTGCCTGCGCCGGGCATGGCTGGCCTTGTCGAGGCGCTGGTTGACCGCGAGTGCAAGGTGTTTTGCGATGATCCCGACCTGTCGCACTTTGTGGCCTTTACTGGGGCGACATTGGCGCCTGCCGCAGCAGCCGACCATGCGTTTTTAGAGCTAGACAGGGTCGAAGGCTTGGCAAATCTGGAACAAATTCCCGTTGGCTCGGCGCTTTATCCAGACGATGGGGCCACAGTTGTGGCCTTTGCGCGATTTGGGGAAGGCCAAAGGTTGCGTCTGACCGGGCCGGGGATCGAGACATCCGCCGAGATCACCTTGGGCGGGCTTGCCCCCGGCCTTTGGGCCTTGCGGGCAGCACGGTCCCGTTATCCTGCGGGGTTTGATTTGTTCTTCATCTGCGGCACTTGTGTCATCGGACTGCCGCGCTCCACTTTGATTGAGGTGCTGTGATGGCCTATGTCGCAACACGGGGTGGTGCGCGCGCCATTGACCAAGCCGAACGGCTTTACCGCGCTGAACTGGGCCAGATTGACGCCACCCGCGTCGATGCCGTGCGCCGCGCTTTGCCGATGCTGATCGATCGGGTGATGGGCGAGGCCTCGCTGTACGAACCTGACCTTGCCGCTTTGGCGCTGGCACAGGCGGGCGGCGATCTTTACGAAGCGGTGCTGTTGTTGCGCGCTTGGCGCACGACCCAACCGCGTTTGGCCATTGCCGAGCCTGTTTGCCAAGAGCAGTTGTTCACCCACCGCCGCATCTCGGCTGCGTTCAAGGATATTCCGGGTGGGCAAATCCTTGGGCCAACGCTGGATTATGCGCACCGCTTGTTGGCAACCGATGTGCTACAAGGCCGCCCCTACACCCCTGCGCCCGTAACCCCTGCGGCCACCGCTGCACCTGCGTATCAACCCTCGCTCGCAGCATGGCAAAAGGCGCAGGGCTTGGTGGCTGACCCCGCACGCACCGAAGTCGCCCCCGACGCCATCCCCGACCTGACGCGCGAGCCGCTGCTTTTCCCGGCCAAACGCGCCCATACACTGCAAAGCCTTGCGCGTGCGGATACGGGCGGCATGCTGACGCTGGGCTATGCTGCGATGCGTGGCTATGGCAACGCCCATCCCACCGTCAACGAACTGCGTCTGGCCGAGGCCGAGGTGCGCGTGCGCCATCCGCGCGGCACGGTGTTTTCGGCTGGCCGTGTCAAAGTCAGTCAGGCCGAGGTGACATCAAAGGGCAAATCCGGGCAACTCAGCCTTGGCTTTTGTGCCACTTTGGGCTGGAACGAAGTGAAAGTGATTTCCGGCGCCACGCTAGATTTGAACGCCGCCGCCGCCCCCAAAGGATCACCGGTCGAGGAAGAGTTCTTCCTTTACCACACCGAACCGGTCGAGGCCTCGGGCTTTTGCATCCACTTCAAGCTGCCGCATTACGTGACCTTCCAATCCTCACTCGATGCGCTGCGTGGGGCCAAGACCGCTGCTGCCCCTCAATCTGAACAGGTTCCCACATGAGCATCGCCCAACTGACCAAAGCTTGGCAGCCAATGTCTTACGGCTTTCTTGACGCCTCGGCCAAGCGTGAATTGCGGCGCAAAATGCTGAAAGCCATCGCCGTGCCGGGCTGCCAAATGCCCTATGCCAGCCGCGAGGTGCCCATGGCGCGGGGTTGGGGCACGGGTGGGTTGCAGGTGACGCTGACGCTGTTAAAGCCCTCATCGGTGGTGAAAGTGATTGATCAAGGCGCAGATGACAGCGTGAATGCGGCCTCGATCCGCTCGTTTCTGTCGAAAGTCTCTGGCGCTGCGGAAACTTGGGACACGCTGGATGCCAGCCTGATCCAAAGCCGCCACCGCATCCCCGAAGAGCGGCTGCATGCCGGCCAGATTCTGGTGCTGCAAGTGCCCAACCCCGAACCCTTGCGCCCGGTAGAGCCGAATATGAGCATTGCCCGACAGATGCACGCCGATGCCGATTACGGGCGGTTATGGCTGATCCTGTATGAGCAAATCGTGCGCTCTGGCCGAATTATGGAGGGGGCGGCCTATCCCTCGTTGGTGAACGGGCGGCATGTGATGACACCCTCGCCCATTCCGCGTTGGGATGTGCCCAAGCTGCACATGGCGCAGCATCTGACCTTTTTGTCGGCAGGCCGCGAAAAGCGGCTTTATGCTGTGCCGCCCTTTACCAAGGTGGAACCCTTGGTCTTTTCTGACGTGCCCTTCAAAGTCGAAGACCACGGCGCGCTCACGTGTCATCGTTCGGGCGTCAACGGGTTCTACATGAATGAAATCCCGCAGGGCGACGGCGGATCAGCCTTTGAACTGTCAGACAGCCATCTGGGCATCAAGGCCATCCGTCAGGCCGAGGGCGAGGCCGATCAGATCGGGGCCACATGGTATCAGAACGGACATTTGGCATGACCCAAGCCCTTAGCCTTTTGCCACCGCAACTGATGACCACACCGCCCTTGTTGACCATGACGGGCGTTTCGCGCCGCTACGGTGATGTGGTGGCGTTGCAAGATGTGTCCGCCTTGGTTTATCCCGGCGAGGTATTGGGGATTGTGGGCGAAAGCGGGTCGGGCAAATCGACCCTGCTGCGCATGATGAACCTAGAAGATACGCCCGACACCGGCGATTATCGGCTGGCCCTGCCCGATTTGGACGGAAACCTGTTCGGGCTTGACCGCTTTGCCCGCCGGATGCTGTGCGCCACGCGCATTGGCATCGTTTACCAAAACCCGCATCAGGGCTTGCTGATGCAGCATACCTCTAGTGGCAACGTGGCCGAACGCCTGTTGATCGCCGGAGAGCGCAGCTTTGCAAACCTGCGCGCCCGTGGTCGCACAGCCCTTGAGGCATCAGAATTCCCGCTGGATCGGATGGACGCCCGCCCGATCGAACTGTCAGGCGGCATGCAGCAGCGCGTGCAACTGGCCAAGGCGATTGCGCTGGAACCCGCCCTTTTGTTGCTGGACGAGCCGACCACCGGGCTGGATGTATCTGTGCAAGCCCTGGTGCTTGACACGCTTAAGCGCCTGCAACGAGACCGGGCCATCACCATGGTGATTGTCAGCCACGATCTGGGCGTGATCCGCACGATGGCCGACCGCGTCATGGTGATGCGGCGCGGCCGCGTGGTGGAACAGGGTCTGTCAGACCAGATATTCCAAGACCCCCAACATGAATACACCCAGCAACTTGTCCATGCAAAATTGTGAGCCCGTCATGACCCCCGTTCTACAGGTGCAAAACCTGTGCAAACATTTCGAGATGCACCACCTTGGGCAGCGGCTAATGGCCTTTGACGGCATCAGCTTTGCCCTAAATGCCGGAGAGTTTCTGCTGTTGCGCGGGCCAAACGGCGTGGGAAAATCCACCCTTTTGCGCACACTTTACCGCAGCTATCTGCCGCGCGCTGGGCATATCTGGTATCACACCACCGAAGGCCGCATTGATCTTGCACGGGCGGCGGATGTTGACATTTCCCTGTTGCGGCGGCGCGAGATTGGCTTTGTCACGCAGTTTTTGATCGCAAGGCCGCGTGTGGCGGCCGAAGACATCGTGGCCGAACCCCTGCGCCGGGCGGGAGTGGCCGCCGCCGATGCGCTAAAGGAAGCACGCCGTTGGCTGGAAGAGTTTGGCGTGAAACGGGATTTGTGGCGGGCCTATCCCACCACCTTTTCGGGCGGCGAACAGCAAAAGGTCAACCTCGCTCGCGCGCTTATTCTGCCCCAACGCCTGTTGTTGCTGGATGAACCCACCGCCTCGCTGGATGTGGGCGCGCGGGCGGCACTGGTGCGCAGACTGGGTGATCTAAAAGCGCAGGGTGTGGCGATGATCGGGGTGTTTCACCATCCCGGCGACGTGGCTGACCTGATCGACCGCGACATTGAACTCACGACAAGCGAGGTAAGCGAAGATGTGGCTCTCTGATTTCCGCGTTGTCACCCCTGATGGGGTGCTAGACCAAGGCTCTGTGCGCATAGAAGCGGGGCGGATCGCTGAGATTATTCCCGTGCCGGTGACAAACGCCGCCCTATCTGGCCAAGGCCTGCTGTTGTTGCCCGGCTTTGTGGATATGCACGGCGACATGATAGAACGCGAGGTAGAGCCGCGCCCCAATGTGCGCATGCCCATGGAACTGGGCCTGCGCGATCTGGACCGCCGCCTTGCTGTGGCGGGGGTGACCACGGCCTATGCGGCACTCTCGTTCAACCCCGCCTCGGCCTATGGGCATATTCGCCATTTTGACAACACAACCGCCATCATCCGCACGCTTAAGGCGATGGCCAATGTGCTTAAGGTTGACCACCGCGTCCATGCGCGGTTCGAGATCACCTTCCCCGACGCCCTGCGCGTTGTCGAAAACCTGATCGCTGAAGGCTCGGTTGATCTGGTCTCGTTGACCGACCACACCCCCGGTCAGGGCCAATACCGTGACCTAGAGGCGCATGTGGCGCGCATTGCGCGCGATAAGGGCCTAAGCCAGGCCGAAGCCGAGGAAGAGGTTTCCCGTAGGATCGCCTCAAGGCGCTCAACCGCAGGGGATATGACAGCCACGCTGCGCGCAATTTCCGATATCTGCAGCGCCCATGGTGTGGCCTTGGCCAGCCATGACGACGACACGGTGGCCAAGGTGGCCTTGATGCAGGCGCTGGGCGCGTCCATCAGCGAATTTCCCGTGACAGTCGAGGCCGCAACCGAAGCGCGCCTCCGCGGCTTGGCCACAGCCATGGGCGCGCCCAATGCGCTGCGCGGCAAGTCTTATTCGGGCAACCTATCGGCGCGCGATGCGCATGGCTTGGGGCTATTGGACATTTTGGCGTCAGATTACCACCCGTCCGCCATTCTGCCCGCTGTGTTGGAACTGGCCAAGGCCGATCCGCAGGGTCTGGCGGGGGCCACACGACTTGCCACGCTGAACCCCGCACGTGTTCTGGGCCTGTCGGACCGTGGGGCCATTGCAGTCGGGCTCTTGGCCGATTTGGTGATTGCCGATGACACGGGTATAGGCCATGTCCGCGCGACGCTGCGCCATGGGGCCATGATCTACTCGGATGGGTCTGTGCCGCTAGGGCGCGCGGCTTAAAGGACGCGCTGCCCTTGCCGCCACACGGCCACCACATGGTTATGGGTGCCGATCCGCCGCACCCGAACCAGATCGGCGCGCAAACCGGGGGCAATCCTACCGCGATCTGTCAACCCAGCCATCTGCGCAGGCACATCTGATACCATGGCCACAGCCTTGGTCAAATCTTGTGGCAGACTGTCATCGTCACCGATCGTAAAGGCCGCATCCAACAGGCTGCGCGGCACATAGTCAGAGCAAAGCGCGTCACACAGGTCAGCCTGCAGCACCTCGCGCAGCGCCACATTGCCCGATTGCGACCCCCCCCGCAGCAAGTTGGGCGCGCCCATGATCGTGGCCACACCCAAAGCGCGCGCGCGCATCGCGGCCTGCATCGTGGTGGGAAATTCTGAAACGCTGATGCCCTCGGCATGCGCTTGATCGACCTGTTCTGCGGTACGATCATCATGGCTTAGGATCGGCAGGCCCGCCGCATGGGCGCGCGCCACCACATGGGCGCGCACCTGAACGCCAACGCGGGCCGATCGGTCCAGCAGTTCGGTCATTCTTTCGCGGGCTTCGGGCAAATCAAGGCCCAATTCGCGCGCCATATGCACCAGCCAACGTTGGGCGTCCGGGCTTTGGCGATCACCGGGGGTGTGGTCCATCACCGAAACCACCCGCGCCAATGGGCTCTGGATCAGCGCCTCGGTCAGGGCCATGGTGTCGGGGTCGCAGATTTCGCAACGCAGGTGCAACAAGTGATCGGCGCGAAACAGGTTTTCTTTTTGTCCCTGCTCTAACGCGGCAACCAGGGGGGCCAGCATGGTCGACCGTTCGGGCTGTTTGATCGATTCGCCGACACACAGGCTGTCAAACACGGTGGTTGTGCCGCCGCTGACCACCACCCCATCATGAGCCATCAGCGCGTTCAGGTAGTTCCACATAACGCCCATGCGGGGAAAGACATGGCGTTCGATGTGATCGGTGTGCAGATCAACGATACCGGGGATAAGATAGTCGGTGCCGAAATCTAGCCCAGAGCCGCCAGATAGCCGCCCCGCGCGCACCGCCACAATGCGACCCGCCTCAACCTCGACCGTGCCATCAATCAGGCCCTGTGGCGTCATGATCAGCCCGCTTACAAGGTTAAATCCGGCTTCATCTGCATCAAACATCGTCAACTCCTGTGTCACACTGCGCGCCGTTGCGCGTACCGCCTGATGTGCAACCGCGACACGCGCTGGCCATCTTGCTTGCGAAGCCTTCTGCCGTGCAGAGGTGACGGCTTGGTGACAGCTTGCACCGTTCGTCACGCCGTCACCTCAATGTCAAGATTCCGGCGGATAACATTCATCCGAACGACATTGGCCTGTTACAGGCATAAGTCAGGTTAAGCGCATGGAAAAGCACACTCTCTCGTTGTCTGGCCTTGGGCGCAGTTTTGGGTCTACCCGCGCGGTGGACAGGGTATCGCTTGATATACCGTCGGGCCAATTCGTTGGCGTGATCGGGCGGTCGGGTGCAGGCAAATCGACCCTGCTGCGCCTGATCAATCGCCTGATCGAGCCGACAGCGGGCACGATCAGCTT
>Ga0209550_10001599_pt1 | contig 21725 bp, 20 predicted proteins | sample LauGreSuBDMM15SN_2_FD_187567 | JGI IMG/M metagenome (GOLD analysis project Ga0209550, IMG submission 187567) | Freshwater lake microbial communities from Lake Michigan, USA - Su13.BD.MM15.SN (SPAdes) (version 5) | ecosystem: Environmental > Aquatic > Freshwater > Lake | place: Lake Michigan... | reverse complement strand
CGGAGGATCTCCTCTAATGCGTTTCAGTCTTGGAAAACTAGCTCTTCCTCTTTACGCAGTTATAGCTTTCATCTACCTGCTAATCCCAATCCTCTACACATTCGTCTTCTCATTCAATGATTCTCTGAAGACCAACCTGATTTGGCGTGGCTTTACTTTTGATAAGTGGACTAACGTTTGTCAGCGAGAAGGTGTTTGTGAGGCTTTCACCAACTCAGTGTTCATTGGTCTGATCTCAACAATCGTTGCAACAGCCCTTGGAACTGCAATCGCTATTGCATTGGTTCGTTACCGCTTCAAGTTCAGAAGTTCAATCAACTTGCTTTTGTTCCTACCGATGGCAACACCTGAGGTTGTTCTAGGTGCAGGTCTTGCATCTCAGTTCTTTAACCTAGGAGTGCAGAAGGGTATCTGGACAATCATCATTGCCCACATCATGTTCTGCCTTTCCTTTGTTGTTGTGACAGTGAAGGCAAGGGTTGCAAGCCTTGACCCAGCTCTTGAAGAAGCTGGTAGAGATCTTTATGCAAACCCACGTCAGGTGTTCTGGAAGATTACCTTCCCACTACTTCTTCCTGGTATTTCAGCAGCAGCATTACTTTCCTTTGCTTTGAGCTTTGATGATTTCATCATCACCAACTTCAATGCTGGTGCTGACATGACATTCCCTCGCTATGTCTACACAGCAGCTGCTCGTGGTGTTCCAGCAGAAGCTAACGTAATTGGTTGTGCTGTATTCCTACTAGCCATCTTTATTGTGTTGGCAACTCAGATCAACTCTGAATTGAAGCGCAAGCGACTAGCTAAGAAGCACTAAGCATATAGTGAAGTTAGCGCCTCTTCGAAGTGCACTGTGTGACGAGCAACATCTTCCTTAGTGTGTGCTGGAGACATCAAAGCCATGTTGTGGAATGGTGTCATCAAGATTCCACGGTTTAGTGCATGCAGGTGCAGATACTGCTGTAATTCAAAGTCATCAGCATCCGCAGCTTCACGTCCGTTACGAGGAGCAGTTTGTCTGAATGAGTATTCTGCACGGCAACCTAGTTGGCTAACCTGCCAAGGGGCAGAGTACTGATCAATGAGTCTCTGCACATCAGCTGTCCAAACATCACAGAGTGCTTCCATTCCAACGAATGCTTCAGGGGTTAGAACTTCAGTCAAAGTTGCTCTGATGGCAGCCATTGATAGTGCGTTACCGGCAAGGGTTCCACCAACACCACCAACGTCAATGTGTTCTAGGTGAAGACTGTCTTGAACTCGCTTGGTCAGTTCTGCTGACATGCCAAAAGCACCTGCCGGAATACCTGCACCGATGGTTTTACCCATTACAACTGCATCTGGTTCTAGGTGTCTTCTAGCGGTCATACCACCAGGACCTTCACTTAGAGTGTGAGTCTCATCGATGATCAAGATGACATCGTATTTAGAACAGAGTGCTCTTAGTCCTTCTAGGTAACCAGGTTCTGGAAGTACGATACCGATGTTGGTCATAGCTGGTTCAATCAGCATGGCCGCTACTTCACCAGTTTCAAAAGCTTTCTCAGCTGCATCTAAGTCATTGAATGGAACCACAATGGTGGTCTGTGCTGGGTCAACCTGAGGGCCAATGTTGTTCTCTCTGCTGATTGTGTTGCCCTGGTCATCTAGGACTGCAAAGGTTTCGTCAACAGTTCCGTGGTAGCAGTAGTCGTGAACAACAACCTTTGCTCTGCCGGTGACATGTCTTGCGTATCGCAAGATGTGTCGGTTGGCATCTGTTGCAGTTAGCGTGAACTGCCACTTAGGTAAACCAAAACGATCTGAGAGAGTTTGTCCAACAACTGCTGCAGCTTCGGTTGGCAACATGAAGGTAATACCTTTAGTTAGCTGCTTGGCAATTGCATTGATAGCTGCATCAGGGGAGTGGCCAACCATCGCACCGGTGTCACCTAAGCAGAAGTCAACGTACTCAATGCCGTCAACGTCAGTGAATCTAGAGCCCTTAGCTACTGCAACGTAGACAGGGTGGGGACCTGGCCACTTTGCCATCCAAGACATTGGGACACCACCCATGAGTGGCCCCATTGCTTTGCTGTGTAATTCGGCTGACCTTGGATGCTTTGATTCAAAGAGGGCAACCTCCTTAGCAAATAGTTGAGCTAGTTTTTCTCTGTCTGCATAGGAGTGCATTTGAATCCTCTTTGATTCGTTATTTGGTTTATAGAGAAGCGATACCTTGTTCAACGACTGCTAGTGCCTCGAGAATCAACTCATCGCTGATTGCAAGCGATGGTAGGAATCTGATTACGTTGCCGTAGGTTCCCGCATTGAGAATCAAGACACCGTTACTGTGAGCGTGCTTCACAATGGCATCAACTGCAGCTGAGTTAGGAGTTCTAGTTCCTGGCACTACAAACTCAATAGCCAACATTGCACCACGGCCACGGATTTCACCGATGACCGGATACTTAGCTTTTAGATCTAGCAGTCTTGGCTTCATTACGTTTTCAATGTGGATAGCCTTCTCAAGAACGCCACCAGCTTCAATCTGTTTCAGAACTGATACTGCAGCTGCAGCAGCAACTGGGTTACCACCGAAGGTTCCACCAATTCCTCCTGGGTGAGATGAGTCCATGATCTCGGCTCTTCCGGTAACAGCTGAGATAGGCATACCACCGGCAATACCCTTAGCGATTGTCATTAGATCAGGTTCGAAACCTTCTTCGTATTCGCTAGCAAACCATTTACCGGTTCTAGCAATACCAGCCTGAACTTCATCTGCAACAAGAACAATTCCGTTTGCATGTGTCCACTGGCTCAGAGTCTTTAGGAAACCAGGTGCAGGAACGATGAAGCCACCTTCACCCTGAATAGGTTCGATCACTACAGCAGCAAGGTTCTTGCCACCGATGCGCTTTTCCATGTAGTTGATTGCGCGCTGAGCTGCTTCTTCTCCTGTCATGCCCTCTGGGTCATGGAATGGGTAAGACATTGGTACGTGAGTAACAGAACCAGCAAATGGACCGAAACCATCCGCGTAAGGCATGTTCTTGAAGTTCATAGCCATGGTTAGGTTGGTGCGACCGTGATAAGCGTGGTCAAATACAGCAATCTCGTTGCGCTTAGTGAACTTACGAGCGAGCTTGATTGCGTTTTCAACAGCTTCAGCACCTGAGTTGAATAGCGCTGAACGCTTCACGAAGTTACCTGGCATGTGTCTGTTCAGGATTTCACAGACCTCAACATAAGGAACATACGGGGTGACTGTGAAGAGTGTGTGGGTAAGCTTCGCTACCTGCTCGCTAACGGCTGCTACGACACCTTCGTTGGTGTGACCGATGGTGGTAACACCGATACCTGATCCCATATCAATGAACTGGTTGCCATCAACGTCGACAAGGATCGCTCCGTGAGCTGAATCGATGTATACCGGGAGAGTTGCACCAACACCGTGGCCAACATGCTGCAGCCTGTTCTGGTGCAGAGCCTGGGATTTAGGCCCAGGAATCGAAGTAACAAGTTTGCGAGTTTGTTCAATCGTCATGGCTCAATTCTACGCCTGTCCCATTTAGAGGGGGAGTGCCCCGCATGGATTATTGAGATGGCAAGATTAGGTTATGAAGAAAATAATCATCTTGGGAAGCACTGGGTCCATTGGTACTCAGGCTCTAGAGATTATTGAAGCCAATCCGGATAAGTTCCAAGTGGTTGGTTTGGTCGGTAACTCCAACCAAGAACTCCTTCAAGCACAGGCTGAGAAATTCAATGTCCCCGCAAATAGGACCGTCACTGGGGCAGATGCAGCTGTTCAACTAATTGAAGACACTGAAGCTTCTGTTGTTATCAATGGAATAACAGGATCTGTTGGCCTATTGCCGACGCTTGCAACTTTACGAACAGGCAAGATTCTTGCGCTAGCTAACAAAGAGTCACTTATCGTCGGTGGCAAGTTGGTCACCGAGGCTGCGAAACCTGGACAGATCGTTCCAGTTGACTCAGAACATTCAGCGCTTGCACAGTCATTGCTTTCTGGCAAGCACAGTGAAGTTGCAAAATTGATTTTGACTGCTTCAGGTGGACCGTTCAGGGGTTTCACTAGAGAGCAGTTGAAAGAGGTAACACCTGCTCAAGCTTTGAAGCATCCAACCTGGGCAATGGGGAAGGTGGTCACCACCAATTCCGCCACCATGGTAAATAAAGGTTTGGAAATCATTGAAGCTCATTTGCTCTTTGATGTTTCCTTTGACCGTATCGCTGTGACAGTCCATCCACAATCAGTTGTTCACTCAATGGTTGAGTTCATCGATGGTTCGATAATTGCGCAGTGTTCACCCCCAGACATGAAACTACCTATTGCATTGGGTATGACTTGGCCAGACCGTATTCCAAACATCACACCGCCGGTTGACTTCACCAAAGCACACACTTGGACATTTGAACCTCTCGATGAAGAAGTATTCTCTGCCGTAAGGCTTGCCAGAGAAGTTGGTTCTAAAGGACTTACCTACCCAGCGGTTTATAATGCAGCTAACGAGCAAGCAGTTGAAGCTTTCCATGAGAACAAAATCGGCTATCTAGAAATAGTTGAGATTATTGAAGAAACAATTCAGGTTCACAACACAGACAGTGAGCTGTCACTAGATTCCGTTCTTGAAGCAGAGCTGTGGGCGAGAAGCTTTGCTGATCAACTAATCAGTTCAAAAAACTGACAGCCTAATGTCAGAGACGATAAGTAGGTTTAGTGCATGATGACTTTTCTAAACTCCGTTAGCGGCTGGGTAATTCTTCTCCTTGGGCTAGCAATCTCAATTGGTTTACATGAGATAGGGCACCTTTGGCCAGCTAAAAAGTTTGGTGTCAAGGTAACCAGGTACATGATTGGATTTGGTCCGACACTCTTCTCCCGCAAACGAGGAGATACCGAATATGGAATCAAAGCAATTCCTTTAGGTGGATACATCCAGATGATTGGAATGCTCCCACCATCAAGTGCATTCAAGAATGCAAGCTTTAGAAGAACTACTTCAGAAGAAAAAATTGCTCCAGAAGATGTCGAGAAGACTTTCTATCGCTTAGCGCCTTGGAAGAAACTCATCATCATGTTTGGCGGCCCCTTCGCAAACCTGCTGATTGCACTCGTCCTCTCAATTGTTCTTCTCAGTGGGTTTGGTCAGTATGGCAGAACCACCTCTATTCAAGGTGTGGTTCAATGCGTTCCAACCGAAACCAACCCAAACTGTGACCAGGTTGGCGAGCCTTCACCGTCAGTTGTTGCAGGGCTTAGGGCTGACGATCAAATCGTTGAGCTAAACGGAACAAGAGTTACCAGCTGGGCTGAGGTCGAGACAATAATGTCCGCATCTGTGAACGAGGACATCCCAATCACGGTTCTGCGATCAGGTGTTGAACAAGGCCTCACGATAAAACCAGTTGAGATGACAATGAATGGCGTCACTAAGGTCTATCTCGGTGTTTATCTCAAAGTTGAGAAGTTCAAGGTAAGCCCAGTGGCAGCAGTTCAAGAGCTCGGCAACATGTTGGTCTCAACTGCGCAAATGATTGTCCAGCTCCCAGTTCAGGCAATCAACGCCGTTGCTGAAATCAACCCAAACGTAGAGCGAGACCAAAACGGAGCGATTTCTATAGTTGGCCTCGGGAAATTCTCAGGGGACATTGCTTCGAACTCTGAAATCACCCTTGAAGACAAATTTGCTTCGCAGTTGGCTCTTCTAATGTCTTTAAACGTTGCCCTCTTTGTTTTCAACATGATTCCTCTAGTTCCTCTGGATGGAGGGCACATTGCGGCGGGTCTTTACGAATGGGCGAAACGAGGTATTTGGCGTTTGCGAGGTAAGAAGCTTGAGCAGCCGGTTGATACCAGCAAGATGATGCCAGTTGCCTTTTTCGTGGCTGGGCTGCTGCTATTGCTAAGCGTTGTCTTGATAGTCAGAGATATCGTAAATCCTCTCCAGTTCTAGGCGCTTAGCCTTGAAATAGAGCTTGGCATTTAGACTTGTATCACCTATTGAACTGAGAAAGTAGTTATCTAAAGTGCCAGCGATCAATCTTGGACTTCCAAATACACCTCCAGTACTGACTCCTCGTCGCAAGACCAGACAAATCATGGTCGGAAACGTTCCGGTAGGCGGAGATGCACCTGTCTCGGTTCAGTCAATGACTACAACTCCAACAACCGACATCAACGCGACTCTGCAGCAGATCGCAGAGTTGACCGCTTCTGGTTGTGACATTGTTCGTGTTGCTTGCCCATCTCAGGACGACGCCGATGTTCTAAGAATTATTGCCAAGAAGTCACAGATTCCAGTAATCGCTGACATTCACTTCCAGCCGAAGTATGTCTTTCAGGCTATCGAAGCTGGTTGTGGTGCTGTCCGTGTGAACCCAGGAAACATCAGACAGTTTGATGACAAGGTTGGCGAAATTGCTAAGGCTGCCAAAGATGCCGGAGTTTCAATTCGAATTGGTGTGAACGCTGGATCACTTGACCCTCGTCTCCTACAGAAGTATGGAAAGCCGACAGCTGAGGCTTTGGTTGAATCTGCTGTTTGGGAAGCATCTTTGTTCGAGGAGCACGACTTCCACGACTTCAAGATCTCTGTAAAGCACAACGACCCTGTAGTTATGGTTCGTGCTTATGAACTTCTAGCTGAAAGAGGAGATTGGCCTCTACACCTTGGTGTTACAGAAGCAGGTCCTGCTTTCCAAGGAACAATCAAGTCGGCAGTTGCTTTCGGTGCGCTTTTGAGCAAGGGAATTGGAGACACAATTCGTGTTTCACTTTCAGCTCCACCGGTTGAGGAAATCAAAGTCGGCTCAAAGATTCTTGAGTCATTGAACCTTCGCCCACGTAAGTTTGAAATTGTTTCATGTCCTTCTTGTGGTCGTGCACAGGTAGATGTTTACAAGCTTGCTGAAGATGTAACTGCTGGACTAGAACACATGACTGTTCCACTTCGCGTTGCGGTTATGGGTTGTGTTGTAAACGGCCCTGGTGAAGCTCGTGAAGCAGACCTAGGTGTTGCTTCTGGTAACGGTAAGGGTCAGATTTTCGTAAAGGGTGAAGTTATCAAGACTGTCCCTGAGAGCGAAATTGTTGCAACTCTTATCGAAGAAGCAAATCGTTTGGCAGCAGAGATGGACCCAGCTTTGGTTGGCTCTCCACAAGTTGTCGTTGCTAAGAAAGACTAATTATGGTGCTTCGTATGTCGCAGTTATTCCTGCGCACCCTGCGTGAAGATCCAGCTGAAGCTGAAGTTGATAGCCACAAACTACTAGTTCGTGCTGGATACATTCGCCGTGCAGCACCTGGTATCTATACCTGGTTGCCGCTTGGTCTTGCTGTTAAGGCAAAGGTCGAACAAGTAGTTCGCGAAGAAATGAATCGAGCTGGCGCTCAAGAAGTATTCTTCCCAGCACTTCTTCCCAGAGAACCATTCGAGACAACAGGTCGTTGGACTGAGTATGGCGATAACTTGTTCCGTCTTCAAGACCGCAAGAAAGCGGACTACCTACTTGCACCAACGCATGAAGAGATGTTCACACTCTTGGTAAAGGATCTTTACTCAAGTTATAAAGACCTACCTTTGACTCTGTATCAAATTCAGAACAAGTACCGCGATGAAGCACGTCCTCGTGCAGGTCTACTTCGTGGTCGTGAGTTTGTGATGAAGGATGCTTATTCATTTGATGTGACTGATGAAGGGCTAGCAATTTCTTATCAAGCGCAGCGCGACGCTTATGAACGCATCTTTACTCGCCTTGGTATTGAGTACGTGATTGTGAAAGCTGATGCAGGCGCAATGGGTGGTTCTGCCAGCGAAGAGTTCCTATCACCGTCACCAATCGGAGAAGACACATTTGTTAGATCTGCTGGTGGTTATGCTGCCAACGTTGAAGCTGTAACTATTTCTGCACCGGATGAGTTGAGCGTTGAAGGTTTACCGGCTGCTGTTACTCACGAAACTCCTGGCACAAAGACTATTGATTCAGTGGTTGCATTCGCCGACAATTCTCTAGGAATGGCAGAGATTACAGCTGCTCACACTTTGAAGCACATTGTCCTCGCTCTCACTGATGTCAATCACAAACGTTCACTTGTAGTGGTTGGTCTTCCAGGCGATAGAGAGATGGAAGCCAAGAGAGCAGAAGTTGCTTTCCCCGGCTTTGAAGTTGAGCCTGCAACAGATGAAGACTTTGCTAAGAACCCAGGATTGGTTAAGGGTTTTATAGGTCCGGTAAAGAATGGTGTTCAGTTCCTTGGTGAGAAGGCTGAATCAAAGATTCGTTATCTTCTTGACCCTCGTGTTGTTAGGGGAACCTCTTGGGTTGCTGGCGCTAATCAAAGCGACAAGCACACTTTCAATTTGGTAGCAGGTAGAGACTTTGAAGCCGATGGTGTCGCTGACATCGCTGAAATCAGAGCGGGAGATCCTGCTCCAGATGGTAGTGGACCACTTGAACTAGCTCGAGGAATTGAAATTGGGCACGTGTTCCAACTTGGACGCAAGTATGCGCAAGCACTTGACCTAAAGGTTTTGGATGAAAACGGAAAGCTAGTCACTGTGACCATGGGCTCATACGGTATCGGTGTGACCAGAATCATTGCTGTTCTAGCTGAGGCTAACAACGATGAAAAAGGTTTGATCTGGCCTGAGAGCGTTGCTCCTGCGGATATCCATGTTGTTGCTGCTGGTAAAGATGAGGTTGTTTTCGAAACGGCTGAGCGTTTGGCTAAGGACTTGGAAGCAGCCGGTAAGTCAGTTCTTCTAGATGACCGCCTAAAGGTAAGCCCTGGAGTCAAGTTCAGCGATGCCGAACTTCTAGGCATTCCGCACATCATCATTGTCGGTCGTGGCCTAGAAAACGATGAAGTGGACCTCTGGGATAGACGCTCTGGCGAGAGACGCTCAGTCAAGGTAGAATTAGCGGTGACCGAGTCGATCTAGAGCCACAAGTTCCAGTCGCTCGCATAACTTACTAGCGGCCAGGAGGCGTCTCATGGATATCGATTTGAATGCTCTACGACTTGTTGAGCGTGACCGAGAAATCCCATTTGCCGAACTCGTCGAAATTATTGAAGCAGCTATTGTCGCTGCCTATAACAAGAGCGTTGGTCACAACGACTCTGCTCGTGCAGTCCTAGACCAGAAGACCGGCAAAGTCGCGATTATGGTTCCAGATACCGAAGAGCGCGATGCGCAGGGAAAACTTCTTACTGAAACTCCTGATGGCGTAAAGATTCCAGAAGTCGACAAAACTCCAGATAACTTTGGCCGTATCGCAGCAGCTGCAGCTAAGCAGGTTATTGCTCAGAGAATTCGTGGACTAACCGATGAAGGTCTTTACGGAGAATACAAGGCAAAGGTTGAAGAAATCGTTGCTGGAGAAATCCAGCAGGGACCTCGCCCATACATGGTTTACGTCAAGATCGGTGATGTTGAAGCAATTCTTCCTCCAGAAGAGCAGGTTCCGGGAGAAGACTACTCACACGGTAAGAGAATGCGTTTCTATGTCACCAAGGTAGACAAGAACGTTCGTGGCCAGGTTCAGATCAACGTATCTCGTACCCATCCAAGCTTGATTAGGAAGCTTTTTGCTCTCGAAGTTCCAGAAATCGCTAATGGTCAGGTCGAAATTGTTCAGGTAGCAAGAGAAGCCGGTCAGCGTACCAAGATTGCTGTTAGAACATCAGTTCCTGGGCTAAACGCTAAGGGTGCTTGCATTGGTGAACTAGGCCAAAGAGTTCGTGCCGTAACTGCAGAACTGAACGACGAGAAGATCGATATCGTTGATTACTCAGAGGATATCTCTAAGTTTGTGGCTCAAGCACTGTCTCCAGCCAAGGTTTCAGCTGCCTTTATCGTCAACGAGAAGGATGCTCCTAAGGACGAAAGACCTAAGGTTCGTGTTCTAGTCCCTGAATACCAGCTGTCTTTGGCTATTGGTAAAGAAGGTCAAAACTCACGTCTGGCCAGCAAGCTAACCGGAGCAAAGATCGACATCATGTCTGATGACATGGGGGATGACGAATAAAAGTCCACTTTTGACGGTTGTCATAAGGCTAGGGCTTTCTAGGGTGCAGGCATTAGAATGAATCCAGTTAGAACTTGCGTTGGCTGTCGTCAACATGGCAATCGAGCAGATTTATTGCGATTGGTCAGTATTCAGGGTTTATTGAGTATCGATTCCGCTAAAAGCCTGCCAGGTCGCGGTGTTTGGCTCCATAAAAGTCCAAGCTGCTTGCAAACTGCCATCGAACGCAGTGCATTCAGCCGGTCTTTGAAGGTAAAAGTGCAGTTACCGACGCAAATAAGTGATCTAGCCAAATTTATAGAACAGGCCGAATAGATGTTAGAAAACTAATGAGAACCTCGAAATGAGAACCTCAAAGCACTAAAGCCTGCCCTGACTGGGTAGGCCCCAGACAGGAGAAATTAAGTGGCGCTACCACGCGTATACGACATTGCTAAAGAGCTAGGTATTGAAACTGCCGAAGCCTTAGCCAAACTAAAAGACTTAGGCGAGTACGTTAAGAGCGGTTCGTCGACCATTGCACCGCCGGTTGCCAACAAGCTCCGTGCTGCATACCCAAACGCTAAGCCAAAGGCTGAAGAGCCTAAGGTCGAGAAGCCAACCAAGGCTAAGGCTGCTAAAGCGGAAACTGCTGAGCCAGTTGTTGAAGACAAGCCAGAAGTAAGCGCTAAGCCAGTCGATCCGGCTGCAACTCCAGAGGCTAAGCCTGAGAGCGCAGCAACACCTGCTGCGACACCTGCCGCAACTCCTGGCATTCCTCGTCCAGGAAACAATCCTTTTGCTGCCAACCAGGGCATGGGTATTCCACGCCCAATGGCAAGACCAGGTAACAACCCATTCGCTTCTAATCAAGGTATGGGTCGTCCTGGCCAACCAGGTAGCCGTCCAAGTGGACCTCGTCCAGCTGGTGCCGGTGGTCCTTCATCTAGACCGGGTGGACCTCGTCCAGCTGGAACAGGACGACCGCCAGGAACAGGCGCGCCTCGTCCAGCTGGTGCTGGTGCTCCAGGTGGAGCTCCAGGCTTCGGCGGTCCTGGTGGTAGACCAGGTGCTGGTGGCCGCGGTCGCGGTGGTGGCGCAGCTGGTGCATTCGGTAAGGGTGGATCAAGAAACGCTTCTAAGGCTAGAAAGTCAAAGAGAGCGAAACGCGAAGAATTCGAACTACGTTCAGCACCTAGCCTCGGTGGAGCAGTTGTTCCACGCGGTGACGGTAACACTGTCATTCGTCTTCGTCGCGGTTCATCTATTCAAGACTTCGCAGACAAGATTGATGCCAATGCAGGTCAGTTGATCACAGTGCTTTTCGCACTTGGTCAAATGGCAACTGCAACTGCGTCATTGGATGAAGATACTTTCCAGATTCTTGGTGTTGAACTTGGTTACAAGATTGAAATCGTTTCTCCTGAAGATGAAGAGCGCGAGCTATTCGATTCATTCGGTTTGGATATCTCAACCGATTACGAAGAAGACGAAGACGAGATGGAATACCGTGCTCCTGTTGTCACAGTGATGGGTCACGTTGACCACGGTAAGACCAGATTGCTTGACAAGATTCGAAACGCGAATGTTCAGGGCGGTGAAGCAGGTGGTATTACTCAGCACATTGGTGCTTACCAAGTTCACACCAACCATGAAGGTATTGATCGCGCAATTACATTCATCGATACACCTGGTCACGAAGCGTTCACCGCTATGCGTGCTCGTGGTGCTCAGGTAACTGACATTGCAATTCTTGTTGTTGCTGCAGATGACGGTGTTATGCCTCAGACAGTTGAAGCATTAAACCACGCTCAGTCTGCTGGTGTTCCAATTGTTGTTGCAGTAAACAAGGTCGATAAAGAAGGTGCAAACCCAGCCAAGATTCGCCAGCAGCTAACTGAGTTCAACTTGGTTGCTGAAGAGTATGGAGGAGACGTCATGTTCGTTGACGTATCTGCGCTAACTGGTGCAGGTATTCAGCAACTTCTTGATGCGGTTCTTCTAACTGCCGATGCTGCACTTGATCTAAGAGCTAACCCTCACCGCGATGCACGTGGTGTTGCTATCGAAGCAAACCTAGACAAGGGAAGAGGTTCTGTTGCAACAGTTCTAATTCAGTCTGGAACACTTCGTGTCGGTGACTCAATTGTTGCTGGTGCGGCTCACGGTCGTGTTCGTGCAATGTTCGATGAGAATGGTGCTGCTGTTGAAGCAGCTGAACCATCACGTCCAGTCCAGGTGCTAGGTCTTCAGTCAGTTCCTCGTGCGGGAGACACCTTCGTTGTTACTGAAGATGAGAGACAGGCAAGACAGATCGCTGAGAAGCGTGAAGCTGCTGACCGTAACGCTCTACTTGCTAAGACTCGTAAGCGCGTTAGCCTCGAAGACTTCACCAAGGCTCTTGAAGATGGCAAGGTTGAGGCTCTCAACTTGGTCATCAAGGGTGACGTTTCTGGTGCTGTTGAAGCTCTTGAAGATGCGTTGTTGAAGATTGAAGTTGATGATTCAGTTCATCTTCGAATCATTCACCGTGGTGTTGGTGCGATTACTGAGAGCGATGTCAACCTTGCAACTGTTGACAGTGCGATCATCATCGGTTTCAACGTCAAGCCAGATAACAAGGCTAGAGAGCGCGCAGACCGCGAAGGTGTTGAGATTCGTCAATACAGCGTTATCTACGCAGCACTTGAAGACATTGAGAAGTCCCTCAAGGGCATGCTCAAGCCTGAATACGAAGAAGCTCAGCTTGGAACTGCAGAAGTTCGAGAGATCTTCAAGTCTTCTAAGGTTGGCACCATTGCTGGTTCGATTGTTCGTTCTGGTTCTATCAAGCGCAACTCTTTGGCTCGAATCTCAAGAGGCGGAACAGTCCTTGCGGAGAACCTAAAGATCGAGTCATTGAAGCGATTCAAGGACGACGCTAACGAAGTTAAGACAGACTTTGAGTGTGGTATCGGTCTTGCTGGATTCAACGAGATTGAGCTTGGCGACATCATCGAGACCTACGAGATGCGTGAGAAGCCGAGAGTCTAATGGTTGATGCAGCACGCGCTAGACGTCTTGCAGAGCGAATCAAAGTTCTAACTGCAGACGCACTTGAGAAGGTAGTCAAAGATCCAGATCTAGGGTTTGTCACGATCACTGATGTGAGAGTGACCCCTGATCTGTCTCATGCGAAGATTTTCTATACCTTCTTTGGTGATGCAGCAGCGAGAGCTAAGAGCAACGACGTTATCGAAAGACACCGTGGAAAGATTCGCGGTGAAATCGGTAGACAACTTTCAATTCGTCTAACTCCAACAATCGAATTCATCTCTGATGAGGTTCCTGAAACAGCAGCGCACATGAACGATCTGTTAGCGCAAGCAAGAGCAAGAGATGCAGAGCTTGCCAAGCTAGCTAAAGATGCAGAGTTTGCTGCAGGGGAGAACCCATACAAAGAACCTAAAGTTATCGACGAAGAGAACGAGTAATTCTTGGCAACCCCTGGATTGTTGCTTGTTGATAAGCCCGAGGGAATCACCAGCCACGATGTTGTCAGCAAAGTTAGAAAAATTGTTGGCACAAGAAAAGTTGGTCACGCTGGAACTTTAGATCCGATGGCAACAGGGCTCCTTGTCCTAGGCATTGAATCTGGAACAAAACTTCTAACTTTCATTGTCGGTAAAGATAAGACCTACGAAGCAACTATTCGTTTAGGTTCTTCAACCGTCACAGATGATCGCGAAGGTGATGTTCTAACTTTTGCAACTCCTGAACTTCTAGCCGTAATCACTGAAGAAGCGATACTCGCTGGCATTTCAAAACTTACCGGTGTCATTCAGCAGAAACCTTCAGCTGTCTCAGCAATCAAAGTTGATGGCGAGAGAGCTTATGCAAGAGTGCGTGCAGGTGAAGAAGTTGACCTGCCGAGTAGAGAAGTAACAGTATCTAGATTTGAAGTCCTTGGTGAGGTTCGATTCACAAACGAATACATTGAGTTAGATGTTGTCGTTGATTGTTCAAGCGGCACATACATCAGAGCTCTTGCTAGAGACCTGGGTAAAGATCTGGGAGTTGGTGGTCATCTGACTGCACTTCGAAGAACTCGCATTGGTGAGTTTACTCTTTCAACTGCCTATGATTTCTCAGAAGGCTCACCAGTTAACATCATTGAGCAAGCAGAAGCAGCTAGGACATCTTTGCCATACATCGAGATATCAACCCAGGATGAGATTGATCTTCGATTTGGTAAGCGGATTTCAGGTAATGTCGCTGAGCCAACTGCCGCTCTTTGTTCTGGAGAGTTGGTGGCTGTTGTTGAACCAGCTGGTTCTATTTCCCTGAAATCGCTTGTTGTTTTCATCAAGGGGGACTCGAATGTTTGAGTGGGCATACCTCGCGCAGGTCTATCTGGCTCTAGTAGTTACTCTTTACTGTATTTTTCTAGGACTTATAAATAGACCACCTTCTTGGTGGTCCGTTGGTGCAGTTGCCCTAGTTGAAGGCTTCTTGCTGGTTCAGCTTGCCGTGACCATTGCTCTAGTTGCCTCAGGTAACCAGGCAAAGGGGGATACCGTCGAGTTCTTTGGGTACATCTTGACTGCTTTGATTGTCCCGCCGGCTGCTGTTGGCTGGGCAATTGTCGATAGAAGTCGCTGGTCTACGGTTGTTTTGGGGGTTTCCGGGCTAACTGTGGCCATTATGTTGGTCAGAATGTGGCAAATCTGGTCTGGAATTAGGTTCGGATCTGCCTAAGTAGTTAACCTGCCGTTAACCGACACTATAACTTTCGGTAAGCCTAAATGGGCAAACTACAAGGTATGAGTGAAGCCTCCGTAACAAATTCTGCGCCTGTCAGACGTAAACTCTCTGCAGGGCCTTTGAGCATAGGGGACAAGTGGTTCTTTAGAACCGCTTCAATCGCAGCAAACTTCTCATTCGTGCTGGTTCTCTTGATCCTTATCTTCCTTCTCATTCAAGCACTTCCAGCGATTACTTCACAGGGTTTGCCATTTATTTACGGAACTGAGTGGAATAACTCAAAAGATCCCATAGTTATGCAAATTGGCCCTATGATTTGGGGTTCTGTACTCATTGGTGCTCTTGGAGTTGTTTTTGCGACACCATTGGCAATTTCATTGGCTTATCTGATTGTCTTCATGTTGCCTTCGCGCTCAGCCAAGGCCGCCACAACTCTAGTGGATCTATTGGCAGCCCTTCCTTCAGTCATTCTCGGTTTGTGGGGTCTGTTCGTTTTTACCCCAGTCGCGGCTCAGTGGTCCTCCCTCTTGAACAGTTACGTCGGCTGGTTCCCACTTTTCCAGGTGAGTACCGCTGATAACGGATTTCTTGGTTCACCATTCATCGCAGGCTGGATTGTGGCCATCATGATTGTCCCAATCATCACAAGCATCACCAGAGAAGTTTTTAGTCAGCTCGATAGAGATTTGATTAATGGTGCTCTTGCTCTAGGTGGAAGTAGACTTTCGGTTTTTCGCAGAGTAATTTTCCCAACTTCTTCTGGGGCAGTTGTCGGAGGGGTGTTGCTAGGCCTTGGGCGAGCTCTAGGTGAAACCGTAGCCATTTTTTATGTTCTTCAACTTAGCTTCGACTTCAACTGGGCTCAAATATTAGAACCCAAAGGTGGAGCTGTCGCCTCGATGATTTTGTCCAAATTTGGAGAAGCAAGCGAAGAAGAAGTGTCCGGACTTATCGCAGCCGGCCTCGTTCTTTTTATCCTGACTCTAGGCATCAACTTCTTAGCCAGCGTTATTGTCAACCGAGCCCAGCCCTGGAGGAAAATTTAATGAGTTTTGCTCCACGACCTTCAGTTCAACCCTGGGCCAGGGTCAATAAGTCAAGAAAATCTCAAATCTTTTTAGCTAGCGTTTTGCCCTTGACGCTTTCAGCTCTTATTGTGTTTTTCACAGGCCTTGATCAAAATTTGGCTCTCGTGGGAGTGTTTCTGCCGCTTCAATTAGTTGCCGCAAGTTTGGTTGGATTCTTAGCCTTCGGTCGAAGGGGCGTCGGCGACTCCTTTCTTATTGTGCTGGTCGTCTTCTTATCTACGTTCGTTCTTGTTCTTCTGGTGTCGGTTATAGTCTCGTTGGTTTCGCAGGGAGCCAAGGCGTTTTCTTGGACTTTTCTGTCACAAAACAACATCTATGTAGCTAACACGACTTCCTTAGATTTTGGAGGGGTCGGTCATGCGGTAATTGGTACTTTGATGATTGTTGGGCTAACTACCATAGTGACAGTTCCTCTCGGACTAGCGATGGCGGTCTATCTAACACAGTCACAATCAAAGACCAAAGGCTTGGTCAGGACACTAACCCAAGCAATCAGCGGATTGCCTTCTGTTGTAGCTGGACTATTTATCATGTCTCTTGCTCTTACTTTGGGTTGGGAAAGAAGTGGACTTCTAGGTTCTATGGCGCTTCTGCCTTTGATGCTTCCGACTGTAGCCAGAGTCGCAGAAGAAGCTCTTCGATTAGTTCCAGTTGATTTGAGATACGCTGCATTGGCTCTTGGAGCTCCAAATTACAGAGCGTTCTTCCAAGTAATACTTCCTGCAGCAAAATCCGGTTTAGTGACCGCCATTTTGCTTGGTGTTGCTCGAATCATTGGCGAGACTGCGCCGTTGCTTCTAACAGTGCCAATCAATAATGGAACTTCTTGGAACATCTTCTCGGGCAACATGATGACATTGCCGGCATACATTTACGGCTATTTGGCCTCAGTGTTTGAGCCAAGCCAGAATCGTGCTTGGGGAGCCGCTCTAGTCCTTATGATTTTGGTTGCGTTGCTCTTTGGTGCAACCAGATTGCTATCAAGATCAAAGTCGCTCAAATCCAAACCAACCAAACAGAAAGCAAGCAAATGAACAGCTTGACGAAAGCCTCAACACTTAGTTCGGAAAACATTAGCGTTTGGTTCGGCCAGCGCCAGGTTCTAAGTGACGTAAATCTGGTATTCCCAGCAAATAAGGTGACCGCGCTGATTGGACCTTCTGGTTGCGGCAAGTCAACTTTCATCAGAACACTGAACCGCATGCACGAACTAATCCCAGGTGCCGGTCTCGCTGGTTCTGTTTATTTGGATGGCGAGGATATTTACGGGGAGGAATTCGACGCAGTTTCGGTAAGGATCAAGATTGGAATGGTTTTCCAGAAGCCAAACCCATTCCCGACAATGACAATTCGCGACAACATCCTCAGTGGATTGCGTCTTAGCGGCAGAAAAATCGAAAGTGCAGATGAGGTTGTCGAGACCTCTCTTCGTCGAGCTTCAATCTGGAACGAAGTAAAGGATCGACTAAACGATCAAGCAATTTCACTCTCTGGTGGACAGCAGCAACGCCTTTGTATTGCTCGCTCTCTGGCTATGAATCCTCAGGTTTTGTTGATGGACGAACCTTGTTCAGCGCTAGATCCAGGCTCAACTCGCAGAATTGAAGAGACTATCAAGGAGCTCAGCTCCAGCATGACAATCGTGATTGTCACCCACAACATGCAGCAAGCACAGCGTGTTTCAGACCAAACTGCCTTCTTCTTAGCGGATGACAACACACCTGGCGGAGTTGTCGAATTCGGCGCTACAGAGCAGATTTTCAATGGTCCAGTCGACCAGAGAACAAATGACTATGTAAACGGGCATTTCGGCTAAAAATCAAGTAACCAAACGTTAACCTGACCTTAGCCAAATCGCTAACAAAATCTAGCATTTTGTTATCTCAAAGCGATAACAATCAAAGTATCGAATAATCGATAAACCTAAAAATCAAGGAGAAAAATGTTCAAGAAGATCATTTCTATCGCAGCTTCTGCTGCTGTAGTTGCTGGTGTGCTTTTGGCTGCACCTGCTCAGGCTGCTGGTCAGTCAATCAACGGCTCAGGCTCGTCATTCGCAAACAACGGAATGCAGGCATGTGTCGCTGCATACACTAACAACGAAGTTACTTACACTTCAACAGGTTCAGGTACTGGTAGAAGCCAGTTTGCTGCAGGAACTACTAAGTTCGGCGCATCTGACTCTGTTTACTCATCAGGCTTCCCTACCGGAAACTACACAACTGTTCCGCTATTCGGTGGACCTGTTGCTTTCGTTTACACAGCTGCGGGTGTTGCAGATGGCTTGAACCTAACAGCTCAGAACATTTCTGACATTTTCCGCGGTGTAGTCACTAAGTGGAACGACGCTTCAATCAAGGTCAACAACACCAAGATCAAGTTGCCTAACAAGACCATCAAGGTTCTTTACCGTTCAGGTTCATCAGGTACAAGCGAAAACATCGCAGACTACCTAAGACAGAATCTTCCTGGCCAAGGCTGGGTAAAGAGCGGAACTTGGGCAACAGCAATTGGCTCAGGATACACCGTAAAGGGAACTGGCTACCCAACTTCAGGTGACCTTGCAACAGCAATTGAAGACTCACTGAACGCAATCACCTACTTCGACCTTTCAGATGCAATAACAACTGACGTATCTATTGCGAAACTGAAGAACGCTGCTGGCGCATTCGTTGCTCCTACAGCTTCAGCTGCAGCGAAGTTCCTAAACGCTCAGACTTTTGTAACAGGTGGAACAGATGCAACCAACGGAACTGTAACTGTTGACTTCACAAAGTCAGTTTCAGGCGCTTACCAGTTGTCAATCTTGGTATACGGTCTGGCACCTCGTTTCGTTCCAACTGCAACCAACAAGGTAAGCACCGACGCAGTGAAGTTAGCTGTCGGGGACTTCTTCAAGTATGTTGTTGGTAGCTGTATCCCAGCAAAGGCTGCATCACTTGGTTATGTTCCTCTTGGCGGAAAGCTCAAGACAAACGCACTTAACCAGATCAAGTTAATCGGCTAGTTTCAACAAACGATTAGCGGTAGCGCGGTTGAGATTTTCTCAACCGCGCTACCGTTTGTTTATAAGCACTTTTCAGTTCAACCAGGATTAGAGATATGAAGATTTCACGAATTTTTGCAAGCATTGCAATCGCATCCTCTGCGACACTAGCCTTGACAGCTTGTGATCCCCCAATACCACCTGAAGTCCAAGCCGCTCTTGCTGAAATGTCTTACACCTGCGTGGATGGCAACATTTCAGTTAGCTCACCCGAATACATGAATGACATAGTTGTCGGTTGGGCCGATTCACTAACTTACTCATGCGTAGACCCAGAACCAACAATGACTTTCGAAGTTACCACCGATTCAATGGCGTTGGTAGATGCTCAAATCTCTTCTTACCCTGCCACCTGCACACCGCTGCAAACAGTTCCAGTTGCAGTTGACGCAGGCGTTCTTGTCTACAATCTTCCGGATGTTGGTAGCCTCAACATTTCTGCTCAGAACCTGGCTGGGCTTTTAACAGGTTCAATCACTAACTGGGAGCAGCTAGCTACTGACAACCCCAGCTACACAATGCCAAATCTTCCAATCTCGGTGCTACCTGAGGCGGACTCAATTGCTTTAAATGCGGTTGAAGATTTCCTGAAGCTCTCCGGAGTTGCATCTGATGACGAACTAATTGTTGGGTCCGTTGCGACTCCGAACGCTGATCAGTACATGGCTCTAGAACTCGGTCAAGTTGCTGTAGTTCCATACAGCTATGCGGTTTATCTAGGGCTTTATCCGGCTGCAATTTTCCTTGAACTTGACCCTGAGACCAACGAGCCTGTGATTGCTGTTCCGGATCTTGAGGGCATTCAATCTGGTGCTAGCCAGTATGCATTAACCAAGTCCGATTCTGGCATCTCGGTGAAACTAGACCCAAGCATCACTCCAACCGCTGCCTCCGGCTTTGAAGCTCCTAAGCCATACCAGGCTGTTTATCCGGTCAATTACTACACCTGTAGTGATGAGACTCTAGTGCCTCGAGCAATAGCTAGATTTATGCTTCGCCTTGACCAGCAAGGCTCACTGGGTGGATATAACTTCGCACCTCTTGCGGAAAACTTGAGAATTGAATCTTTGTTTAGTATCAGCAAGGGACTTCCATCTCCAAAACCTATCCCAACCGAATAGCAGGTTAGGCTTGACGCTATGAGTTCTATGCGTCAAGAACGTGGCATCGGAAATTTGGTAGTTGCCGTTTATGGAGTCTTTGCACTTTCAGCGACCGTCAGAGCCTCCTACCAGCTGATTCGTAGATATGAAGAAGCACCGCTTGCCTATTGGCTAAGCCTCTTCTCCGCTTTGATTTATGTTGTCGCCACAATTGCATTGGCTAGAAACAAAGTTGTTCTTGCAAAGTACACGTTGATCTTTGAACTGGTTGGTGTGATTGCAATAGGTCTTTTGAGTGTTCTAGTTCCTAGTCTCTTTGCACACCCAACAGTCTGGTCCTTCTTTGGCATGGGCTATGGATTTATACCTTTGGTATTGCCAATCTTCGGCCTCTGGTGGGTTTCAGCTAGGAAGAGTTCACTCAAGTGATCAGCGTTGCCAGTATTGATTCAGTCCCAGCCGAACTCGGCTCAACTGTAGTTACCATCGGTAAGTTTGACGGCATTCACTTAGGACACCAGGCTCTAATTGCTGAAACAGTGAACATTGCAGAAGAGCACATGCTGGTTCCAGCTCTCATTACATTTGATAAGCACCCAGGTTCGTACCTTGACCCAAAGACCTCTCCGCTTCCACTAATCGGTCCAACTCAGAAGGCTGAACTTCTGGATGAAGCTGGCATCGAGCTGTTAGTTACTCTGTCTTTTGACGAAGCCTTAGCAGGTCTAAGTGCCCGAGAGTTTGTTGAACAGATATTGATCCAAGGCCTGAACGCTAAAGCTTTGGTAGTCGGAGAAGACTTCAAGTTTGGTTCTGGTCAAGAAGGAGATGTTAACACCCTTCGTGATCTTGGACTAGAGCTCGGTTTCACTGTGCTGCTTGTTCCAAGCATTGAAGTTGATGGTGTCCGAGTATCAACAACTCACATTCGTAACCTGTTAGAAGCAGGGGATGTGAAGGCTGCAGCTAAGTTCTTAGGAAGATTGCACTGCACTAGGGGAGAAGTTGAGCACGGTCTAAAGATTGGGCGAGAACTAGGCTTTCCAACTGCCAACATCTCTAGATCAGCTGAAGGTTTCTTGCCTAAGGACGGCGTTTACGCCGGCTGGCTATTCGATGCCCAAGGGGAGAGATACCCTGCTGCGCTATCAATTGGAATCAATCAAACTATCACTGAGGTACCTAGACTCTTAGAAGTTCACGTGCTTGATCGCAAAGACCTGGACTTGTATTTCCAGATAGTAACCATCGAATATGTGGACTTTATTCGGCCATCACTCAAGTTCGCTGGGGTAGAAGAGCTGATTGTGTCCATAAACGCAGACCTGGACAAGATCAGGGTCATTCTGGGCTAGCCAAGCCTCCTCTATCTGGACTAAGATGGAGAGGTTGCCGTGTATCGGCCGCGGATCTACAGAGCAATATTCACAAGGTTTATTGCGCCGCGCAGCGAGCCTCGAGAGGAACCCCAATGGCACTGGACGCTACAAAGAAAACTGAAATTATCAAAGCATATGCAACCCACGAAGGTGACACCGGTTCTCCTGAGGTTCAGATTGCTGTTCTAACCGAACGCATCAAGGAACTAACAGAGCACCTAAAGGACCACAAGCACGACCACCACTCACGTCGTGGCCTATTGCTTCTTGTTGGTCAGCGTCGTCGTCTGCTTGGTTACTTGCAGAACGTTGAGATCGACCGTTACCGTGCGCTTATTGAGCGTCTAGGTCT
>Ga0209550_10001597_pt1 | contig 21733 bp, 18 predicted proteins | sample LauGreSuBDMM15SN_2_FD_187567 | JGI IMG/M metagenome (GOLD analysis project Ga0209550, IMG submission 187567) | Freshwater lake microbial communities from Lake Michigan, USA - Su13.BD.MM15.SN (SPAdes) (version 5) | ecosystem: Environmental > Aquatic > Freshwater > Lake | place: Lake Michigan... | reverse complement strand
GGCGTTGAGCGTCAAGCTCGCCCCTGAGGTGCTCAGATTTACAGCGCCCGTGCTGACAATGGCGCTGCCGCCCGACAAGGCCAGTGTGCCTGCACTCACGGTGGTGGTGCCCGTGTAGGAATTGGCGCCACTGAGTGTGAGGGTGCCTGTGCCTAACTGGGTGATGGCCCCGCTGCCACTGATCACGCCAGCAAAAGAATCGTTGGTGGAGCGATTGAAACTGAGCGTTGCATTGTTGAGCACGTTGCCCGTGATGCTGCCGCCCTCGCCCAACTGCAAGGTGCCCGCGCTGATGGTGGTGCCGCCGTCGTAGGTGTTGGCACCGGACAGCGTCAGCGTGCCTGCACCGGTTTTGGTCACACCGCCTGTGCCGCCGATGGCTCCGGCAAATGTCGTGTCATTGGTATTATTTGCGACGAGCGTGTTGCTGCCCAGGGTGACGCTGGTGCCCACCACACCGGTCAAAGAGCCTACACTTTGAGTCGCGTTGATTGTCAAATTTGCGCCCGCTGTGTCCAAGATCACTGCGCTAATGCTGAGCATGGCTCTGCTGCCTGACAAGGCCAGCGTGCCTGCACTCACGGTGGTGTTGCCAACGTAGGTATTGACACCACTCAAAGTGAAAGTGCCGCTGCCTTTTTTGGTCAAACCACCCGAGCCAGTGACTATACCGGCATGCTCTGTGTTACTTGCATCGCCCGTGGTCAGTGTGTTACTGCCCAAGTTCACCATGGTACCCGACACCCCCGTCAATGAGCCCAGCGTCTGCGATGCGCTGAGCGTCAAGGTCGCTCCTGAGGTGCTCAGATTCACCGCGCCCGTGCTGGCAATGGCGCTGCCGCCATCCAACACCAATGAGCCCGCACTCACCGTGGTGGTCCCTGTGTAGGTGTTGGCGCCGCTGAGGGTAAGGGTACCTGAGCCACTCTTGGTCAAGCTGCCCGACCCGCTGAACACACCCTCGAACTTGCGTGAACCGCTGGAGCCGCTGTTGTTGAGGTCCAAATTCAGCGCATCTCCGATGCTGCCAATGGTCACACCGGCATTGACTTGAATCTGGTTAGCCGCCGTCAAATTGAGCGTGGCGGCTGCACCGCTGGTCTTGATGATGTCGCTTTCAACGTCGATGTTGCCACTCTGGCTGCCAGCTGAACCGGTGGTGATGCTCACATTGCTGCCCGAATTCAAGGCCGCCACAATGCTGCTGGCCCGAATCACGCTGGTGTCGCTGGTGGAGGTGTATGGGTCGCCATAAGGTGCACCGGCAAGCGTCCGGCTGTCACTGATGATGATGTCGTAGGGATCGAGCAACCAAGTACCCGCTTGTCCCAGCGCAGAGGTGGTGCGCACCACAGCGTCCGTGCCTACGGCAAGTTGCGCACCCGAGGTTTCAACAAAACCGCCATCTCCACCTTGGGGGCCAGCGTTGGCCAGAATGGTGCCGTTGAAAGTGGTTGAACCTTGGCTGAGATTGCTCCACACAATGGCTGTGCCGCCGTCGCCCCGATCGGTGGCCGAAACATCGATGTTCGCGCCCGCCTCGACATTCACCGTTTGGGCTTGAAGCAAGTCGCCTTGACCTTGGCGGTTACCGCCCACCAGCACTGTACCGCCCCCGGTTGCACCAGTGGCCAAGAGGCTGGCACCTTCCTTGAGCGCAATGGCGTTGCCAGTGATGACCACCTGACCGCCTGGCCCGGCAGAGGACGATGCATCCAATTTGCCAGAGACTTTCACTTGGCCATAGTTACCTGCATCCAGCCGGATCACGCCCCCCACCCGGGTGGCGCTGCTGGCCTCCACGCTGCCTGAACTCTTGATCACGGCACGCGCCAATGAACTGGCGGCGCGGGCGCTCATGAACACGGTGCCGTCTTCGGCACTGACCAAACCCTTGTTGTCAATCAGCGCAGCGATGGCACCCCGCTCCACCACCACACCCACGCCACTGGCGGAATTGGTCAGGGTGAAGGCCTCTCCGGCGGCCAGCATCACCGTGCCCAGCTTGGCCCGGATGATGCCCTCGTTGCGCACCTCGGGTGCCAGCAGGGCAATCATGCCCCCCTCTAGTGCTGTCAGTTGGCCTTGGTTGATGACCGCGCCCTGGCCGCCTTCCAGGCGGTATTGGCCGTTCATGAAATCCTGATCGCTCATGCGCATGGTGCTGGCCACCAGACCGCGCACATCGACTTGACCGCTTGCACCAAACACCACGCCACTGGGGTTGAGCAAGAAGACCTGGCCATTGGCACTGAGCTTGCCCATGATTTGCGACTCGGCACCAGCCGCGACCCGATTGAGCACGGTGGACGTGGCACTGGGTTGCACAAACCGCACCGAAGCCGCCGAGCCAATGTCAAAACTGCTCCAGTTGATGACGGCCGAGTTGCTGGTTTGCTGGACCGTCATGCTGGCCGCAGTTTGGTGGATTGCCGCGAAACCGGCCGCAACCGATGCGCCCTTTGGCAAGGTGCTGGGGGCGACTTCGCCCGCCTCACCCCATGAGGGGATCAAAATCGCCAACGCCACCAACATACCGAAAGCCAATAGGCCAGGCCGAGGCAGCGGGGGCGCAGGCGGAGACAAACCAAACCACTCTTTCACTTGCGATTGCGAGCGTCGGCGAATCACCCGGCTGACCGAAGAGCCCAAGGTGCCACAACTGCGCGCGCACTCGCTCACCGCCACCCAGCAAGCATGGGCTTTGTTCCAGACGAGGCGGTACGGATGGGTCATCAGTAGCTGTGGACCAAGTTGAGCCAGTAACGGCTTTTTTGACTCGATCTGTCGTTCTCGACCATGCCCGATTCAGACAAGAGCGCACCCGGATTGACGCCAATTCGGCGTGCCGCCACGACTTTGAGGGCGGTGGACGGAGTCAGCTGGTAACTCAAACCTGCGCCCCAGCCGCTCAGGCTGTAACGGTTGGGTGTTGGCAAATTGTCAACAGCAGGACGCTTGCTGATGCGCACCGTCCCCCAGTCGTAAAACACTTGCCACTGCCAACGCTCGGAAACGGGAATGCGCCATTCCAAACTGGCCGTGGCGGCCTCATCGCCCGAGCCTTCCGAGCTGGGATAGGCCCTGACACCTTGGGCGCCCCCTAAGGACATGCGGTCTGAAGAGTCCAGGTTTTTAAAACTGCGCTGGCCATTCAAGGTAAGCCACCCTTGATGGCCGCTGTCCATCACCTGAACCAAGGTGAGGTTACCGTTCAGTTTGTGGTATCGACCTTGTGTTTGGAGTCCTTCAGCATCGCTTTTTTGGTTCGATGGATTGGCCGACAGATCGACATCGCCATGGGTCCAGCCCATGCGCCAAAAAGCGCTGGCTTTGGTGGCTGAAGTCCACTCACCAGACAAGCCCAAGACACCCGATTGGACTTGGCGCTTAGACTCATAGCCGTTGGTGGTGTCGGCAAAACGTGAGCGGTTGAACTGGGCTGATGCCGCCACTCTGATCAAACGCGAATAGAACAAGGGCCGGCTCCAGTCGACACCATCGGTTAGGGCGATGCCAGAAACCACCGGGTCGTTGACGCCCCCCAACAATTGATAGCGCATGTTGGAATACGACAGGCCCAGACGAGAACCGCTGTAGCCCACAGGCACGCTGTAGGCGAAGCGCCCATAGTTCACGGCTTGTGTGGCCATGAGGTTGGTCGACAACTGGTCGCCATGCGCACTGGGGTTGTTCCAATTGATGTTCAAACTGGCACGGTCCGAACCTGTGCGGGCGTTGCCCCAATTGTCCAGCGAGCCTGACCCGTCCAGTGCGGGCGTTTGCACGATGGTGGCCACCACATCGGTGGTGTTGGGGGTACTGCCGGCTTTGAGGGCGGCACTGGCGTCGACGCCCGGCAACGCTTGAACCACGTTCAAGGCACCCTCCAGCATCCGCAAATTCAGTGGCTTGCCTTGAACATAAGCCTGACCAAAGGTTTTTTCAACGCGATCGGCAGAAATCGGCAGCGATAAACGGTCCACGATTTCAAGCACGCCCATCAAGCCCTCCGACACCACCAAGCGCACCACGCCGTCTTGAATGTCTTGGGGCGGCAAGCTCACCTGCGCCAACCAGCCCAGTTGTTGGTAGGCCTCTTCAAGGGCTGGCACCAAGCGGCGCAACTCGGTCAAATCCAGTTCACGGTTCAACCAAGGTGCCAGCACGGCATCCATGGCTTTCTTTGCCATGACTTGACCACCTTGCACGTCAAAGCGCTGAACCTTGAACATGACACCCCCTGAAGCCGCCACAGGCGCAGCGGGAACAGCGATCGGCTGGGTCTGAACCGGTGCTTTGGGCTGCATTGACTTTTGGATGTCGCGCTGTATAGATCCAGCGTCCGGCACCTGGTTGGGACTGGACTGCGCCAAAAGCCACGGCGTCCAAGCCAAGCCCAGAAGCAAAATGGCCCTGCGAATGGACTTAAAAGCCATTTCTTTCATCAAGCATTCTCCACAACTGCAGGTGTATTGGCTTGTGATGGTTCATTCTTTGCGGCCGCCAATTGGGCCTGAATTTTGGCTTGGGCCGCAATCATTTGGGTGCCCAATTGCGCTGCTTCGGCAAAGTGACGGGCTACCAAGTTTTTAAGTTCATCGATTTGAGCCATGGCGTAATGGATATCCGGAAAAATCGCTGGCATCTCGACCAAACGGTCACCCTCTACCAACATACTGGATCTCACAGCCACGCCACCGCTGACAATTTGGACGACAAACACACCACGCCCCGTGATGGGGTTACCTTCTTGAGGTGCAGGAGATGGCTGAGCTTGCTCAGTTTCCAAGTTGCTTGCCTCGTGTGGCTTGCCCGTCATACCTCTGTCCGTCATCCGTTTCACCTTTATCAACCAGGGTAATTACCCATAAAAAATAGCAAAGTCGTTAATTTTTGCCGGAAATTTGAACTTTTATTTAAAAAAAATTCTTTGCAACGTCAACTGTTTGACACTTCCATTGTGATACTAATTGATGAAAATGAAAAATATTGAATAAAAATCATAATTGGGTCAATAATTACGTTATTGTAATTTTTCGCAATTACATTAACACGCCAATAGGTTTATAAATAAATCTTTTGAGTCAGATAATCTGATCTTCCCCAGGCGTTTGCTGGCAAACCTGACCCAACAGATTGCACCAAACTTGAGCCTGTTTGCTGCCATAGCCCGCAGCAGTCATAGCGCTTATTTTCGGAAATGTGGATTTTTTTTCGCCTACTTTTCAGTAAGTGGCTTAGGTGTTGGCGATGGAGGCTTGGTCAAGATGAAAGTACTGTTGGTTGAAGACGACGCACAAATCAGCGCATTGGTGATCAATGCATTGCGTCAGGCTAACTTTGATGTGGACCACACCGACAATGGCTTAACCGGTTTGGAAAAATCCGCTACAGGACTGTACGACCTGCTTGTCTTGGACTTGATGCTGCCTGGGCTTGATGGGCTGGCGTTGCTCAAACGCATGAAAGAAATGTCTCAATGGATACCTACACTCATATTGAGTGCCAAAGGGGACTTGGACGACCGCTTATTGGGGTTTGAATTAGGCGCTTGCGACTACATCCCCAAACCCTTTTATGTGGAAGAACTGGTTGCTCGCGTCCGGGCCGCTCTGGCCAAAAGAGAGGGCATCACCGATCAAAGTTTGATGGTGGGTGATTTGCGCCTTGACAGGCTCAGTCGACAAGCACATTGGCAGGGCATCAATGCCACCTTGAGTCAGCGGGAGTTCAGCGTTTTGGAGCTTTTGATGCGCTCTCCTGGGCATATTTTTTCAAGGAAACAAATCTTGCTGCATGTCTGGGAAATCGACTTTGACCCCAACACCAATGTGGTGGACGTCTGCATACAAAGGATCAAGCGAAAACTCACCCGTCATCTCAACACAAATGTTGAGTTACCGATTGACTCCGTTCGCGGTGTTGGGTATCGAATGAACAAAAGCGCTTGAAACATGCTTTCCTTTTTCAAAATTAACCTCAAAAAATCTTTTAAGGTTTACGTTTTTATCCACGTTTTCTTTGCAGCAGCCTGCATCATTTTCATCAACAGGCTAGTCAGTCAATATTTTTTACAAGACCAACTGACCCAGCAAATACAAACCAATTTAGTCAAAGACATTGTGGCCTGCGGCCATTTGATGTACAACAAAGAAGCGTTTTTGATTTGCAACTCCAGCAATGGCGAACACAATGTTTCAAGGCTTGTGAACAAGGAATACGTCCTCTGCGTTGCAAACCCATCTGCTCCCTCCTTGGCTATCGGCGTTTGTCAAAAGCTGGCGGGCATCGAATTGCCAGTTCAAACAGATGTTCCCCATGGGCGTCTTGGGATCGTCGGTCAAGACAATGAGCAGTGGTATGTGGCCCGTAAAAACGACGACACCCAGGCCTACGCCCTGATGCTGCCCACCTCTGCCGCCTCGGATTTGAGGTACGAAATTTGGGCGCTTCGCGATCGCAATTTGATATTCACGCTGCCATTCATTCTTTTGAGCCTTGGATTGCTGACTTTTTATATCACCCGGCTTTTGTTCAAACCGGTCCAATCCATCAAAAACACGCTGACCGTTTTGGAGCCGCAGCACTTGGATCGGGCGACTGAGTTGCACAGTCCGTTTTACGAGTTCGATGAATTCTTGAAAATCTTCGATGAACTTCGCCAAAGACTACAAAAAAGTTTTACCAAAGCTCGCCGCTTTGCGTCCGATGCCTCCCACGAATTGCGCACGCCATTGACAATTTTGAGAGGCCATGCCGAAGAAATGATCACAGAGCTGCCCACAGGCTCTGACAGTCAAATTCGAATGCGCGTCATTGCCGATCAAGTGGATCATTTGATCGATATTTCCTCCAAATTGTTGTTGCTTTCGCAGGCTGATGCCAACAGCATGAAGCTCCAATTAGAAAGTCTGGACTTCAGCCAATTGGTCTGGAATTGGACTCAAGACGCGCGCTCTTTTGACGAACGTATCGAGATCAAACACAGCATCGAACCCCGCATTAGCTGCCGGGGTGATCGCCTGCTTTTGCTTCAAGTGATGCAAAATCTCTACACCAATGCGATCAATTACAACATCGACGAAGGTTGGTTGCGCATCACACTCAAACAGCAAGCTGGTGAGATTTTGTTGTGCTTTGAAAACCCCAGCGAAATGATCCCCGCAGATTTTTCAAGTCGAGCTTTTGACCGTTTCTACCGAGGTCCCGATTCGCTCGCCAGAGGCATCAAGGGTTATGGTTTGGGACTCAGCCTGTGCCAAGAGATCGCCAAAGTGCATGGTGGATCCATCACCATCGAGACCACCCATGACCGTGTTTGGATCACGCTCATCTTGCCCGTAACGACATGACGGATAGCTCTCGATTTTCGCGAGACGTCTGTCATTGATTGGGGGGGCGCACAAAAAAACCGCCCGAGGGCGGTTTGAACGGACCCAAGGGGACTGCACAGTCCGCTCGAGCCAGCGTGGACATCAGGCCTTTTTGGCCCAAGCCGAGCACCAACCTTTGGCAGCCACTTGCTTGCCGGCAAACAAGGGGCAACCGCCTGCCGCAGCCCCGGCCTTGGCTTGGAACAAGGCACAGTTGGCGCAGTTGGCACCCGCTGCCATTTTGGGAAATTTGGCTTTGTCGACCTTGCTGGCATCGGCTTTGTAAGCCAAGCCCGCAGCTTGTGGGTCTTTTTCGTCAACCATGGCTTGGGCTGCCGCCTCGCCGACCACCATAACGGCAGTGGCAGCGGTGGCCACTTGCATCATGAACACACGGCGAGTGGAGGGGGTAGAAGTGAAACGGGACATGCAAGACTCCTCGAAGGGTAAATCAAAAAATTACTAAGCAGTTCATTGTGCGCCACATCAGTTACCTTGTCACGCGGGGCGTGATACCCGAGCAATTCACACAGGAAAGCCAGGGCTTTTCAATGTCAACCGCAATGGACAGGGGCGTGTCAAAATGCGGAGTGGATTTCTAACGTATCTGATACAAAGGTTCTGACATGATGCAACTGCTTTTTGGATTGGCCATTTTTTTGGGTATTCACTCTTTGCAAAGTTTGGCCCCGCAGCTGCGCCAAAACGGCATCGACCGCTGGGGCGCGCTGGGTTTCAAGGCTGTTTACGCTGCAGTCTCGGTGCTCGGGCTTTATTTGTTGGTGCAAGGCTACAGCCAAGCCCGGCTCGACCCGGTGGTACTTTGGACACCGCCACGCGGCATGCAGCACGCCACCATTTTGCTGATGTGGCTGTCCATGGTCTTGCTGTTGGCCAGCTATGTGCCCGGCAACCAGATCAAAGCCAAACTGCGACACCCCATGACCTTGTCGGTCAAAGTTTGGGCGCTGGGCCATTTGCTGTCGAACGGTAATTTGGCCGATGTGCTCTTGTTCGGAGGTTTCCTTGTCTGGGCCGTGTTGGTTTTTCGTGCTGCTCGCAAGCGCGACCGCCACAGCCTGCACAGCGCGCCCGAGGGCAAGCTCAAGAGCACCTTAATCACGGTGGCGCTGGGCACAGGCCTCTGGGCGGCATTTTTGATGGGCGGTTTGCACCTTTGGCTGGTGGGCGTGATGCCCTTCACACGGGCCGGCTGAGCCAACCACATCGCGAGGGACTTGAAGGCCTTCAAACTGGTGGAATTAAAAAAATTGACTTTTATACCACTCAGGAATAAGATCGCTGGTTGTTCAACATCACTCATTGGACAAGACGCATTCTGCTCACAAGGCGTTTGCTCAAGCATCGATTGACCTCGACCACCTTGCCCTGTTGAGCTGCAGGCTTGGGTATTTTTTCTCACAGCTCTGCACAAGCCCCTGGATGGTTTGCGACTTGATTGACTTTGATTTCTCCGATAACCACCCGCACGGGCTCCCAAGTCGTTTTGCCCTCGACCCCCTCTTTTTGTTCCGGCCTTGGCCGAACCTCTGCCTCTTTCGCTGCGCGACAAACTCGCCCTGACCTGCAGGGTTTGGCGTTGACAGCCCCTGTGCACGCAATGGCCTGCACCTTCATCCAACACACTGCGCGACGCGTCCTCTACACGATTCGCGACTGGCTGCAAAACAGCCCCCGCCCAGAACCCATGTGCTGAAACCGCAAGGCTTTGCACGTTTCCCTGCGGCTTCTGTCAAGAAGTCGCTTTTCCCTGCATGTCGGCTTTGTTTTGAAGCTGCCACGCCACCTCTCTGAAAGGCTCAACCATGAGCAGCAAAATTTACGTGGGCAACTTGCCCTACACCATCGACGACGCCAGCTTGCGTCAAAACTTTTCCGAGTTTGGCGGCGTCATGTCGGCCAAAGTCATGATGGACCGTGACACTGGTCGCTCCAAAGGTTTCGCCTTTGTCGAAATGTCCAGCGCCGAAGAAGCCCAAGCCGCCATCACCGGCCTGAACGGCATGTCGGTCAGCGGTCGCTCGATCGTGGTGAACATCTCTAAGCCCAAAGAGCCTAGCACCGGCTTCGGCAGCGGCTACCGCGACACCCGCAACTGATCTTTTCAGATGCCCGCAAATAAGCCGCCTCACAGCGGCTTTTTTGTGCCTGCGCCACCCCAGCGCAGCGCTGTCGAAAACGCAGGCTAGCCGTTGCCAGTGTTGAACTGCAATGCTGCCAGGCTCGCGTAAAGCCCACCCTTGGCTTGCAACTCGGCATGAGTGCCTTGCTCCATCAGGCGTCCGCGCTCGAGCACCCAAATCACGTCGGCGCGTTGCACCGTGGCCAGGCGATGGGCAATCACCAGCGTGGTGCGGCCGACCATGGCTTTGTCCAGCGCGGCTTGCACCATTTTTTCGCTTTGCGCGTCGAGTGCGCTGGTGGCCTCGTCCAGCAGCAACAGCGGTGGGTTTTTCAGGATGGCCCGTGCAATGGCGATGCGTTGGCGCTGCCCGCCCGACAAGCGCACGCCGCGGTCTCCCAAATAAGTGTCAAAGCCTTCGGGCAATTCGCGGATGAACTCTTGCGCGTAGGCGGCCTCGGCGGCGGCCAGCACCTCTTGCAGGCTGGCCTCGGGGCGGCCGTAGCGGATGTTCTCGATCACCGTGCCCGAAAAAATCACGGGCTCCTGCGGCACGATGGCCATGCGCTCGCGCAGGCCTTGCAAGTCCATCTGATCGATCGGCACACCGTCCAGCACAATGCGGCCCGATTGTGGGTCGTGAAAACGCATCAGCAAATCAAACAAAGTGGTTTTGCCCGCACCACTCGGGCCCACCACAGCCACCGTCTGTCCGGATTCAATCTGGCCGCTGAGTTGGTCCAGCGCCCAAGTGCCGGGGCGCGAGGGGTAATGAAAGCGCAGCGCTTCGATCTGGAGCGATGAGCCACCTTGTGGCCAAGCGGCCTTTTGCGGATCGGCGGCGATCTTCAAATTCGACTCGGTGTGCAGCAACTCCATCAGGCGCTCCGTAGCCCCAGCCGCGCGCAGCATGTCGCCGTAAACCTCGCCCAGCACCGCAAAAGCACTGGCCAACAAGATCACGTAAAACACCGTCTCGCCCAACTGGCCTGCGGTGCTGGTGCCCGCACGCACCGCCAGCGTGCCCATGTACAGGCCCCACAGCAGCACCGCGCTGGACGCCATGATGATGAAGCCCACCAGCACCGAACGCGCGCGGATGCGCTTGAGTGCCGTGCCCAAGGCTTTTGTGGTCGAGTCGATGAAGCGGCGCGTCTCGCGGCCTTCGGCCGAGTAGCTTTGCACCACGCTGATCGCGTTGAGCACCTCAGAGGCGATGGCACTCGAATCGGCCACCCGGTCCTGGTTGGCGCGTGACAAGCGGCGCACGCGGCGGCCCAGGTAGACGCTGGGGAAAATCACCGCCGCCAGCACCGCCACCACCTGCAGCATCAGCACAGGGTTGGTCCACACCAGCATCAAGAGCGCGCCGGTGCCCATGACCAGGTTGCGCAGACCCATGGAAAACGACGAACCCACCACGGTTTGCACCAAGGTGGTGTCGTTGGTGAGGCGCGAGAGCACTTCGCCCGATTGCGTAGTTTCAAAAAAAGCGGGGCTCTGCTTGAGCACATGGCCGTACACCGCGTTGCGCAAGTCGGCGGTGATGCGTTCGCCCAACCAGCTCACCATGTAAAAGCGCCCGGCCGAAAACACCGCCAAAGCCGCGGCCACGCCAAACAGTTGCAAAAAGTTGCCCGACAACTGGTCGGCCGGAGCACCCGTGGACAGGCCTTGGTCGATCAGTTGGCGCAAAACCCAAGGAAACGCCAGCGTGGTGCCAGCGGCCAGCAACAAAAACAGGGCCGCAAAGCCCAAGCCGACGCGGTAAGGCTTGAAGAATGGAAGCAGGCCCGAAAGCGATTGATGAGGAGCAGCCATGAACAATCAAAAAAACCCGGGGGGGTAAAGGAAGCTTGGTAAGTCGGTCAAGCATAACGGCAAAAAGACGTGTGCCCGTTCGCATTGCGCCGCCTTGACTTCAGGGTCACCGCCCTGCCCTGTCGCTCTTCAGACGCCCCAGGTTCAAAGTTCGATCACCACGTTGCCCACCGTCTGCCCCGCCTCCACCGTGCGGTGCGCCAAGGCCACATCGTCCAGCATGAATTGAGCGCCGATGCTGTGCTGCAACTGCTGGGCGGCCAACAGGCTCGACAAACGAGCCACGGCCGCCAAGCGGTCGGTGGGTGTCAGGCTATAGACCAGAAAGAACTTCACGCCCATCGACTGGTAAAGCCAGGGCCGAAACGGCAGCGGCACTTCCAACGCGTTCGATCCATAGCACACGACCTGACCGTGTGGGGCCAAAGCGCCTTCCGAGGCCCAGGCTGCGGTGGTCGAGAAATCCATGTCGATGATCACATCGGCCCCACGCCCTTGGGTCACGGCCTTGACGCGTTCAGGCACCGATTCGGTCTTGTAAAAAATCGCCTCTTGCATGCCCGCAGCGCGGGCGTGCTCAGCTTTGGCCTCTGAGCCCACGGTGCCGATCACCCGACCGCCCACCAGCGTCACCATTTGCGTGATGTAGTGACCCACCGCCGATGAGGCACCAGTGACCAGCACCGTTTGTCCGCGCAAATCACCGCTCAGACGCTCGGCCAAGATCACCGCCTGAACCGCCGTCAGGCCCGGAATGCCCATGCAGGCGCCGGCTGCAAAGTCAGTCCCCGCTGGCATGGCCACGGCTTGGGCTGCAGGCAAAGCGATGAATTCGGCGCAGGTGCCCAAGGCGCGCTGCCACTGGCCGTTCCACAGCCACACCCGCTCGCCAACGCGTGAAGCAGGCACGCCAGCACCCACGGCTTCGATCACGCCAGCGCCATCGCTGTGCGGCACGATGAGGGGGTCGTTCACGGGCCGAGCGCGACGCGATTTGACGTCTGACGGGTTCACGCCCGAGGTGGCCAAGCGCACCAACACCTCACCAGCTTGCGGGCTGGGTGTGGGCAAATCGCCCACCTGCATCACGTCTTGGGCTTCGCCGTTGCGGCTGTACCAGGCTGCTTTCATGAAAGGTCTCCTGAGGATTAAAAAAAGGCCTGTTCAGCGCCAGCCGTCCCACAAGAGCTTGCAGCCCGTGAGGAACATGCCCAGACGAATCAGGCGGTAAAACAAATCGGGCCGGAGGTGACGCGCCACGCGCACCCCTAACCACACGCCCATCGGGGCCAGTGGCAAGAGTACCAAAGAGGTCGCGAAGTTGCGCGAGTCCAACAAACCCAGCCAGGCATAGGGCGCCCACTTGGCCATGTTGATGAAGAAAAACAGGTACGCCAACGTGCCGGTGTACAAAATGGGTTTGAGTTTTTGGCGCATCACATAGGCGTTCACCGGTGGCCCGCCCGCATGCGCGATGAAGCTGGTGAAACCCGCGGTGATGAGCAAAAGCCCACCCAGCCAGCGCGGCGGCGGTGGACCGTTGGGGTCGGGTTTGAACAGCATTTGCTGGGCCAGAAACAGCAAAGTAAACGCCCCCACAATGGCCGCCACCCGCTGCGCATCGAGCAGTTTGAACAACAAGGCCCCCAGCACAATGCCCACCATGGCAAAGGGCACCATGAAACGCAGCAGCGCACGGTCCACGTCCTTGCGAAAAGCGGCCAAGCCCAGCAGGTCCATCACCAGCAAGACAGGCATCAAAATCGCGGCAGCCTGCGGCACCGTGACGGCCAGTGCCATCATGGGCACGGCCAATGAACCAAAGCCTGCACCAAAACCACTTTTGCTCACCCCCAAGAGCAGCACCGCCGGCACAGCGATCAGGTAGAAAAACGGGTCGGTGATGAGTGGAAAGTTCATGAACATGGGGCTCGATTGACCATCTTAACGGCCCGTCCTTCACGCCCCTGTCTCGCGTCTGTCCCCAGTTTCCACCCAAAACCCTGCGACCGCCTGCCCTTTTGCCCAACTCGACTGACCGCGCGCGCAGACCACCGGACAATAGGCGCTTAATCCCCACTTGTACTTGGACCCCCATGACTCGCTCCGGTTTGAACGTTCTCGGCGGTGAATTGATCCCCTGTTCATACGACCCACTCACGGGTTACTTCAGGGACGGCTGCTGCAACACCCACGACGAGGACGTCGGCACGCATGTGATTTGCGCCAAAGTCACGCAGGCGTTTCTGGATTTTTCAGTCTCGCGTGGCAACGACCTGGTCACGCCACGACCTGAATACCGCTTTGCGGGCCTGAAGGCGGGAGACCGCTGGTGCTTGTGCGCCCTGCGCTGGCGCGAAGCCTTGCAGGCCAAGGTGGCCCCGCCGGTGGTGCTGGAGAGCACACACGAAAAAGCCCTGAAGTACGTGAGTTTGGCGCAACTGCGCGAGTTCGCCTGGGAACCTCATTGAGCGGAACCCGTCTCACATCATCATGCTGAGCTGAAACACCGAATTGGGGGCGCGCGGCATGACCGGCGCAGGCAAGGGCTTGAGGCGAAACTGACCCAACATGGAGGACAAGCGCACACCGGTCGGCATGAAGGGCACGGCCACGTCGGACAAGGTTTGTGCTTGCAGCAAAGCTTGCATGTTGCTCTGGATGTCACTTTCCAGGGCTTTCATCGGATGGTCGCCATCAGGGTAGAGGGCATCAAAGCTGTGCAACTCTTCAAAGTGCTGCACCACGTCCCACAAACTGATGTCTTCAGGGTTGCCGCGAATCTGATAGCCGCCGCCCGGGCCGCGGTGGGCTCGGATCAGGTCCGCTTCGCGCAGTTCTTTCAGAATCGATTCGGTGTACGAAGACGACAAACCCAGACCGTTGGCGATCTCTTCGGTGGTCACGGGTTTGACCACCGCACGCGAAGTGATGAACACAGCGATGTCAAGGGCTTTGACGGTTTTCTTCTGGATCATGAGCTTCTCCTGTAACGGTAAGATATTCTATGACCACACAGTCACAAAACAACCCATAATTTATAAACCAGCAAAAAATTCACCCAGCATGCGCGATATAGCATTACAAAAACGCCGGAGCTGCAGGGCATGAAACGACATGTGGCCGCCATTGTGGCACTGGTCACCGCCCTGCTGGTGGTCGACAGCCATGTGGACTGGGTGAGCCAAGACGGCGGGAAGCTGCTGGAGGTGAACGGCCAACGCTACGACCTGAGGGGCTGGGCGGCGGAACAAACTCGGGCTTGGCAAAGCGATTGCAAAGCATGGACGCCGCTCACTACGCTGTCCCCCAACAGCCCCACGGCCCAGGCCATCCTGACGGCCATCCAGCAACACAGCTTGCCCGATTCGCGCAGCGCTCGCTGGCTGCAGCTGTTGCAACAAGACGACTGGAGCTTGGCCGAGGTGGCTTTTGACACCCTCAACCCCAGCCTGGTGGTGCTGCGCCTGCAGGGCGGCCAGTGGCGTGTGCAAGACCGAGCGGTCTGGAGCGGCTCGACCGCGCCGTGGCACAGCGGCGACCTGGTCCGGCGTTACCTGCGCGAGCAAGCGCCCGGCATGCCCAAAGCCTTGATCGATTGCGTGAAAGTCGATCCAAATCGTTATGGTACTGGGCCAGGTGGATTGGGACCTGGTTCAGCCCTCGGGACAAAGCCATGACGTACCGCGTGGTCTGGTTCAAACGCGACTTGCGCCTGCACGACCATGCAGCGCTCGCGCACGCTGTGGCCCATGGTCCCGTGCTTTGCCTGTACATCGTGGAACCGGGTCTGTGGGCACAGCCCGATGCGGCATTGCAGCACTTCGAATTTGTGCGCGAATCTTTGACCGAGCTGCACCACGACTTGCTGTCGCTTGGCGGCAGCGTGCAAGTGCGCTTGGGGCCTGCAACTCAGGTGCTGGCCGCTCTGCACGCCCAAGCGCCATTTGCCGAACTGGTGGCGCACCAAGAAACTGGCAATGCGTTCACCTACGAGCGCGACCTGCAAGTGGGCGCATGGTGCCGCAGCGCTGGCGTGGGCTGGACCGAGCTGCCGCAATTTGGCGTGGTGCGCCGCCTCAAAAGCCGCAACACATGGCAAGCCCGCTGGGAATCGCATATGGCTGCGCCGCAAGCGGTCTTGCCCGTGCTGCAGTTCTTTGCGCCACCTGAAAACCTTGGCCCCGAAAGCATGCGCGCACCACCCGGCTTGCAGCACAACCCCGACCAGCGCCAGCGCGGTGGCCGCCGTTTGGGCTTGGAGACTCTGCACAGTTTTCTGGATGCGAGGGCGCTGGGTTACCGGGGCGGCATCTCATCGCCGCTGTCATCGCCCACCGCGTGTTCGCGCATTTCGGCCTACCTGGCCTATGGCTGCATCAGCATGCGTGAAGTGGTGCAAAGCACCCGCGCTGCACTCGATGCCCTGCCGCCGCAAGCCAGCAGGCACCGCGCCGGGCTGGTCGGTTTCATCAGCCGCTTGTATTGGCATTGCCACTTCATTCAAAAGCTTGAAAGTGAGCCCGAAATCGAGTGGCGCAACATGCACCGGGGTTACGACGGCCTGCGCGAAGACGGCTGGAACGACGCGCACTTTGCAGCCCTGACCTCGGCCCGCACCGGGTGGCCCATGGTGGACGCTTGTGTGGTCATGCTTTATGAAACCGGCTGGCTCAACTTTCGCATGCGGGCCATGCTGGTGTCGGTGGCGGCCTATCCCTTGTGGCTGGACTGGCGGCCCGTGGGCCACTGGCTGGCCACGCAGTTTTTAGACTACGAACCCGGCATCCACTGGAGCCAGTTGCAAATGCAATCGGGCACCACCGGCATCAACACCACGCGGGTGTACAACCCCATCAAACAAGCGCAAGACCACGACCCCAAAGGCATCTTTGTGCGCCGCTGGCTGCCGCACATGCGGCGTGTGCCCGACACCTGGTTGTTCGAGCCTTGGCTGATGCCGCCCGAGGTGCAACGCCACTGCGGCCTGACGGTGGGCAGCGGGCCAGAAGATGACATTCCTCTGCCCGTGGTGGATTTGGCCGAAGCGACGCGCGCATCTAAAGCCGCACTGCACGAGCGCCGGGCCGAACCCGGTGTGAAAGCGGGCAAAAAAGCCATCGTCGAAAAACACGCTTCGCGCAAACACGGCACTGGCCAGCAACGAGACGTGTTCACACGCGACTCGGACTCCCCCAAGACCAGCCGCCGAAAGTCGGCCAAGTCCTCTTCAGCCAACACCCCACCCAGCAAGCAGCTGGGCTTTGATTTTTAAACGCATGCACAACACCATTTTCTGGTTTCGGAACGACTTGCGCCTGCACGACCAACGCGCACTCCAGCAAGCCATCGATCACGCCCAAGCGCACCAGCAAGATTTGCTGCTGGTCTATGTGCACGAACCCATGCAAGACGAGCCCACCGCCTGGGGCTTTCGCCGAATGGGCGCGCACCGCAGGCGTTTTGTGGCCGACACGCTGCAAGACCTTCAAGCCTCGCTGCAGGCACTGGGCCAGCGCCTGGTGTTGCTGCACGGCCCAGTGGCCGAAGTTCTGCCCGCCTGCGCACGCCTGGTCCAAGCCGACACCGTGTTTTGCGAAGACATCGCCGCGCCCGAAGAAGAAGCACAGGTGCAAGCACTGATCAACGCGGGCCTCACCGTCAAAACCCTGTGGCAGTCCAGCCTGATCGAACCCGACGCCCTGCCCTTTGCGGCCGAAGAGATGCCGCAGGTCTTCACCGAGTTTCGCCAGCGCATCGAATCGGCCAGGCTCAAGCCCTTGGCACCGCTGCCCGCACCCACCCAGCTGCCTGTGCCTCCGATTGAGTCCTCAAGCGCATGGGCCAGCTTGCCCGGTTGGGCCGACAACGCGTTTACGCTGCTGCAAGCCCACACCGAGGACAACGCGCGAGAGGACGCGCACCCACGCTCGAATTTTCCTTACACCCAAGCCCCATACCGGGGCGGCGAAGCCAGCGCCCTGACCCACCTGCAAAGCTACCTCACGCCGCCTTGGCCTGACCGCTACAAGCAAACCCGCAACGCCCTGCAAGGCCAGCACACCAGCAGCCACTGGTCGCCCTGGTTGGCCACGGGCGCGGTGTCGGCCCGCCGCATTTGGGCCGAGCTTCATGCCTACGAACAAACGCACGGCAGCAACGACGGCACCTATTGGCTCTGGTTTGAACTGCTCTGGCGCGACAACTTCCGCATGCTTCATTTGCAACACGGCCCGCAGCTTTATGCAGCGCGCGGTTTGTCGAACTTACCCAAGCCCTCGCATTACCCCAAAGATTTTCAACGTTGGTGCAACGGTCAAACCGGCGAACCCATCGTGGACGCCGGCATGCGCGAGCTGGCCGCCACAGGCTTCACCTCGAACCGCATGCGCCAGATCGTGGCGAGCTTCCTGGTGCACGACCTGTCTTGCGACTGGCGCGCGGGTGCGGCCTGGTTCGAATCACAACTGGTGGACTTTGACGTGTGCAGCAATCAGGGCAACTGGTTGTACGTGAGCGGGCGAGGCACCGATCCGCGTGTGGGCCGGCGCTTCAACCCCGCCAAACAAACCCAAGACCACGACCCACAAGGGCGGTTTCAAAAGGCCTGGCTTTCGCTCTGACATTTTTGCTCTGACACTTTGGCACTGAAACTTTCACGGGCCTGCTGGGGTACGCAAGGATAATGCGCACCATGACATTTTTCACAGCGCACTGTGCCTCGGGTCACCACCCGCTAAAAGCCGCAGCATGCTGAGCGGTGTTTTATTCGCTCTGGCCGCAGGTCTCATGTGGGGCTTGGTATTTGTGGGTCCGTTGCTGCTGCCCGAATACCCCGCTGCGCTGCACACCTTTGGCCGCTACCTGGCCTTTGGTCTGATCGCCCTGCCCCTGGCCTTTGTAGACCGTACCGAAATCAAGCGCTTGACCCGTGCAGATTGGCTGACCGCGCTCAAGCTCGCTGCCATTGGCAACGTGCTGTATTACCTGTTTTTGTCCAGCGCCATCCAGCGTGCGGGCGGCGCTCTGCCCACCATGATCATTGGCACTTTGCCAGTGGTGATTGCGGTCGCAGCCAACTTGCTCAACCACCAGCGCGACGGGCGTTTTCCGTGGCTCAAACTGGCCCCGCCTCTGGCGCTGATTTTGCTCGGCATCGCCTGTGTTAACCATGTGGAGTGGACGGCCTTGGTGCACAACCCGGCGGCCGACACCACGCGCTACATCACGGGTGCGGCGCTGGCCTTGGGCGCGGTGGTCTGCTGGACTTGGTACCCCCTCAAAAACGCCAACTGGCTGCGCGGCCACCCCGACCGCAACCCACGCGTGTGGGCCACAGCCCAAGGCCTGGCCACGCTGCCTATGGCCTTGCTGGGCTATGCCGCGTTCTGGCTTTGGAGCCGCGCCACGCAAAACCCACTGCCCATGCCCCTAGGGCCGCGCCCCTTCGAATTCATCGGCCTCATGATGGCGATTGCGCTGTTTGCCTCGTGGCTGGGCACCCTGTGCTGGAACGCCGCCAGCCAACGCCTGCCCACTGTTTTGGCGGGCCAGCTCATCGTGTTCGAAACCCTGTCAGCCCTGGCCTATGCCTTCTGGCTGCGCGGCCAATGGCCCGAACCCCTCACACTGGCGGGCATTGCACTGTTGGTGGCGGGGGTCATCGGTGGGGTCAGGGTGAAGGCCAAGACTTTCAATTGATCTGGCTCTGAAATGTCGCTTCACGAGAGCATGGCTATCAAACCACAAAGGCCCAACTTGAGAGAAAAGCTGTCGAAGTGGCAAGACCCAGAATGCCGGGTGCTGTTTCATGCCCTTACAAAAAAATCGATGCAAATCGCAGACCAAGGACTGCCAGCCACTCTAATCAAGTCACTCACACCACTGACTTGCCACATGCACTGCACACCATGACATCACGCCACTTCCACAAAACCCTTTGTGCCAGCCTGCTCGCCCTCATCGGCTTGGTGGGCACCAGCGAAGCGATCGCCCAAATTTGCACCCGCGAATACGCACCCGTGTGCGGCCATGTGGCTGGCGAGCCTGCGCCCCGCACTTTTGCCAACCGCTGCCTGATGGACGCGGCCAAAGCCGCTTTTGTTTCGCAAGGTGAGTGCGCGGCCAAAACCGTGCCCATGGTCGGCGGCGATGTCGACGCGCACGGCTGCAAAGGTTCAGCCGGCTTTGTGTGGAATGCCGAGCTTCAGCAATGCCTGCGCCCTTGGATGAGCAGTGCTGTCACGCTTGAAGTGGCCCCAAAACGCCAAACCTGCACAGGCGTGATTGAAATGCAATGCCTCATGGTGCGCGAGCGCGTGCCCGGCCAAGCCCCCCAAAAATGGCAGCCCTTCTTTGGCAACATTGCAGGCTTCACCCATGTCCCTGGCCAAAGCTACCAACTGCGCGTGCGCAAAGACAAGCTGGACAACCCTCCAGCCGATGCGCCCGACACGACCTACACCTTGCTGAAGGTGTTGCCTTGAAAGCGCGGGACAGTTTCTGGCTGGCAGTCACTGCCTTGACTGGCGCAGCATCGGCGGCGGCCTACTTTTTGTGGGTGCAAAACTTCATCGCCATAGACCGCTGCATGGACGCAGGCGGCGCCTACGACATGGCGTGGCAAGTCTGTGACAAATCCAACGCCGAATCAATAAGCACCCAGTTCACGGGACCGGTTTACGTCGGCACGATCGACGGTCAAAGCGTGCGCTTACAACTGCGCGATGACGCACTGGGCTATCGCATGATCGCACCACCACTGCGCATCCTGGGAGACCTGAACACCCTGCGCGGTTTTGAGCGCGACGACAACGCAGTGGTTTATGTTCTGAACGCCAGCGGAGAAGAGGCGCGACAAATTCGCTTGCTGTTGACCAAGACTGGCACTCGCGACGAACTGGTCAGAATCGGACCCGACGACAAACTCCACACCAAGGAAGTGCTGCGCGCCACGCTCGGCAAGAGCTGATTTTTAGACACCACAAAGGCACCCGGACAAGCCGTTGTTTTGGCGGTGGCTGCCCGCTTGGCAGGTTCAAGCCTCGGCCAGCTTCGCGGCCACCCGCGCCCGCGCCGAGTGCAGTTTTTTGTAGCTGTCGAGCAGGCGCTGGTGCCGGTCCAAGGTTTCGAGCTGGAGGCTAGTGGGCGTCAGGCCATAAAAGCGCACGCTGCCGTCCACCGAGCCGGTGGCAGCATCCATGCGCTCATCGCCAAACATGCGCCTGAAGTTCACCCCATAGTCTTCTAGGTCCAAGTCGTCGTCCAGCGTCACCTCCAGCACCACGTTCAATGCTTGGTAAAACAAGCGACGCTCCACCGTGTTGTCGTTGTATTGCAGGAAAGCGCCCACCAATTCGTGGGCCTCTTCCAGCTGCTGCAAAGCCAGGTGAATCAAGAGCTTGAGCTCCATCACCGTCAACTGCCCCCACACCGTGTTGTCGTCAAACTCGATGCCGATCAGCGTGGCGATGTCAAGGTAATCGTCGAGCTCATTGTTCTCCAATCGGTCCAACAAAGCCACTAGCGCTTCATCATCCAGACGGTGCAGGTTGAGCACATCGGCACGGAACAAAAGTGCTTTGTTGGTGTTGTCCCAAATCAGGTCATCGACCGGGTACACCTCGGAATAGCCAGGCACCAAGATGCGGCAGGCGGTGGCACCCAGTTGGTCGTGCACCGCCACATAGGCTTCTTTGCCCATGGCCTGCAAGATGCCAAACAGCGTGGCGGCCTCTTGGGCGGTGGCGTCCTCGCCCTTCCCGGCAAAGTCCCATTCCACAAATTCAAAGTCTGATTGCGCGCTGAAAAATCGCCACGATACCACGCCGCTGGAGTCGATGAAGTGCTCGACAAAGTTGTTGGGCTCGGTCACGGCGTTGCTGGTGAAGGTGGGCGCAGGCAGGTCATTCAGGCCTTCAAAACTGCGGCCCTGCAGCAACTCGGTCAGGCTGCGCTCCAGCGCAACTTCCAGCCTGGGGTGCGCACCGAAGGACGCGAACACACCGCCCGTGCGCGGGTTCATCAGGGTCACGCACATCACCGGGTAGACCCCGCCCAGCGACGCGTCTTTGACCAAGACCGGGAAGCCCTGCGCCTCCAAAGCCTCGATGCCCGCCACGATGCCGGGGTACTTGGCCAAAACGGCCTTTGGCACGTCGGGCAAAGCCATTTCGCCTTCCAGAATTTCGCGCTTGACGGCCCGCTCAAAAATTTCTGACAAGCACTGCACCTGCGCTTCCACCAGCGTGTTGCCCGCGCTCATGCCGTTGCTCACGAACAGGTTTTCCACCAAGTTGGAGGGGAAGTACACCACCTCACCGTCGGACTGGCGCACATAGGGCAGCGCACAAATGCCGCGCTGGGTGTTGCCCGAGTTGGTGTCGAACAGGTG
>Ga0209550_10001595_pt1 | contig 21742 bp, 19 predicted proteins | sample LauGreSuBDMM15SN_2_FD_187567 | JGI IMG/M metagenome (GOLD analysis project Ga0209550, IMG submission 187567) | Freshwater lake microbial communities from Lake Michigan, USA - Su13.BD.MM15.SN (SPAdes) (version 5) | ecosystem: Environmental > Aquatic > Freshwater > Lake | place: Lake Michigan... | reverse complement strand
ATTACCAAATTGGTAGAAAATAAAAATATAGCACCAAAAAATGAGAAAAACTATTTATGCCTAAACCAACAATCTACTCTATCGTTTTCATAGGCCTTAAATGTTGTATTTATAGGCTCTCCATGTAGAAAATTCTGGTTATATTTTGTTCGTACTAAATAATTAAACGCACCCATATCTCCGGTGTATTTTGAAGTATTATCTGCATTATGCTGTTGGTGTATTTTACAAAGATTTTGCAGAAAGTTTTGCATAACGTTTATACTTCCACCAATAATTCCGCAGTTTAGTAAAGAGGCATTTTTAAACTTTTCTTCGTACACTGCATAATCATCAATTTTACTACGTAAGTGGTTAGAGTGTTGCTGCATCCACTTGTTATTTAATGTTATCGGTTCATCACCACAAAAAATACTAGTAGGGTTATTTATAAAAAGTGGTTGTATAAAAGGATTATTAATTACCTCTACATCTGCACTATCAGTTACAAAAATGGAATTAATAAATTGTGCATTGGAGTTTAAAAAATCTTGATAAACAAAATACCTAAAAACATTCGGATTATAAGTAGGGTTGTAGGCTGTCTTAATAAAAATAATATTAACAGTTTGATATAAATTACAAGTATGCTCAGAAAAGTGGTTATGAAAAAGTATACCCGTTAAGCCTAAAGCTGTGATAGAATCAGCCCATTTTTTTATATAGCTATAATCATTTGCAAGTAGTACAGTATTTCTATTTACATCATGTACTCCTGTAAAATGGCATGCAGCAATTATTGTTTTATGTTTTACTAAATTGGAGTGCATTTCAACTAATCTATTGCAGTAATGGATTACTATTTTGTTTTAAAATAGAACAAATACTGGATGGGTTATTTCTATAATAAATATAGGTACGTAAATCAACTTTTTTTACTCTATATTTTTCGCTAACTTTTTCAAAAAAGTGCGCATCAGCAGCATACATATTTTCAAAAGCATACTTAGAAAACACTTCTTTTTTACCAAAAAGTGTAGCAAACAAAATACAATCATCTACATGAATTATTTTATTAAAATCGTATTTATCAGGAACATAATAATCTTCGTTACTATTTACGACTGTATTGGTAGTAGAAGCTATTAGGTCTGCATTATTCATCTCATTTAAACAGCTGCTTAGATGATTTGGTTTGTACTCATCATCTGCATCAATAATGGAAATATACTTACCCGAACTTAGCTGTACACCTTTATTAATAGACTTGGATTGCCCACAATTTTCATGTCGCAAATAAGTAACTTTGTATCCTACATATTTCACATAATGTAGTAATTGGTTATAAGGATCATTATCGCTGCCATCATCAATAATTAGTAATTCAATATTGGTAAAATCTTGATTAAGTACAGAGTCAATTGCTCGTTTTACCAAATTAAAATCGGTATTGTAAACCGACATAATTACCGATATGTCTACTGACGTGTTCATTGTATTATTAATGTGTTATAGTACAAAAGTAAGCTTACTATTTTAATTTGCTAATTGAGTTTGTTCTTTAAATAATAGTTAGCTTAGCCACTAGCATAAAAATAATTATTTCTTAACCTAACCAAAACTGAATAGGGAGAGATTAAAATCTCTCCCTATCAACTAAAAATACTAGACTAAATTTTATTTCTTTGGCATTAATACCGCATCAATTACATGAATAACACCATTACTTCCAGCAAGATCTGCTGCAGTAACATTAGCACCATTAATTGCTACTTTACCATCTTTAATAGTAACTTTCAAATCTGTACCTTGTAAAGTTTTTACAACTTGGCCATCTTTTAAATCAGCAGCTTTTACATTACCAGCTACTACGTGGTAAGTTAAAATGTTTGTTAAATCAGCCTTTTTTTCTGCCTTTAATAAACCATCAACTGTACCTGCAGGTAATGCAGCAAAAGCAGCGTTAGTTGGTGCAAAAATAGTAAACGGACCAGCACCTTTAAGCGTTTCTACAAGACCAGCAGCCTTTACAGCAGTAACTAGTGTTGAATGATCGGCAGATCCGATTGCAATATCAACTACATCTTTAGCTACTTCAGTAGGTTTTGGGGTAGAATCATTTTTTACTACTGGCGCTGTTGCTGTTTCTTCAGTTTTCTTTTCAGCTTCTCCGTTACAAGCCACTAATGAAATAGTGCAGATAGCTGCAACAAATAATAAATTGAACATTTTTTTCATAAATAATTTTTTTTATTTAACATTAATCTGTTGTAAAAGTTTAAAATTTATAATTTTTTAACATAGTAAATCTGATTTTGTTAATCGGATATCGATTATTTTAAGTTTTGATTAAACAATTTGTTTTGATTATGCTTTTTTTGGAATAATGGGAAATAAGTAAAAGTTTTTTTGTAGAAAAAAGTATGAAATAAAAAAGAAGTAGCTAAACAGCAGCATTATTTAGTTTTAATCTACTAAAATAGTTGTAGTTGTTCAGTCTTTTTAATGATGATAGAAGGAGTTGAATTATTTGTGATGGTAAAAATGTTTGAAGCTTCGGTTCTACTTGCAACTTCAATTAAGGTATTAGTAGAATTAGTTTGAAATAATTCTTTAACTAAATCGGGTGTATTATTTTCTTTGGATAAATGTGCTAAAATTAAATGAGATAAGTTTTCGTTTTTATGTTCTACAAATAATTCTAGGGCTTGTTTGTTTGATAAATGCCCTTTACCGTTTCGAATTCTATTTTTTAAGTGGAGTGGGTAACGTCCATTTTCTAGCATTACTTCATCGTAATTACTTTCTAAAAAAAGAGCATGGCATTTAGCAAAATAGTTTTTTACATTAGCACAACAAACACCAATATCTGTAAATACACCCACACAAATAGTATTGTATTCTATAATAAAACTATAAGGGTCTATTGCATCATGCTGTTTGCTAAATGGAGTAATGGCCAAACCATCAAGCATAATTTGCTGATGGTTACTAAACGATTTACTTAAATGGGTAATTAACCTTGGCCCATTTTTAGCTGTTAAGGTAGATATGTAAACAGGTATTTGATATTTATTAGCTAAGGTACTTACTCCTTTAATATGATCTCCATGTTCATGCGAAACAAAAATGCCTTTTACATTTTTAAGCGGTAAGTCTAATTTTTTCATTCGCTTTTCTACTTCTCTACAACTTATACCAACATCTACCAATATGGCTGTGGTATTATTTCCTATATAATAGCAATTTCCATTACTACCGCTATTTAAAGATGTTATATGCAACGCCATTATGCAAAGAAAACTTATTTTTGCAATTAAACTATTTTGTTTGAACAATACCATTTTTTTAATTACACCACCATTTACTCAATTAAATACGCCGTACCCTGCTACAGCTTATTTAAAAGGTTTTTTAAATACTAAAAACATTGCATCTACTCAGGCCGATTTAGGTATTGAAGTAATTCTTGAATTATTTAGTAAAAAAGGGTTAACCAACTTATTTTCATCTATTCAATTAAAAGATACATACAGTGCTAACGCAAAGCGTATGCTTGTTTTAAAGAATGATTATATAAATAGTATTGATGCTGTTATCTTTTTTTTGCAAGGAAAAAACACGGTACTTGCCCCATTAATTTGTAAAAGAAATTTTTTACCAGAAGCTGAACGTTTTGCACAAACCGATGATTTAGCTTGGGCATTCGGAAGTATGGGAGTGCAAGATAAAGCCAAACATTTAGCTACTTTATATTTAGAGGATATATCTGATTTAATTAAAGAATGTGTTGATGAACATTTTGGTTTTAGCCGTTATGCCGAAAAACTAGGTAGAAGCGCTAATAGTTTTGATGAGTTATATGCAGAACTTCAAAAGCCAAATACTTTTATAGATAATATCTTACTAACTATTTTAAAAAATAAAATGGAAGGTATACAACCAAAAATGGTGTGTATTTCTGTGCCTTTCCCTGGTAATTTATATGCCTCTTTAAAATGTGGACAATGGATTAGACAACATTACCCTGACACAAAAGTATGTATGGGTGGGGGTTTTGCTAATACAGAACTTCGTTCCTTAAGCGATAAAAGGGTTTTTGAATTTTATGACTTTATAACATTAGATGACGGAGAAGCTCCAATAGAAAATCTAATTCAGTTTATAGAGGGTAAAAAAAATATACAAGAGCTAAAACGAACATTTACGTTAATTAATAATGAAGTAACCTATATTAATAACACAACTTGTGCCGATTATAGGCAAGGGCAAGTTGGCACTCCAGATTACAGCGATTTTTATTTAGATAGCTATATTAGTGCTATTGAAGTGGTAAACCCAATGCATAGTTTGTGGAGTGATGGGCGTTGGAATAAATTAACCATGGCACATGGTTGTTATTGGGGCAAATGTACCTTTTGCGATATTAGCTTAAATTATATTAAAAGTTATGAACCCATAACAGCAGCATTACTTTGCAATAGAATGGAAGAAATTATTGCACAAACTGGGCAAAATGGTTTTCACTTTGTAGATGAAGCTGCACCGCCAGCTTTAATGAGGGCTTTATCCATTGAAATTATAAAAAGAAAATTAATAGTAAGTTGGTGGGCAAATATTCGTTTTGAAAAAAGTTTCACCAGAGATTTATGTATACTCTTAAAAGCGGCAGGCTGCATTGCAGTATCGGGTGGGCTAGAGGTGGCAAGTGATAGATTATTAAAATTAATTGATAAAGGAATTACGGTAGCCCAAGTGGCAAAAGTTAATAAGCATTTTACCGAAACCGGCATTATGGTACATGCTTATTTAATGTATGGGTTTCCAACACAAACAGCACAAGAAACTATTGATAGTTTAGAAATGGTAAGGCAGTTATTTGAAACAGGCGTATTGCAATCGGCTTTTTGGCATTTGTTTACCATGACGGCTCATAGCCCTGTTGGATTAAATCCTGAAAAATTTAAGGTGCAAAAAGTTAGTGATACGATAGGTACATTTGCTAATAACGATATTGAGCATACCGACCCTACTGGAGCCGACCATGAGAGCTTTGGATATGGGTTAAAAAAATCGCTATTTAATTATATGCATAGTATTGGGTTTGATGTTCCTTTAAACAAATGGTTCGATTTTAAAACCCCAAAAACAAGCATTGCACCAACGTATATTTTTGCTCTTTTAAACGAAGAAGAATATATAGCCACTAATTCAACCACAAAAGTAGTTTGGTTAGGTAACGCTCCAATTATTGAAACCTATACAAAAACAAAAAAAGGTAACCAATGGGAAGAGTGTACGTTAACATTTGAAACAAAAAAAGAAACCCTAACTATTAAAACCGATAAAGCACAAGGCTTGTGGCTTTCAACAATATTAGCCAATGTTACCATACAAAATAGTAAAACACTTACTTTACAACAAGTAAAAGAAAACTACGAAGCTGCAGGACTAAACGATTTTGAATTATTTTGGGACAATAAGCCTGTAAATACCCTGTATAAAGCTGGTCTTTTACAATTATAATTGATAAGCTCCAAGTTGCCTCAACGCTATATTTTCAAACGTATTTTTTTTATTTTATTTTTTGCAAGATGTAAAAGCGCTTTAGCTGAAACATCAGATTTTATAATTTTTGAAGGTGTTACTAATTCTACTAAAGGATAAAAAGGGAAAGTTTTTTTACAAAAAATTTTTAAAAATTCTATAATGTTGAAATAAATGACTAAAATAAAAAAGCACCTTTAAAGGTGCTATACTAAACTAAGTTTTTACAAAATTTACAATAAGTCTAATGCCTTTGCTAAAAATGTAGTGTTGAAAGGTAAAATCATACTACAATATGAACCAATAGGGGAATACAAAACTACAAAAAACACAATTACAGAAAGAATAAATAATATCCAAAATAGGCCAGTTTTTTTTGATGCTGTGTCCATGCTTTTTTTTGCAAATATATATATAATCTTTCAAAAATTAAATACTTCATCTTTTAAAATCTAAATATTAATGTGTAAAATATACATTTAATATAAAACTTGATTAAATTGCTCGTCAAATCAGTTACATTTTAAAATGCTTGTACATTTTTATATTCGCTACTCAACAAAACCTGAACAGTCTTTACATATTACAGGCAACGTAGTAGAATTGGGTAGCAATAGTATAATTAATGCCATTGAATTAAATTATGTTAATGCCGATTTTTGGGATGTTAAACTTGAACTAAACACCTATAAAATTGATATTCTTCAATACAAGTATATTTTAAAAGAAACCGGATTAGATGATGTTGTAGAATATGGCGATGATAGATGTATAGATTTAAATAAGTATAACCAAAGAGCACTTACCACTATAGATACTTGGCAAACCGAAGCCGATTATAGAAATAATTTTTACACCAAAGCATTTGAGCAAGTACTCTTAAAAAATTATACTCAACCAACTAATGGGAAAAAAGAAAAATCATTTACGTATGAGTTTAGGGTAAAAATGCCAATTTTACAACCCAACCAAGTTTTATGTATTGCCGGCTCAGTAAAAGAATTAGGTAATTGGCAAAATAAAAAAGCTCTTCTTCTAACTCAAATAGGTAATTGGCATTCTACAAAAATTAATCTGACTAAATATAATGAAACGATTACTTATAAATACGGTATATATAATATCAAAACAAAACAATTAGTACAATACGAAACGGGTGATAACAGAATATTAGTAGGAGAGCCAAGTAAAAAGAGTGTTATTATTATACATGATGGTTATGCAAATATGGCCGCTACTAATTTTAAAGGTGCTGGTGTAGCTATACCAGTGTTTAGTTTGCGTAGTAAAAATAGTTTTGGAGTAGGTGAGTTTGCCGACTTAAAGTTATTAGTTGATTGGACTAAAAAAACTGGTCTGAAACTTATACAACTTTTACCTATTAACGATACCATTGCTACACATACGTGGAAAGATTCTTATCCATACGCTGCAATATCTGCATTTGCATTACACCCAATGTATGTAAGCTTACAACAAGTTGCTTTTAACGAAAATCAATCTATTGTAACAGCATTGAAAAAAAAGCAACAACAATTAAATGAATTAGCAATAGTGGATTATGAGCAAGTAATTAAATTTAAACTACTTGCTTTAAAAGAATTATACCTTCTGCAAAAAAGTACATTAAATGACAATATTAACTACCATACTTTTTTTGAGGTAAACAAACATTGGTTGGTACCATATGCTGCTTTTTGTTATTTAAGAGATAAGCATAAAACAATTGAATTTAAGACATGGCGTAGTAATAGCACCTATACCAAAAGTGCCATACAACGGCTAACAAGTGCTACACAAAAACATTATGACGAAATTGCTGTACATTATTTTACTCAATACCAACTGCATCTTCAATTAATAGATGCTACTGTTTATGCACATAAAAATGGCATTGTAATAAAGGGTGATTTGCCCATTGGTATTTATAGAAATAGTGTAGATGCTTGGATGGAGCCTGAACTATACAATATAGATGAACAAGCTGGGGCGCCGCCAGATGATTTTGCTGTAAAGGGTCAAAATTGGGGTTTCCCCACCTACAACTGGGAAAAAATGGCTGAAAATAACTACACTTGGTGGCGAAAGCGTTTTCATCAAATGAGTACTTACTTTGATGCTTTTAGAATAGATCATATACTAGGTTTTTTTAGAATTTGGAGTATTCCATTAAATGCCGTTGAAGGTATTTTGGGAAAATTTAAACCAGCTTTACCCATACAATTAAACGAGTTTGCAGAAAACAATATTATGTTTAATTATGATCGGTTTTGTACACCCTTTATTAACGAACAAATAATAGAAAAAGAATTTGGCGAAAAAGCTGAATATGTAAAAAATACTTTTTTAAATGCCTATAAACTTAAAGAAGAGTTTAATACACAACGCAAAGTGGAAGACTATTTTAATGGAAATGATACTGAAAACACGACTATAAAAATTGGTCTTTTTAATTTAATTAGTAATGTAATTCTACTAGAGGAAGAGGGAAGTGGTAAACAACAATTTCACTTTCGTATATCGATGGCCGATACTGAATCGTATAAAAACTTAGACAATAGTACACAAACAAAATTATACCACTTATATGTAAACTACTTCTATTATAAGCAGGATGATTTTTGGAAGAAGGAAGCCATGCAAAAATTGCCTAGCCTAAAAAGTTGTACCAATATGTTGGTTTGCGGCGAAGACTTAGGGATGGTGCCACATTGTGTGCCAGCTGTTATGGAGCTGCTTAGTATTTTAACGTTAGAAATACAACGTATGCCTAAAAAAACGGGGATCGAATTTTCTCACCCAAAAGAAACTCCTTATTTAAGTGTGCTAACACCAAGTACACATGATATGAGTACTCTACGAGGTTGGTGGATGGAAGATAAAGCCAAAACTCAACGTTTTTACAATAACATTTTGGGTAAAAATGGCGATGCTCCCTATTTTTGTGAACCTTGGATTAGTAAAGAAATTATACAACAGCACTTACAATCGCCTGCAATGTGGAGTATTTTTCTATTACAAGATATGCTGGGTATTAATGAAAACATTCGTAGAGAAAACCCCGATGATGAAAGAATTAATATTCCTGCAAACCCTAATCATTATTGGCAATATAGAATGCATATTTCATTAGAAGATTTACTAAAACAAAAAATGTTTACTACAGAAATAAAAGATTTAGTAAGTGCATCCGGAAGATAAAGTACTTTTGGCCTATGAAAGTTTCTTACAAAACATTTAATCTACCTTTTAAGCATTCCTTCACTATTTCTAAGGGTACAAAAACACATCAACCAACTTTTGTTGTGGAATTAGATCATTTTGGAGTAAAAGGATATGGAGAAGCTCCGGCAATTTCGTATTATACTATTACTATTGAAAAAATGATTGAAGATTTAGAACGAAAAAAAATATTTGTAGAAAAATTTGCCTTTACTGATCCAGAAAGATATTGGCATTATCTGCACCATCTTTTTCCTGTCAATAATTTTTTAGTTTGTGCTTTAGATATGGCTGGTTGGGATTTATATGGCAAAATAAAGAGAAAACAATTGCATCAATTATGGAATTTAGATACATCAACAGCACCGTTAACTGATTATACCATTGGAATAGATACTATTGAAAAAATGGTTGCTAAAATGCAAGAATTTCCTTGGCCTATTTATAAAATAAAAGTTGGAATGCCTAACGATGTTGAAGTGCTAACCGAATTACGAAAGCACACAAACGCAATTTTTAGAGTAGATGCAAATGCAGGATGGACGTTAGAGGAGGCCTTACTAAAAATTCCTATTTTAAAAACGTTAGGCGTAGAATTTGTAGAACAACCCTTAGTAAAAGATGCTTGGGATGATATGAAATTATTGAAAGAAAAATCTTCGTTGCCCTTAATAGCAGACGAAAGTTGTGTGGTAGAAAGTGATGTAGAAAAATGTGTTAATCATTTTGACGGAATAAATATAAAACTTACAAAATGTAGTGGAATTACACCAGCAAGGCGAATGATAACAAAGGCAAGAGAATTAAATTTAAAAGTAATGATTGGTTGTATGAATGAAAGCAGTGTTGGTACAGCAGCCATAGCACAACTTGCTCCCTTGCTAGATTATGTTGATATGGATGGCCCTTTGTTGTTAAATCAAGATATTGCAGAAGGGGTAACTTTTAACCAAGGTAAAATTTGTTATAACGATTTTGTTGGGCTAGGTATTAAACTTAAGCAATACTAATTTTTTTGTTTTAAAACGTACATTTTAAGCTAACTGATAGTATTTGTAAATTATAAAAGCGATACTAAATCTTTATTATTTTTAAACCAAATGAAAAAAATTAATAAACCCACCGAATTAGAATACGCTGTTTATTATGAACCTTTTTTAAAAAAACTACCTGCAGATACCAATGTTTTTAAACAGATAAAAGAAAATTCTACAGTTTTAAAGCTGCTTTTATCAACGTTAACGGAACAACAATTAACTACAGCTTATGCCCCGGGTAAATGGTCTATCAAAGATATTCTGCAACATTTAATAGATTTTGAACGAGTATTAATTTATAGGGCTATGAGCTTTGCCCGAAACGATAAACGCTCCATCCCTTTTTTTGATGAAAACGAATATGCAAAACAAGCCAATGCTACCAAGCAATCTATAAAAAAATTACTGAAAGATTATAAAGCTGTTAGGCAAAGCACCTTAGCTTTTTTCGAAAATCAAACAGCAGCAACGTTAAAGCGTACAGGTATTGCAAGCAATTACACCATGAGCGTAAGGGCTTGTGTATGGATAATTTGTGGGCATGAAATGCACCACATAACTATAATTAAGGAAAGATATTTACATCAAATAGAACGATTGTCAAAATCAAAATAGGGCTCGTTATTTTTCTAGTTTTGTTAGCCCCTCAAAAGTATAATATTTAATTAAGTGAGATAGAGGTATAGTAACCAGTAAACCAACACCACAAAGAAGTACACCTATAACCGCAATAAATCCACTAAATAAAAATAACATTATTAAATGCCCAAAGTTTTTAGTGCCCATCTTTATACTCAACTTAATGGCTTCCATAGGTTTTACATCATAGAAGTAAGCAAAGTAAGTTGCATAATAGGTAAATGTTGCAACTAGTAATACCAAAACAAAAGTTACCAATCCGCTCATTAATAAAGCGGTAGTAAAAATTGGATTAAAATTAGTTGGATCTGTTCTAGCATCAAGCAATTCATTAAAAAAAGCAATGCCACCAAATATTATTAAAGGCACACATGCAACAATATAAGCAACAGCAGTTAATAAATACGTTAAAATAACTGGACCAAATTTTTGAAATGGTCTAAAAAAATTACCGAATTCAACATTTTTATTCACTCTTTCATTATAAACAAATGAAGCAAAACCTAGTGCAATAAATGGAGATAAAATATTTGATGCCAAAGGGAAAACAGATAAAACCAACAACCCAACAAACACTATTACACAAACCCCAATATAAGAGCCTGCTTGTCTACCAAAATCTGCCCAAGAGTAACTAAAAGAGTCTGTAAGTTTTACGGACTCATTTTCATCAAGTATGTTTTCTAATTCGTTAAAATTTTTCATGTAAGCAAGTAAAGGAAAAATGTTGAGAATACAAAAATGTTATTGAAATTATGTGTTTACTTCCAATCTATAATTCAATACTTAAAACTCAACTACTTCACTGTAATCTTTTACTACATTATAAAGTGTATCTCTTTCTATAGGTTTACGTTTTACTTGTTTTATTAGTTGTACTAGTTCCTCGGTACTCATTTTCGGGCTTTGCTCTTCGCTTCCTGCCATGCTATAAATTTTTGTACTATCATCAATGGTACCATCAATATCATTTACGCCAAAGCTTAAACTTAATTGAGCATTTTGCCTGCCCAACATAGGCCAATAGGCTTTTAAGTGAGGAAAATTATCTAAGTAAATACGAGCAATGGCATATAAACGCATGTCTTCGGTAATAGTGCTTTCGGCAACATTACTCATATCATTATCTTGATTTCTAAATTTTAAAGGAATAAAGGTATTAAACCCTTTTGTTTTGTCTTGCAACTCCCTCAATCTTCTCATGTGGTCTATTCGGTGCTCGTATTTTTCAATGTGGCCATAAAGCATAGTGGCATTGCTATGCATACCCAAGTCATGGGCAACTTCGTGTATGCGTAACCAACCAGTAGCATCTACTTTATCAGCTGCAATTTGCTCACGTATTGCTGGATGAAAAATTTCGGCACCACCACCAGGTAAGCTATCTAAACCAGCACCATGCAATTGTTTCATTCCTTCTTCAATAGTAAGTTTTGCTTTTCTAAACATATACTCTAGCTCTACGGCTGTAAAAGCTTTTACATGTAAGCTAGGACGATGTGCTTTAATTTTTTGCATCAATTCAATAAAATAAGCCATGTTCATTTTTGGGTGAACTCCACCAACAATATGTACTTCGGTAATGGGTTTTCCATCGTAGGATTTTACAATGTCCAACATTTGATCAATGCTTAGCTCCCAACCATCTTCTTTATTAGCATACAATTTACTATAGCTACAAAACTTACAACTAAATACACACACATTTGTAGGCTCAATATGAAAATTTCTATTAAAATAGGTGGTGTTGCCATGCAAACGCTCTCTAATAAAATTGGCTAATGCCCCAACAAAAGGAAGTTCGCCTTTTTCAAAAAGTGTAATGCCTTCTTCATCGGTTATACGCTTATTATCTTTTACTTTTTGGGCAATGCTTTTAAGGTCAATATCCGTGGTAGATTCTATTAAAACATCTATTGAAATACTCATTTTAATACTTTTTGCAAAGGTACGTTTATTGGATATGTATAAGGTTTTTTACAAAGAAAAAGCCTAACAAAATTGTTAGGCTTTAAAACTATCTTTTAATTAAATTTAATTCTTCTCAAATGTTAAATAATCTGTACCTCCATTTCCACCACTAACATCTTGTAGGCGTATTTTAGTATCTGTACGTTCAATCACATGCCAATCATCGCTTATTTCAATAAAATTAGCGTTGGTTGTAAAGGCTAAAATTAATTTTATTTTAGAATCGTCGTTGGCGATAGACCAAGTACCATTAATAGTAAGAAGGCTATTAGATGCCGATACTAAGTTGCTAGCACCAAATGTAAAATTGAATCCATTAAAATTAGCTGTTTCATCCCTGTTTGTATCCCAATAATAGGTAACTCGCCACGTACCTGCGCTAACTGTTGTTGTTACATTTGAAGTAGTAATGTTAGATGTGCTAGGTTCATCTTTTTTACAACTCGTTAAGCCTAATGCAATAAATACCGTTGCAAGTGCAAATATTTTTTTCATGTGTAACTATTTAGTTTGTAAAATTGTTTAATTATATAGTCCAATTATCGTGCCATTAATAAACATGAAAGAATTAACAATTATTTTTTACAATTTGAATATTAAGTATCTTACCTTTTTAAAATTTAACTATGAGTGTAAAGTTTAGGTTAACCGTAATGAGTTTTCTGCAATTTTTTGTATGGGGGGCATGGTTAATTACAGTAGGCAATTATTGGTTTGGTACAAAGCAATGGGGAGGTGCCGAGTTTGGCGCAATTTTCTCTACCCTTGGTTTAGCCTCTTTAATAATGCCGGCACTTACTGGTATAATTGCAGATAAATGGATAAATGCAGAGAAGCTTTACGGCATACTACATATACTTGGGGCGCTCTTTTTAGCTTATATCCCTACTGTTGAAAGCCCTACAACCTTTTGGTGGGTGATATTTGGTGCAATGCTTTGTTATATGCCCACCATCTCTTTATCTAACTCAATTTCTTATACTATCTTAAAAAATAATGCGTATGATGTTGTAAAAATATTCCCACCCATTAGGGTTTGGGGCACAATTGGCTTTATTGTAGCCATGTGGATTACTAACCTTACAGGTAATAAAGCCTCAGGAAACATGTTTTATATTTCTGCTTTTTCTGCTTTGGCTTTAGGACTATATTCCTTTACATTGCCAAAATGCCCACCACCAAAATTAGTTTCGGAGAATGCAACAATGACAGAAAAATTAGGATTGAATGCTTTTTCATTATTTGGAAATTCTAAAATGGCTTTGTTCTTTTTATTTTCTATGTTTTTAGGAGCCGCACTACAGCTTACAAATATGTATGGAGATGTTTTTTTATCTGAGTTCGAAAAAATTCCAATTTATAAAGAATCATTTGTAGTAAAATACTCTACAATAATAATGTCCATTTCACAAATTTCGGAGACACTCTTTATTTTAGCAATTCCTTTCTTTTTAAAACGATTTGGCATAAAGCAAGTAATGTTAATATCAATGATAGCTTGGGTTTTACGCTTTGGTTTATTTGCTTACGGTGATCCTGCAAGTGGTTTATGGATGATTATTATTTCGTGTATTGTTTATGGAATGGCATTTGACTTTTTTAATATTTCAGGCTCTTTATTTATTGAAACAACAACTAACTCAAACATACGCTCTAGTGCTCAAGGACTTTTTATGATGGTTACAAATGGAGTAGGTGCGGTATTGGGTAGTTTAGTTAGTGGTTGGCTCATTCAAAAATATTACACTTCTGCCGATGGTAATAGAGATTGGCATGGCATATGGTTAGCCTTTTCAATATATGTATTAGTGGTGGGTGTATTATTTGCTGTTTTTTTTAAACACAAACACAACCCCAACGATATTAAAGATGTAAGTCACTAGTTAGACAAATTATTTGTAATTTACTTATAGCGTTATCGTTTCAACTTTTATAACAGCATCCAAATTCAGTTGGCCAAAAATATGAGGAAATTCTTCGTTAACACTTGGTGCAAGTTCGTATTTCAAAGGTGCAGTCAATTTTGATTCTTCTATATGTAACAACATTAAATTGGGTACATTTTTATAATATCTAGTTAATACACCTGGTAATTGTTGTATCGTACTGCAGTGCATAAATCCCTCAATTAAAAAAGAGTCGGCTTGGTAAAAACCTTGCTGTTGGGCAGTTTCCCAACTTTCTTTTGTACATACATGAAATATCATTCGCTAAGTAATTTGGCTAATTGTAAAAGCTCCTCCATTTTATATCGATTTCTATCATTATCAAAACACTTGCTTAACTCCTCTAATAAAAACTGAATAATTCGTTTATTAGAAAGTTGCCTAAAGTAAGAAGCTGTTTGTGGTACGTTTATTCGTTTAAAATAATTTTCTACATCTTTATGGCTATACATTTGACCATTTATTGGATCAATATAAAAATTTATTTTTTCCGAAGCATGTCCAACCGGGTTTAAAAAATCGTATTGAGGATCTACATAAGCTAAAATAAATTGCTTAGGGATATTGATGGCTTTCACAGGAATATCAACCAACTCACACAAGGCCAAATAAAGGATACCTGTACTTACAGCATTTCCTCTTTTACCCTCTACCACTTTATTTATTAAATAATCATCTGGATTGTCGTAGGCAAATTCAACTCCTTTTAATTTGTAATAATTGTATAAAATACTAGTAAGCACATTTACTTGCTCAATAGGAGTTAAATAATTGTTTAACTCCAACCATATATTTCTTCTTATTTTTTCAAGCTCCTGCACTATTGGAGTGGTTTGCAGATCGGGGTAGTGATATTTTGCTACCAGCAATGCACCATCTAATAAATTAGCATGACCACTTTTCCAATGTTTAAAATCGTCGCATAAATCTCTAAAGTGTACTCTATGTATTAGCAGCTCTATTCTCTCTTGCAAATTTCCATCGGGGGTGTTTTCCCATAGGTTTTCCAGGTTGGGGATAATCGCTTTTCCAAACGAAATTATTTTGTCGCTAACGGTGCTATACACATCCTCATCGGGGTCGTCTATCAAATGAAAAAGTGATGATATTTCTTTATTTTCTATCAAAAATATTTATTTCATTAAAATTGCGATAAAAACTTATTAATACAAAATATTAATTTCCACACTAGTTATTAAGTATATTTAGGAGCTATTAATATTTTATTTTTTACATCTAACTAATGACAACATACATTTTAGCTTTAGACCAAGGTACTACGAGTAGCCGTGCAATAATTTTTAACAATAAAGGCGAAATTATTTCGGCCGCACAAAAAGAATTTACACAATATTTTCCACAATCAGGTTGGGTAGAGCATGATGCCAATGAAATTTGGGATACGCAATTTATAGTTGCAGTAGAGGCACTGCACAAAGCCAATTTAAAAGCTAAAGACATTGCTGCTATTGGCATTACTAACCAACGAGAAACTACAGTAGTTTGGGAAAGAGAAACGGGTAAACCAATTTATAATGCAATTGTTTGGCAAGACAGAAGAACGGCATCTTTTTGTGATGAATTAAAAACTAAAGGTTATTCCTCAACCATACAACAAAAAACAGGATTGGTAATTGATGCTTATTTCAGCGGTACTAAAATTAAATGGATTTTAGACAATATTGCAGGAGCTAGAGAAAAAGCGAATAATGGAGCGCTTTGTTTTGGTACGATTGATACTTGGCTATTGTTTAAATTAACCAATGGAAAAATTCATGCAACAGATGTTAGTAATGCAAGCAGAACTATGTTGTGCAACATTGAAACATTACAATGGGATGGAGAGCTTGAAAAAATATTGGACGTACCTGGTAATATGTTGCCTCAAATAAAAAGTAGTAGCGAAGTATATGGGCATGTTGAAAATTTGCAACCCTTAAATGGTATTGCAATTGCTGGAATTGCTGGCGACCAACAAGCCGCATTATTTGGGCAATTATGTACACACCCGGGGATGGTAAAAAACACCTACGGCACAGGCTGTTTTATGTTGATGAATACAGGTGAGCAAATGATACATTCGAAAAATAATTTACTAACAACAGTGGCTTGGAAAATAAATGGAATTACACATTACGCACTAGAAGGAAGTGTATTTATTGGTGGGGCTGTAGTACAATGGTTACGTGATGGATTGGGTATAATTAAAACGAGTGCTGATGTTGAGACATTAGCATTAAAAGTTAAAGATAATGATGGAGTGTATTTAGTACCAGCATTTGTAGGATTAGGTGCCCCACATTGGAACCAGGATGCTAGAGGGACTATTACAGGATTAACAAGAGGCAGCACAGCCGGGCATATTGCTAGAGCTTCAATTGAGAGTATTGCATACCAAACTTATGATGTTTTAAAAGCAATGGAAGCCGATAGTGGTATTAATATTAAAGAATTAAGAGTAGATGGCGGTGCAACTGAAAATAATTTATTAATGCAGTTTCAAAGCGATGTACTAAACACTACGGTTATACGCCCAATAATTACCGAAACTACAGCTTTAGGAGCTGCTTATTTAGCTGGGCTTGCAGTAGGTGTTTGGGAAAATATTGAAGCATTGCAAACACAATGGCAAATAGACAAAAAATTTACTCCAACAATGAAGGTAGAAGAAAGAAATGCATTAGTAGAAGGGTGGAATAAAGCTATAAGAGCAACAGTAAGTAAATAAGTTACATTTTCCATAGTTAGTATTCCTAAAAAATCTTTTTCACTTTTTTTAAAATTATTGAATAAAAAAAGAAATACTTTCTTTTACTACTTTTGCAAAACAATATTTATTAACTTGATTAATATTAATAATAAATAAATAGTATGACTCCATTCACATCAGAATTTTTAGGAACTGCATTGCTTATTTTATTAGGTAATGGAGTTGTTGCTAACGTTTTATTAAATAAAACCAAAGGACAAAATAGTGGGTGGATAGTTATAACTTTTGGTTGGGCTATTGCAGTATTCGTTGGTGTATATGCTTCTGCTGCAGCTAGTGGAGCACACTTAAATCCGGCTGTAACCATTGCAGATGCAGTAAATACAGGCAATTGGAGTAAAGTAGGAACGTATATTTCTGCACAATTTTTAGGTGCAATGGTTGGTTCTTTATTGGTTTGGGTTGCCTATAAACAGCATTTTGATGAAACAACTGATGCCGATTTAAAACTAGCTGTATTTTGTAATGCACCTGCAATACGTAATACTGCACATAATTTTATTACGGAAATTATTGCCACATTTGCTTTTATGATGGGTATTTTAACGCTAACAAATAATGGCGAGGCTGTTAATCTTGGTGCTTTAAATGCTTTACCACTAGCCTTATTGGTATTTGGTATTGGATTATCATTAGGAGGTCCTACAGGTTATGCCATAAACCCTGCAAGAGATTTAGGTCCACGTATAATGCATTTTATTTTACCCATAAAAAATAAAAGAAATAGCGACTGGGGCTATAGTTGGATACCTGTACTTGCACCAATTATTGGAGCGGTATTAGCAGTGCTGGTAAAAAAGATTTTGTAATAACCCTTACAAAAAATAATTTTCCTTAATTTACTAGTTCAAACCAAAACTAATATGTCTAATTCATTATTTAGAACAAAAAAAATATCTACTATTTTAGCTGAAAGTAACGATGGTACGCATGGTGACGGAGGTCTAAAAAGAGTATTAACAGCCCGAGACTTAACTTTTTTTGGTATTGCAGCAATATTAGGTGCTGGTAGTTTTAGTAGCCTGGGAGGTGCTGTTTTTAATGGGGGGCCTGGCGTAGTAGTGCTTTTTATTATTACGGCTATTGCTTGTGCGTTTACTGCGTTTTGTTATAGCGAATTTGCTAGCCGCATTCCGGTTGCTGGTAGTGCCTATACGTATGCCTATGCTAGCTTTGGTGAATTGTTTGCTTGGATAATTGGTTGGGCATTAATTATGGAGTATAGCATTGGTAATATTTATGTAGCCTTTAGTTGGAGCGATTATTTTACATCGTTTATGGATGAGTGTGGGCTACATATTCCTCATTGGTTAAGCACAAGCTACACAGAATCTAAAAATGCATTTACAACTAATGGCAATGCTAATGATGTAAATGCTTGGAACACTGCACCAATGCTTGGAGGGTTAAAAATTATTTTAGATTTACCTGCTTTAATAATTAATATCTTAATTACCTATTTAGTTTATAGAGGTATTAAAGAGAGCAGAAATTTTAGCAATGTAATGGTTGTTTTAAAAATGGCTGTTGTTGCATTAGTTATTTTAGTAGGAGGATATTTAGTATTTAGCCAAGGGCATACAGCCAATTGGATGCCAGCAAATGATGAAGGCATAAAATCGTTTATGCCAAATGGATTTAAAGGTGTAATGGCTGCTGTAGCTGGGGTTTTCTTTGCCTACATTGGCTTTGACGCTGTAAGTGTACTTGCCGAAGAAAGTAAAAATCCTCAAAAAGATTTGCCTAAAGGGATGATATATTCTTTAGTAATTTGTACAGTAGTATATATTTTACTTACCCTTGTACTTACTGGTGCGGTTAATTATAGAAATTTTGAAGGGGTAGGTGATCCGTTAGCTTTTATTTTTGAAAAAGAAAATTTAAATGTAGGATGGATGAAGCTACTTGTTGCCGTTTGTGCGGTAATTGCTATGACAAGTGTGTTACTCGTATTTCAAATGGGACAACCACGTATTTGGATGAGTATGAGTAGAGATGGATTGTTACCACCTGTTTTTCAAAAAATTCATCCAAAATATAAAACACCTTCTTTTGCTACAATAATTACTGGGGTTGTTGTTGGTTTACCTATTTTATTTACAGATAAAACCTTTGTGTTAGATTTTACAAGTATTGCAACCCTTTCTGCCTTTGTGTTAGTTTGTGGTGGCGTACTACTAATTCCCAGAAGAGAGAAACAAGCAGGAGGTTTTAATATGCCCTTTATTAATGGCCAATTTATTTTTCCATTAATTGTTGTAGGTGCATTAATTGGTGTTTACTTTTTATCAAAATCATATTATAGCGATATTTTTAATTTTGATTTTAGTGGAAATGCAGATTACGTGTCAGGTAAAAAAAGTTTTATGGATATGGCAATACCTAATATATCCATCATTATTTTTTTGTTTATTGCTATTGTACTTGCAATTTTCTCTTTTATAAAAAAATATTCGTTAATACCATTAATGGGCCTCATTACCTGTTTGTATTTACTTACAGGTATGACAAAGGCAAACTGGCTTTGGTTTTTAGCTTGGCTAGCTATTGGGCTAATCGTTTACTTTGCATACGGATTTAAAAAGAGCAAACTGGCTAATAAGTAATAAATTATTAGGGTACTTGTAAACAGACTACGGTAGTTTTAAACTACCGTAGTCTTAAATTTTTTTGGGTAAACTTCTTTATCTTTTTTCTCTGCGTTGAATAAAAAATTCCAAACAATTTTGCTTTCGTAATTTTGCAAATTAATTATTAACTGTAAATAAAGTTCCCTTTTAGGGGACAGGGGTTTATGAAATACGAAATTGGCGACAAAATATTGGTACTACTCACTCAAGAAGAAGGTAAAGTAGTAGAAATTATTAATGAAAAAATGGTGATGATTGATGTTAAGGGCGTACGTTTTCCTGCCTATATGGAGCAAATAGATTTTCCTTACTTTAAACTATTTTCCGAAAAAAGATTAGTAGAAAAAAAGAAAGTTTATATAGATCAGGTTAAAAAAGAAAAAGTAGTTACTAGCCCTAAAAAAGAGGAAGGCGTTAGCTTAAATTTTTTACCCGTTTTTGACAAAGATATTTTTGATGATGATGTGGTGGAAAAGTTAAAAATTCATTTAATTAATCAAAGCTATACTCCTTATAATTTTACCTATAATTGTATGATAGGGGGTAAAAGTAGTTTTCAATTAAAAAATATCATAGAGCCCTTTGCCGATTTTTATTTGCATAATATAGCTTTTGAAGACCTAAGCGATAGTCCAAGGTTTGATGTTGAATTTTCTTTAAAAAAAGAAGACAAGAAAAAAGCTCCCTTTTATGAAACATCTTTAAAAATAAAAGCTAAGCAACTCTTTAAAAAAATTGAAGAAATAAAGCTTAAAAACGAGGCAACTTTTGGTTATTTAATATTGGAAACTTATCCTGATAAAGTAGAAGCTGAAAAAATTGATTTAAGAAAGTTGGGTAATGCTGGCTTTAAAATTTATGATGCCTCAAAAGTTAGACAAAACTTAGATTCAGCAAGGAGTGTGGTTGATTTACACATAGAAAAATTAATAGATAGTTTTAAGCATTTAAGCAATTTTGAAATGTTAACTTTGCAACTTAAAACCTTTGAAAAATTTTATGAGTTATCTGTTGCACATAGGCAACCTAATTTAATAATTATACATGGGGTAGGAGAGGGTAAGTTAAGAGATGAAATACATGAACTTTTAAAAACAAAAAAAGAAGTAAAATCATTTGTAAATCAATTTCACCCTTTATATGGTTATGGTGCAACAGAAATTTGGTTTAGTTATTAATGCATAAAACTTAATTGCTCACTTTACAACACTAGCTTTACGTTATAAGATGTCGACTACAGAAAAAGCAATTACTCAAACAATAAACTGGATTAACAAAGTAGTTATTGGTTGTAATTTTTGCCCTTTTGCAGCTAAAGTTCTAAACGATAATAAGGTAAAATGTAGCGTTGAAGAAAGTTATAGCCCATCAATATGCATAGATAGTTTTTTAAAAGAACTACTTTTTTTAGATTCTAATCCAACAATTGAAACATCTTTCTTAATTTTTACCAATGCCTTCAAGAATTATGATGAGTATTTGCAATTTGTATCAAAAGCAGAAAGTCTATTAAAGAAAAATAAGTATAGCGGCATTTATCAAGTAGCCAGTTTTCATCCTAACTATTTATTTGCAGATAGCAAAGAAGAGGATGCTGAAAATTACACAAACCGATCTATTTACCCAATGGTACATTTGTTAAGAGAAAGTAGTATAGATAAAGCCGTTGAATTTTATACGAATACCCATTCAATCCCAGAAAAAAACATTGCTTTTGCAAAACAAAAAGGTGAACTGTATATGAAAATGTTAAGAGATAGTTGTTTTAACATCTAACTGTATAAAAGCCCAATTTGTTCATATAACCCCAAAGCGATAAATTTGCCTAAAAATTAGCAGTATGCGTCAAATAGCATTTAGAGAAGCCATAAGAGAAGCAATGCAAGAAGAAATGCGTAGCGATGAAAGAGTATTTTTAATGGGGGAAGAAGTGGCAGAATATAATGGCGCATATAAAGTAAGTCAAGGTATGCTTGAAGAATTTGGGGAAAAACGTGTTAT
>Ga0209550_10001594_pt1 | contig 21749 bp, 2 predicted proteins | sample LauGreSuBDMM15SN_2_FD_187567 | JGI IMG/M metagenome (GOLD analysis project Ga0209550, IMG submission 187567) | Freshwater lake microbial communities from Lake Michigan, USA - Su13.BD.MM15.SN (SPAdes) (version 5) | ecosystem: Environmental > Aquatic > Freshwater > Lake | place: Lake Michigan, USA... | reverse complement strand
CGAGGTCACATCAAGCTTGTCGCCCACAGCGGCACCCGCAACCACGCCGGCATTGACCGTGCCAGTGCTGGTGCCCAGGCTGGTGAGTTTGACGGTGTCGGCGCCTTGGCCCAGAACGATCAGCCGTTCGGCACCGCCGGACACGTCAATCTGACCGCCGGTCGCTGCGGCTTTGATCACCTGAATAGAAGCCGGAACAGTGGCTACAGCGGGGGTCGGCAGCGCGGTTCCATTGGCAGCGCCCGCAGCCATTGCCACCGTCACATTGCCGCTGGCCGTTGGAGTGATGGTCACCCTGAACTCCTTGGCACTGCTGCCCGTGACCTCAGCCACAGAGTCCACGGTGTAACCCGTTCCTGCAAAGTCAGCCGCCGCCACGCCGGTGAGCGCTTGGTCGGAACTGAGCTTGACCACCATTTTGCCGTCCACAGTCGCATCAACCCACTCCAGCTTGAGGGCTGGGCCCGTCGTGTTGAGCGTCAGCGCCTGGCTGTTGGACGCCGACCCCGCATTGCCCGCGTTGTCCTTATAGCCAGAAGCGGCCACGCTGATCGAGCCGCTTGTGAGCGCCGCGTCACTGGTCGGCGTGAAGGTCGCCGTCCACACGCGTGGGTCGTTGGCGGACTGCAAGGGATCCGAAATAGAGCCGCCCACCACGGTGACCGCGGTCTTGGGCAGCGCGGAGAGGATTTCGTTGCTGGTGAACTGAACGGTGGCCGTGCCAGGATTGGACTTGGCAAAGGAAGTCTTGTTGTCCGCCATGGCCACAGAGAGGGTGGGTGCTGTGGTGTCAGCGATCCAGAAGCCCTTGTTGTTGGTGCCGGCCAGGAAAGCCTGCAGAGTGGTCGTGTCGGCGGCCACGAGGTCGACCGCGCCCTGGGCAGAAGCGAGCGTCGTACCGACGCTTGAATTGGTGTCAAAAGACAAGCTCAGCCTGTCCACACCGTCCACCTTCTTGACCATGTAGCGCAACTCGTTGTCGCCGACGGTGCCCAGGTCACTGCTGGTGCTGCGGTCTATGGCCTTGAGCCAACCCGCCAGCGCGGGGCCAGTGTAGGTGCTGTCCACCACACTGAAGTACTGCGCCGGGGTGTCAGTCTTCTTGATAAGGGCGCTGATATCGATCTTGTCGCCTGCGGACACGCCGGCAATCCTATCGGGAGCGTCGGCGGGTGAATGGGTGATGTCATTCACACGCACAACGTCGTTACCAGCACCCAGCAGCACGCCCTGGCGGGTGGCCGTGAGTTCTAAGGAGTCATTGCCAGAGGTGCCTTTGATCACATTGACAGCACTGGAGGCAGTGGCCAATGTGGGCAGATTGGTGGCAGAGGTGCCAGCGCCTTGCGCCGCAGACACCACAATATCGCCAGTTGCAGTTGGTGTCACGATCAAGGTGTATTGGCCAGCTTGATTGGCCACAGGCTGCAAAGCACCGACGACAGCACCATTGGAGGCACTGAAATCGGAGGCCGTCAGCCCCGACACGGCAGTGTCACTGGAGCTCAAGAGGTAAACCAGATCACCCGAGGCTGAAATACTTTCAAGGCCCAGGCTCAAAACTGGGTTGGATTGATTGACCAGCAGGTTCAAAGACGACGCAGATGCAGTGCCTGCGTTGCCCGCCAGATCGGCGTAGCCACCCTTTATCGACAAACTGACCGAATTGATGTCCGCAACCACTGGGGGAACCACCGGACTGACGGGCGGAACACCTGCCAAATAAGCAGTTTTCGAGATCCCCACGTCCACGTCAAAGCTGCCAGCGGAGGTAGTCACCACGGATTCACCGCCTGCCGCTTTTGATTGGAGAGCCACTCTGAAACTGGTTTCTGCAGTGCTGAGCTGTAAGGTCACGCTCAAAGCTTTGCCAGTGGAATCAATCACAAACGCATTTGAAGGCGCTGAGGTATCCACAGGTGCTGCAATTTTGCCGGTGATGGCAGCTGTGCTTCCAGCAGTAGGCGCAATGTTTCTGACGATAGGGGAGTAAGTCTTTTCGGAGTCGGCACCACCGTCGACGGTGATAGAGGAAACCGAGCCGCTGACGACTTTACTGAAGTCGTAATCCAAATCGGCCACCAAGCCTGTGATCTTGCTGTTAAGGTAGGTGGCACTGTCCAGAGTGATGTCAAATTTAACGGTTGAAGTGCTGGATGTGGGGTTGGTCAACACCAAGTTTTTAATTTCAATGAAGCCGCTTCCAGTGTCGACTTCTGAGGGAACAGTCGCACTGCTTCCACTGCCTGTTCCTTGGGTGGCGCCCGTGCTGCCTGTCAATGTCGGAGGCGTGAACTTCACCGTCCAGTCTTTGCCTGAACCAGCCACATTCGACAGCGCCGCAGCACGGACATCGCTCGACTGAACCACGCCGCCGTATTTGAGTTCAAAGTCATCCACGCCCAGCCCAGTGATCGCCTCGCTGAAAGCCACTTTGATTTCGCCCGTCTGAGACTGTCCGCCATTGGCGCTGGGTTTGAGGTACAGCGATGGAGTGGACACCATGGAGGTCACCCCAGGTGCTACGGTGTCAACTGTCATCACAAAGGCAGTGCCAGCTGCAGATTCGTTGCCTGCTTCATCGGCCACACGCGCGGTGTAGCTCAGGCTCTGGGCGTTGGTCAGGGTGCGCGTGTCGGTGTAGCTCCAAGTGCTTTGTCCGCCCGCTACCACTACCACCGTTGCCGTGCCCAACAAAGTGGCACCATCAAACACCTTCAAGGTTTCACCGATGGGCAAGCTTGCACCGGCAGTGGCGCCTCCAAGCGTGCCAGTCACTGAGACGCTGGCGTCGTCGGTCACAGCCCCTGAGGCCAAATTACCAACAATCGTACCCACGTTGTCAACGACGGCCGTCACGGCCGAGGTCGTGGTGGGCGCCGTGGTGTCAATCACAGGCAGCGCCGTTGCGTCAATGTTGGCAATGGTGCCGCTGTTGGCGGTGTAGCTAAAAGCGTTGCCTGCCACATCAGTGATACCTGCTGTCAAAGCCGCCTTGAGCGCGGCTTCATCAATGGCGGCCTGGCCGTTTTGGCCTGCAGCCACGGTATAGGTCAGGGTGCGGGTGCTGCTGCCTGCCACGCCACCCCACACCGCACTCACGCCCGTACCGCCCACGGTAAAGACGGTGTTGTTGGTGCCCGAATTCAGGCCAGAGACATTGCCGTCGAAGTTGACGGTGAGCACAATGGTTTCACCCGCGCTGTTGCCGGAGGTGCCCGCCACCGTGGTGGTGGTGGTGCCAGGCACAGGGCTGCCCAAGGTGGCGACCGTGGTGTCAACCAATGGCAGCGGCGTGGCGTCGATGTTGGCAATGTTGGCCGATTGGACAAAGGCAAGACCGTCGGCGTCGCTGATGCTGGCTTCCAGCGCTGTCTTGAGTGCTGCCTCGTCAATGGCGGCTTGGCCGTTTTGACCTGCGGCCACGGTATAGGTCAGCGTGCGGGTGTTGCTGCCATCGGTGCCGCCCCAGACCGCGCTCTGGCCGGTGCCGCCCAGGGTGAAAATGGTGCTGTTGCTGCCAGAAGTCAGGCCGCGGACATTGGTGTCAAAGTTGAGCGTGAGCACCATGGCCTCGCCCGCGCTGTTGCCCGCTGTGCCGGCCACCGTGGTGGCGCTGACGCTGGGCAAAGAACTCAGGCCTGGGTTGGTGAGGTTGGCCCTCAAGTCCACTTTGCCGCCAAAGCCGTCAATGTTGGCCGCAGTGGATACAAAAGTTTGGTTGGCCACTGCAATGCTGGCGCTGGTGGGCTTGGTGTCCACCGTCGGGGTGAACACGGCAGTCCACAAGGTGTCGCTGGACTTGGTGAGTGCACCGAGGGTGCCGCCTGTGACCGTCACATCAGAGCGCTCAAAGCCGGTGACGGCCTCGCTGAAACTGAAGTTCAGCGTGGTGCTGGTGTCTGTGGTCTTGAGCGCGGTCTTTGCGGCCGTGATGCTGAGCACAGGGGCCACCACATTGGTGCGCAAGACAGCCGACTCGGCCGCCGCGCCTGAGTTGCCTGCAGCATCTTGGTAGCTGCCAGCCAAACTGACCTTGACATCACCGGCCGAGGCCGCCTCAGTGGGTGTGAAGGTGGCTGTCCACTGTTTGCCGTCACCGACCTTGGCCAGGTTGCTGACCGTTCCGCCCGCGCCACTCACCGTGAAGGCCGACGCCTCCAGGCTGGCCACGGCTTCACTGAAGTTGACCGAGATCGTGCTCGTCATCGGCACATTGTTGTTGGCCGAGGCCTTGAGGAAGATGGCCTTGTCCAAAGCCACGGTGGCCGTGGGTGCAAGCGTGTCAATGGCCTGCAGGTTCTGTGCATGCGCCTCGTTGGCGTTGCCAGCGGCGTCCAGCACGCCGCCTGCCTTGAGTGACAAGCCAATGCGGCCAGCCGCCACGTTGGCGGTGGGCAACACGCTCACCGTCCAGGATGTGTAAGTCCCTGTGGCGCCGCTGCCGCTGACCAAGGTATTGGCCACGGGGGCCACGGCTTGCACCGTGCCATTGGTGGCCACAAAATCGGCCACTTCCAGGCCGGTCACGGCCTTGTTGAGGGCGTAGGTGTACACCACTGTGGCGCCGGCCTTGAGCGTGGAGGCAACGTTGTCAGTGACCTGCAACACATCAGGGCGAATGTTGTCGACCTTGAATTTGGCTGAAGCTGCGGTGTTGGAGTTGCCATTCACGTCGGTGACGCGGTTGGCATCGACGGAAATGTCTGCCGCCACCACAGCGGTTTGACCCGCCAGCGGATCGGCCGGCTTGAACATGGCAGTGAACTTCTTGGGATCGGTCTTGTCCTGGGCCAAGTTGTCCAGAAAGCCGCCAGCGACCTTGACGGCGCGCAGGTCAAAGCCTTTGACTTCTTCAGAGAAAGTGAAGGTCACGCGGGCCGACTCGCCGGCCTTGAGCGTGCTGTCCGCGCTCACGGCTTCGGAGCCCGTGGTGCCTTTGAGCACGGCGATGCTGACCGTGGGCTTGGAGGTGTCGACCTTGAAGGCGAGCGTGTTCGAATCACCGTTCTTGGCCGTGGTGCCAGCCACACCAAAAGCGTCTTTGCCGACCTTGACCTGGGTCTCTGAAGTGATGCCGCTGAGCGTGGCGGTGTAATTTTTGCCCGAGCCACTGAAACCAATGAGCTCGCCACCGCCGGTGACGGTGACATCGGATGCCGCAAAGTCGGTGCTGTCCGCAGACAGCGAAAACTTCAGTGAGGTGCTGGGCGAGCCCTGGGAGTTGACCGAGTTAAAAAACGACTGCCCAGCGGACACGGCCACCACAGGCGCAGCACCCTCTTGCGCCAGCAAAACCACATTGGAAGGCTGGTTGGCGTTGCCCGCCGCGTCGGTGAACTTACCGCCAGCCATGCCCACCTCGGCCGGCGCGGTGGCGCTGGTGGCCGCGAGTTTGGCGGTGTAGACCGTGTCACTGACTTTGGTGAAGTTGGTCAGCGTGCCGTTTTTGACCGTGACATCGTCCGCCGTGAAAGCTCCAGACGTGCGCGTGGAGGCCGCTTCAGACAGGGTGAAGGTGATTGTGGCGGTGGCAGCGGCCTTGACAAAGGCTGCATCGCTGGTGATGGTGACCGTGGGCGCCACGCTGTCAACAGGGATGGATTTGCCGGTCGCAATGGTCGCCGTGGCATTGTTGCCTGCCAAGTCCTTGACCGTCACGCCCGTTGGCAAGGTGATGCTGGCGCCATTGGCCACCGCAATGAGGGTGTCGCCGGCTTGCACGCGGTAGGTGAACACCAGGGTGTCACCCACAGACAGGCCTTTGTCAAACAAAGCCGTGGCCGTGGTGCCGGTGCCTGTGCTGATGGCCAAGCTGGGGCGTCCGTTGCCTGCGACCAGCACGGACTCAGACATTTGCACCACCACCTGGGCCAAGTCGCCCACGCGCGCAGGATTGACATCGACCGACAACACCGTGGCCGACGATGTGTCGGCAACGCGGGTGACGGCGGTGGCAGTGGTCTCGCCGATTTTCAAACCCGTGGTGATGGCTTGCGATTGCGTCAGCAGCGTCGCGGTGTCGCCCAAGCCAGTCAGCGTGGTCAACGTGGCCACATCGGCCGTTTTCAGACCAGACACCTGATTCAGCACCACTTTTTGGGCCTGCAACATTTGCGTGAGGCCCGAGTTGGCCGCCGTGGCCGATGCGCCGCTGGCTGAGGCCGCCTTGGCCGCCTCGCCTGCAAAAGCATTGATCAGCTGGTTGGCCGATGCCACGGCGCCAGAGACCGAGCTGGTCGATGCGTCCATGACCGCGTCGTTCACCACCACGTTGCTGGTTTTGGCGGCCGACACAGCCGAATTCAAAATTTGGGTGATGGCGTCAGAAGACTTGAAAGACACCACCTCACCACTGGCCGAGGCCGCGCTGATGCTGCTGACAATGCCTTGCACCACAAACTTAGACAAGTCTGCCGTGCCCGAACCCACCGCACCCGTGAGGGTGGCCGAGCCCACGCTGATCATGTTGGCCACCATCAGGGACTTGCTGTGCAGTTCAATGGCGTCTGCCGCGCCCAAGGCGGCGGTGCCCGTGCCGGCCGAGGCTTTGACGGTGTCGACGGTGGTCAGGTCCACGTCCGAATCAATGCCCAGGGCCGTAGAGACCGTGGCCATGGCCGTGGATTTGGCCTGCACAACGGCAGCGGCTTTGTCAGAAGCCGAAAGCGTTCCAAGGCTGTCCACGGTGGTTTGCACCAGGGCCTGCACCAGGGTGGTCAACGGGTTGATCACCGTGCTGCCTGCCGTGGTGGAGTACACACCTTCAAAAGTAGAGCCGGTGCTGATGTCTGTGCCGCCCTGGGCCAGCGTAGCGTGCAGCTTGTCGGCATCGGTCAAGGCCACAGCCAACTTGCCGTTGACGGTTTTGCCCAGCAGCTTGTCCGTGCCCAGGTCGACCTTGCCGTTGTCGTTGCTGTCCAGGTAGATGTTGGCGCCGTCCACGTAGCCGTCGTGCAGGAACAAGTCGACTGTGACAGCAGCTGTGGCCACGCTGGTGACACTCTCAGCGCTACCCAGGGAATCGGTGTAAGCCGCGGTGACTGTGATCACCTTGCCCACCTGAGCATCCGCCAAGGTCAGGGTACTGCTGGTGGCGCCCGCAATGGCCACGCCATTGGCCTTCCACTGGTAGGCGATGGCGCCTGAGCCTGTGGCAGGGATGCCATCTGCATCGGTGAGTGAATTGCTGGCGGTCAAAACCTTGCCCAGTCCAGCCGTGCCGGTGATGCTGACGGCGCCCGCTGGCGCGTCATTGACGTTAGCGACGGCAGACGTGGCCGTGCTGGTGCTGCTTTCAGCGGCACCCAGGGAGTCGGTGTAAGACGCAGTGACGGTGATGGCCTTGCCAACCTGGGCCTGCGCCAAGGTCAGGCTGGCGCTTGTGGCGCCCGCAATGGCCGTGCCATCGGCTTTCCACTGGTAGGCAACGGCGCCTGCGCCAGTGGAGGGAATGCCGTCCGCATCGGTGAGGTTGTTGCTGGCCGTCAAAACCTGGCCTTGAGTTGCCGTACCAGCGACGCTGACCGTACCAACGGGTGCATCGTTGACGTTGGCAACCGCCGCCGTGGCCGTGCTGGTGACGCTTTCAGCCGTGCCTTTTGCATCGGTGTAAGACGCAACGACGCTGATGGCCTTGCCCACCTGGGCCTGCGCCAGGGTCAGGCTGCTGCCCGTGGCGCCCGAAATGGCCACGCCATCGGCCCTCCACTGGTAGGCGATGGCGCCCGAGCCAGAGCTGGGAATGCCGTCAGAGTCGGCCAGCGAGTTGCTGGCGGTCAAGACCTGACCTTGAGCCGCCGTACCGCTGATGATGACGGCGCCGGAAGGAGACACATTGGCGGCGGCGCTCTTACCACCACCGGCTGCCGCACCCAGGGCCACCAAGCCCAGCAAGCCGGCCAGCAAGGAGCCAGCAGAAGCACCTGCAGCCGCAGCTGCTCCCGCGCCGGCGGCCTCGCCCGCAGCAGCGGCTGCAGCAGGCGCCTGCGCCAGCACCAAGTCGGCAGGAAGCTGCTCAATCACGCTTTGGTAAGCCTCCAAAATGGCCTCGGCCCGGGCCAGCTGTCCCAGCCGGTCAGCGCCCTCGGGCAAGGCCACGGCCAGGTCAGCCTCAGGGGCCACTGCAGCGACTGTGGCTGCATCGGCTTGAACCAGGTCCAGCGCGCCTTGGCGAGCGCTCTCGGCCAATGACTCCAGCAGGGCCAGCAGCTCGTCAAGCACGGGCATAGAACCTTGGGCCTGAGCGGAGGGCGCAGCGCTGCCTTCCACACCCAAGTCACCCGCGGCTGCCGCCGCAGCGGCTTGCGCATCGGCCGCCGAGGGCTCCGCCAGCACCTCATCTGCCCGCTCAGCCTGTGCCCTGGCCATCTGCACCATGCCCAGCAGCAGCAGGGCCAAGGGGGTCAGCAGGGGCGACGAAGAAGAACCCGAATTATTTTGTGGGTTTTTAACAGCACTCTGGGGTACGGACCGGGTGGAGGTGGTTTTTTTAGCCATGGTACTTATGTGTTTTAATTAAAAAGTTTTAGGAAGAGGGATAAGAGCCCGTGCGATGCTCTTCAAAATGAAACATTGTCTGAATAATATCTCACCTGGACACTATTTTTAACAAACGAATCACGTTTGTTACCCTATCGCTTTCTTAAAAATAAACACAACACTGGAGCTTTCACATGGCCAACATCACGGGCACCGACGCCGCCGATTCATTGCAGGGCGCTGATCAAAACGACACCATCAGCGGCTTGGCAGGCAATGACACCTTGTTGGGCCAGGCCGGCGACGACGTGGTCTATGGTGGCCCGGGAGATGACCGCCTGTACGGCGGCCCAGGAAATGACACACTGGACGGCGGCGGCACTCGCCCCCTGCCCTGGCTGCAGGGCCTGCCCGTGGACTATGACCAGGCGCTCTATGACGACCTGAATTCACCCATCGCGCTCAATCTGTCTACCCTGCAGGTCACGGGCTCGGCCTCGGGTACTGATGTGCTGGTGAACATTGAAGAGCTGCGGGGCACGGGCGGCGCAGACAGCGTGACTGGCAGCCTCAATGCCCTGCCCTTGGCCTCAGCCGCCTACCAAGCCAGCCTCAACTGGCTGGGCATGGGCGGCAATGACACCGTGACACAGGCCCGCTCTACTTACAGCTACTGGGTCGATGGCATTTTCGCCAACTACATTTGGTCCAACGCGCCGCTGACGGTCAGCGCCAATGGCTCCGTGGTAACCGTGAGCTACACGGCCTCAGCCACAGGCATGACCTATGCCAACAACCAGGTGGCCCAGCCTGCGGGCAGCGACAGCTTGACCTTGGTGAGCTCCTATGGCGACTCCCGCTTTTCTGACAGTTTCAATATGTCGGGCCTGACTGAAAACATGGCAGGCAACGCGCGCAACTACGTGTCGGTGTCTGCGGGCAACGACACCGTCACGGGCAACGGCGATACCGTGCTCAACATCACCTCGGGTGGGCGCGTCACCTCCACCACCGGTAAAGGGGTGAACTTCACCCTGCCCGGCACTGGCACGGCCACCTTGAACCTCACGCACCTCAACTGGCAAGACTGGTCTGGCAAGCAAGTGGCCATGGGCCAGGTCACGGTGAGCAAGATCGACGAGATCCGCGGCACCGACTTCAATGACACCCTGACAGGCGGCACCTACGACGACTACGAGGCCTTCCGGGGCAAGGCGGGCGACGACTCGATAGACGGCGGCACTGGCTATGACATGGCCGACTACATGGGCTCGACCGCCGGTGTAAATGTGGACCTGTGGATGGGCACGGCGGTGGCCATGGACTCCAACAACAGCTCCATTGGCACCGACACCCTGCGCGGCATTGAGGTCATACGTGGCACCAACCACGCCGACAAGTACATGGCCAGCCAGTTCGGCAAGAGCGCGCCTGCGGGCGCCACCGTGAACGTGGGCAGCGGCATCATGGGCCTGAGCAACGGCAACTCTTTTGACGGCCGGGGCGGCAACGACACCATAGAGGGCAACGGCGCCACCCGCATTGACTACTTGAGCGCGGCCGCTGGCGTGGACGCAGACCTGCAGCGAGGCACGGCCTTTGCCATCGTCAACGACACCCTGAGCGGCGAGGCCAAGGACGCGGCCACCGAAGCGGCCAAGTCGATTGGCGTGGACAGCTTCACGGGCGTGTTTCGCATTCGCGGCAGCAGCCTGAACGACAAGCTGGCAGGCAGCGCCGGTGGCGCAGCCTACGGCGCCGTGGCTCTGGAAGCCTTCGAGCCTGGCCCCGGCAACGACACCATAGACGGCCGCAGCGGCTGGGACGAGGTGTACTACAACACCGGCGGCTGGGTCGGCCAGCGCGGGCTGGTTATAGACATGAGCATCACTAATGGCCCCAACGTCACCGAAGACAGCTTTGGCGGTAAGGACACGCTGATAGGCATTGAGTACATAGGCGGCTCGGCTTTCAATGACAACATCAAGGGCAGCCTCACCAACGTGGGTTTGTCTGGCCTGACCGAAATCTTTTCAGGCGGCAAAGGCAACGACACCCTGGACGGCGGCGACAGCAACGCTACAGGCTACGACGAGGCGGCCTACACCGACTCGCCCCAGGGCGTGACTGTCAATCTGGCCACCGGCACGGCCAGCGACGGCTGGGGCACCACGGACACGCTCATCAGCATTGAAGGCGTCGAAGGCAGCGAGTGGAATGACGCGATCACGGGCTCTGCGGGCAACAACCGCCTGGATGGCCGCGGCGGCAATGACACCCTTAACGGTGGCGATGGCAATGACTGGGTGGAATACAACAACGCCTCAGGTGCCGTGACTGTGGACCTGGGCGCAGGAAGCGCCAGCGGCGCGGCGGGCACAGACGTGCTGACGAGCATAGAGAACGCGCAAGGCAGCATCTACGCCGACCGACTCACGGGCAGCTCGGCGGCCAACGTGTTGGAGGGCTTGGACGGCAACGACAGCCTCTTTGGCGGCGCGGGCAACGACAGCCTGCTGGGCGGCGAAGGCAACGACAGGCTGTATGGCGAGGCCGGTGACGACCTGCTCAGCGGCGGGCCGCGCCGCAACACCAGTTGGGGCACTGGAACCGGCGGTGACTTTGACACGGCGGACTACAACAACTTGACCTCGCCCATCAGCTTGAACCTGCAGACTTTGCAGGTCACCGGCGCCAGCGCCGGCACCGACACGCTCGAAGGCATTGAAGAAGTGCGCGCCACCAAAGGGGCAGACAACGTCACGGGCTCGCTGGGCCTGCGCTCGCTGGCCTTGCCTTCAGCACAGACAGGCATCACCTGGGTGGGCCTGGGCGGCAGCGACACCCTCACGCAAAGCCAGGTGCTGTATGGCTACTGGGCGGACTCGGTGTACGCGGACTACGCCTGGTCGGGCACAGGCATTCAGGCCACGGCCACGGCGGCCAACAAAATTTCGGTGAGCTATGCCGCAGGCACCATGTACTGGTACGGCGGCAGCCAAGCGCAGGGCACGGACCAGCTCACCTATGTGTCCTCCTTGGGCGACACACGCTGGGACGACAGCATCAATCTGTCGGGCCTGAGCGTCAACATGTTCGGCACCAAGCGCAGCTACGTGGGCCTGACTTCGGGCAACGACACCGTGGTCGGCAACGGCGACACCACCGTGAACCTGCTGTCGTCGAGCAGCTCGGCGAGCTCGCTTGGCAGCGTGGGCGTGAGCGTGACCCTGCGGGGCGACGCCGAAACCACGGTGGACATGCGCCACCTGAGCTGGCAGCCGCAGTCCAGCAGCACGGAACGGGTCAGCGGCGGGCAAGTCAAGCTCAGCGGCGTGGACGATGTGCGCGGCACCCTCTTTAACGACAGCCTGACCGGCGGCGGCTATGACGATTACGAAGCCTTTCGCGGTCGGGCCGGCAACGACACCATAGACGGCGGCTTGGGCTACGACCTGTCGGACTACCAGGGCTCCAGCGCCGGCGTGCAAGTGTTACTGGCCCCGGGCACAGCCAAAAGCACGACAGAAGGCGACACTTCCATAGGCGTGGACACCTTGCGGGGCATAGAGGCCATTCGCGGCACCAACTTCAACGACGTGTTCGACGCGCGGGGCTACGGCCAAGCGGGGGCGGCGAACGTGGGTGACCGCGTCTTCAACCTGGCAGACGGCAACTCGTTTGACGGCCGGGCAGGCAACGACCAGATTCTGGGCAACGGCTCCACCCGCATCGACTACCAGAGCGCGGCCTTGGGCGTTGATGTGGACCTGGTGCGGGGCAGCGCTTTTGCCCTGGGCGACACCAGCACCGAAGCCGCTAAATCGGTGGGCTTTGACAGCTTCAGTGGTGTGTTCAGAGTCAGGGGCTCAAGCTTTGGCGACTTGCTCACAGGCGGCAGCGCAGGCCGCGCTTACGGTACCAATTTCGCGGAAGGCTTTCAGCCCGGAGCCGGCAACGACACCGTGGACGGCAAAGACGGCTGGGACGAGGTGTACTACGGCGACGGCAGCCTCAGCGGCTTGGTGGTGGACAAGACCGTCAGCACCGGCCCACAGGTGCTCAATGACGGCCACGGCGGCCAGGACACCTTGATCGGCATTGAATACGTCAGCGGCACAGAGTTTGCTGACAGTTTCAAGGGCAGCGTTGACAACCAGGGCCTGTTCGGCCGAACCGAAAGCTTTGGCGGTGGCAAGGGCAATGACACGCTGGACGGTGGCGCGGGCGGCTATGACGAAGCAGCTTTCACCAACGACCCCGCAGGGGTGGTGGTCAACTTGGCCCTGGGCACGGCCACCGACGGCTGGGGCAACAACGACACCTTGATCAGCATTGAAGGCATAGAGGGCAGTCGCTACAACGACCGCATTACCGGCAGCGAGGTAGACAACTGGCTCGACGGGCGCGAGGGCGACGACACCCTGGACGGCGGCGCCGGCAGCGACTGGGCCGAGTACAACAATGCCAACGGCCTAGAGGGCGTGCAGGTCGACCTGCTCGCAGGCACGGCCAAAGGCTCCCAAGGCAACGACACGCTGATCAGCATTGAAAACGCACAAGGCACGACCTTCAACGACCAATTGCGCGGTTCCAATGGCGCGAATGCGCTGTCTGGCATGGCGGGCGACGACACCCTGGACGGCCTGGATGGCAACGACACCATGCTCGGTGGAGAGGGCAATGACTGGTTCATGGGCGGCGCAGGCAACGACAGCATGGACGGCGGCAGCGGCAGCGACGGCATTAACTACGGAGGGATGGCCACCAGCGGCATCGTGGCGGACCTGGTGGCGGGCACCATCAGCGACGGCCAAGGCGGCGTGGACCAGGTCAGCAAAATAGAGTTTTTGCATGGCACCAGTTTTGCGGACCGGATTACCCTGGGCACGAGCAACGGCTATGTATTTGCCAGGGCCGGCAACGACACCTTGGTGGGCGGCGCAGGCGACCAGAACTTCATGCCTGGCAGCGGCAACGACAACGTTGACGGCGGCGAGGGATCAGACAACGTGAGCTACTTCGACGATGGCTATGACCGCTATGGCGTCACCGCCTTGGCCAGCGCCGGCGTCACAGTCAACCTGCAAACCGGCACGGCCACCGACAACTGGGGCAACACCGACGCCCTCACCAACATTGAAAACGTGAGCGGCTCGGCCCTGGCCGACCGCATCACAGGCAATGGCCAGAACAACGTGCTGAACGGGGACAGTGGCAACGACACCCTGGACGGTGGCGCGGGCAACGACAGCCTCAGGGGCGGCATTGGCAACGACAGCTTGAGCGGCGGCGAGGGCCTGGACCAGGCCTTCTATGAGCGCAATCAAAGTGCTTACAACGTGGTTTTTAACGGTGACGGCACCGTCACCGTGACCGACAAAGACGCCGCAGATGGCGACGAGGGCATGGACCTGCTCAGCGGCATAGAGCAGCTGGTGTTCAGGGACAACCTGGTCAACACCTCGGCCAACACCACCATCAACGGCACCAGCGGCAACGACACGCTGACCGGCACGGCCGGCAACAACACCATGGACGGCAAAGAAGGCAACGACAGCATTCTGGGCCTGGGTGGATCGGACATGCTCATAGGCGGGGCGGGCAACGACACCCTGGACGGCGGCCTGTTCACAGACTCAGACTTCAATTCTGTGGGCTACTTTGGATCCCTCAGCGGTGTCACGGTGAACCTGCAGACAGGTGTGGCGCTGGACGGCTTTGGCGGCACTGACACCTTGCTCAACATCGCGAACGTCTGGGGATCTATCCACAACGATGTCCTGACAGGAACAACGGCGCTCCCTTACGGCGAGACGTTCTACCCTGGGCGAGGCGATGACACCATAGACGGCGGCGCGCTCAGCCCCGATGCTTATGGCTATGAAAGCAACTCAGTGTCTTACTGGGAGAACAATAACACCGACCCCGCGTTCAACTCGGGCGTGCAGATCGACCTGCGGGCCGGCACGGCCACCAGCGTCTATTACGGCAAGGATGTGCTGCGCAACATCCAGGCTGCACAGGGCACCCGTTTTGACGATGTAATCCTTGGCAGCGACATCAACTACCTGGAAACGTTCGCACCTTACTACGGCAACGACACCATAGACGGCCGGGGCGGCAACAACAACGTCGTGAACTACAACGGGGCCAAAGGTCATATCGTGGGCAACCTGGCGCTAGGCTCGGTCAAGGAATTCTTGGCCGACGGCGTGACCCTGGACAGCACAGACACGCTCTACAACATCCAGGGCTTGCGGGGCAGCAGTTACGACGACCTGCTGACCGGAGGCAACACGGCCAACGACGGCTTTGAGCGCTTTACGGGCAACAAAGGCAATGACACCATAGACGGCGGCAGCGGCTATGACCGGGCGGAATACAACCACCAAAGCGGCGTCAAAGTCCAGCTGGGTGGCAGCGGTGAAGGCTGGGCGGAAGACAGCTTTGGCACCCGGGACCTGCTGCGCAACATTGAGGGCGTGAGCGGCTCAGCCTTTGCGGACGAGCTGACAGGTACGGACGATGCCCCCTTTGAATCCTTTGAAGGCCGGGGAGGCAACGACACCATAGACGGCCGCGGCGGCGTGGACAGGCTGGACCTGCCGCGCAGCACGAACCCGGTCACTGTGGTGCTCGGCCTCAATGGCGCTGATGGCTATGCCATTGACAGCGTCAATGACTTGACCACGGGTTTGCCCGCAAAAAGCGTGCTGCGCGGCATTGAATACGTGAGCGGCTCGGTGTTCAACGACCACATCACAGGCAATGAAGCGGCCAACCGCCTGGAGGGCCAGGGTGGCCTGGACACCTTGATGGGCGGCGCGGGCAAAGACACCTTGAATGGCGGCGCTGGCAATGACAGCCTGGACGGCGGCGATGGCGACGACACCGCCGTGTTCAAGGGCGAGCGCTCGGAATACCAGTGGAGCGCGAACAACGGCAAAGTCGCCATCATTGGCCCGGACGGCGCAGACGATCTGCTGAGCATTGAATTTCTGCAGTTCGCCGACCAGCTCGTCAGCCTCAGGGCCGACACCACCGCACCCAAGCTGCAGAGCATTACCCCCACATCAGGCTCGGCCAGCGTGCCGCTGGACGCCAATGTGGTGGTGCAGTTTGACGAGCCCATCAAGCTGGGCAGCGGCAACATCTCGGTGAGCTTTGGTGGCCAGACGGTTCAGATCGGGGCCGACAGCAGCTCGGTGTCCGTGCTCGGGAACTCGCTGATCGTCAACCCAGACGGTGATCTGCCCGCAAGCACCACCTTCACGGTGAACATGCCGGCCGGCTTCGTCACCGACCTGTCGCAAAACCCGGCAGCGGCGCTGAACAATTACAGCTTCACCACCAGCCAGGACCAAACCGAGCAGCCCACCGAGGTGATGGTGGACCTGCGCAACCTCAAGCTGCAAAACAACGTGGCGGCCAACACGGCCAAGCTCACTTTTGACGTGGTGCTGGCCGCTAGCAACTACAACGGCTCCAAGATTTCGGGGGTGGTGATTGATTTGGATTACGACGCCAGCCTGGTGGCCTCGTCCAGCGTGAAGGGCAGCCAGTACACCAGCTTGGGCGAAGTGGCCGACAGCTGGTCCTACGTGGTGCCCAACCTGCACGGCACGGGTGCCAAAGGCCGCATTGCCATGGTGGCCGCCGATGATGCCGACAACTTGCTGACGGACGCCTCAGGCCGCATTGCCACGGTGACGCTCAACCTCAAGAGCGCCGTGGCCGCGGGCAGCGCCTTCAAGCTGGGTTTTGCGGCCGGCAACACGCAGGTCATCACAGAAAACTCGCTCACCAGCACGGTCAGCACCGGGGCGGAGCAGTCTGTGGCGCCCACTTCGGCTTATGTGAGCACGGTCAACACCAGCTTGCTGGGCAGCAAAGTGTTGGGCGACGTGAGCTTCACACGTTCCGACGGCAAAGACGCCTTCAAGACCAGCACCGATGGCCAGGCCAGCTTCAACAGCGACTCGGCCGATTCGGTGGTGCTCACGCCCTCGCGCAAACTCAGCGCCACCGAGCAGACCTCGGCGAACAACGCCGTGGGGCTGGCCGATGCGATTTCCATCCTCAAGATGATCGTGGGCCTGAACGTCAACAGCGGCACCACACCCACCTCGCCCTACCAGGTGATGGCGGCCGACTTCACCCAAAACGGCAACATTGGCCTGGACGACGCCATTGGCGTGCTCAAGCACGTGGTGGGCCTGACTGCGCCCGTGCCCGCGCTCATGTTTGTGGACGCCAAGGCCATTCCGTCCACCATGGACATGGACGCCTACAACAACGCCACCACCAAAACCAGCGGCACCAACTGGCTGAGCGGCAAGATGGTGGTGGACGTGACTCAAAGCGCGCCGGTGCAGGTCGTGGGCGTGCTCACTGGCGATGTGAGCGGCGACTGGATTGGCCAGGGGAACGTTTTGACCGGTGTCGTCAGCGACTGAGCCGTGAACATCCTCCTGGTCCACCAGAACTTTCCGGGGCAATTCAAGCACCTCGGACCGGCCTTGGTCGCCCGTGGCCACCAGGTCAGCGCCATGTCCATGCGGCCGCACAAGCCCCTGAACTGGCAGGGCGTGCGGGTGCTGCCCTACCAGGCCAAGCGCGGCAGCACGCCGGGCGTGCACCCCTGGATGGTGGACATGGAGACCAAGGTGATTCGCGGGGAAGCCGCATTTCGGCACGCGCTGGCGCTCAAGGCCCAGGGGCTGGAGCCCGAGTTGATCTTGGCGCATCCGGGCTGGGGGGAGAGCTTGTTTCTCAAGCAGGTGTGGCCGCAGGCCAGGCTGGCGCTGTACTGCGAGTTCTTTTACGGCCAGCAGGGCCAGGACGTGGGTTTTGACCCGGAGTTTCCGGTGACCGACCCGGGCGATGCCTGCCGCGTCATGGTCAAGAACGTGAACAACCTCATGCACTTTGCGCAGGCCGACGCGGGCTTGGCGCCCACGCATTGGCAGGCGGGGAGTTTTCCTGAGCCTTTTCGCTCGCGCATCCAGGTGATTCACGACGGCATAGACACGGCCGTGGTCGCGCCGCGCGCTGATGCGCGCTTTGTGCTGGCCGACGGGCGCGGCCTCACGCGCGAAGACGAGGTGATCACCTTTGTCAACCGCAACTTAGAGCCCTACCGGGGCTACCACGTGTTCATGCGCGCCCTGCCCGAGCTGCTGCGGCGCCGGCCTAAAGCGCAGGTGGTGCTGGTGGGCGGCGACGAGGTGAGCTACGGCTCGCGGCCGGCCCAAGGGGGCAACTGGAAAGACTTGCTCATCAGCGAGGTGCGGCCACGCATCCCTGATGACCATTGGCAGCGCGTGCATTTTGTGGGCCGCATCGCCTACGAGAACTACCTGGCGCTCATGCAGGTCAGCCGCCTGCATGTGTACCTGACCTACCCCTTTGTGCTGAGCTGGAGCCTGCTCGAAGCCATGAGCGTGGGCGCGGCGATTGTGGCCAGCGACACACCGCCTGTGGCCGAGGTGATCACCGAGGGCGAGCAAGGCCTGCTGCTGCCTTTTTTTGACGGTCAGGCGCTGGTCGAGCGCAGCTGCGCGCTGCTCGACGACCGCCAGGCCAGGGAGCATCTGGGCCGCCAGGCCCGGCAATGCATTGAACAACATTACGACCTTCACACGGCGTGCTTGCCGGCGCAGCTGCGCTGGGTTGAGGAATGGACATGATCCGCGAAGTAGAAAACAACAACAACCTGGCCAAAGCCAACAGCCTGGAGCTGGGGCAGGCCGTGCAAGCGAGCCTGGCCAGCCGCAGTGACCGGGACTTTTACCGTCTGTCGGCCACCAGCAGCGGAACGCTCACAGTGAGCCTGGACGTGCCCAGCTCCTGGGGCTTTTTTGACGCTTTCCGGCTCAGCCTTTTTGACAGCGCAGGCACGCTGCTCAACACCTACGCCACCGGCCAGGACGCCAACTTTTACCTGGGGCTGCCGGCCGCTGGCAGCTACTTTTTGGCGGTGCAGCCCGATCTCATGCACCTGTCGGGCAACTACAGCCTGAGCGCCAGCTTGCAAACAGGCTTGGGCGGGATCGAGTCCGAGAGCAACGACACGCTGGCCAGCGCCGACGCCCTCACCCTGGGCAGCGCCATGCGCGCCCAGCTGTCCAGCCGCAAGGACAAGGACTTTTTCAGCCTCAAGGCCACCCAGCCCGGCGTGCTGAGCCTGGCGTTTGACGCGCCCACGGAGAGCTTTTTAGACACCTTTCAGATCGAGATTTTGGATGCCCAGGGCCGCGCCATGGGCAGCTTGGCCACCGGTTCAGACCAGACCTTCCGCATGGCTGTGGGCCAGGCCGGGGATTACTTTGTGGCGGTCAGCGGCGGCCGCTGGCTGCACGACCAGGGAAGTTACACCCTCACCGCAAAACTGGACACCCAGGGCCAGGCGCTGGAGCAAGAGCCCAACGACCGCACGCCCAACCCCTTGCTGGACGGCCAGGCCATCAGCGGCCAGATCGCCAGCCGCCAGGACAAAGACCTGTTTTCTCTGCAAACCACTGCGGCGTCTACCCTGGAGCTGCGCTTTGACGCGCCAGCCGCCTCGCTTTTGCAGGGCTTGCACCTCAGCGTGCTCGATGACCAAGGCCAGGTGCTGCTCTCGCGAGAGAGCGCGGGCGACCTGAACCTGAGCGTCAACGCGCCGGCCGCTGGGGTGTACACCGTGATGGTGCGCGGCGGCCTGTGGGGCGCGCCCTCGGGCAGCTACACGCTCAGCGTGAGCAGCCGGGCCCAGGCCGAGTCGCGCGAGAGCGAGTCCAACGACAAGCTGGCCAGCGCCGATGCGATCACGCTGGACCAGCCCCTCACAGGCCAGCTGGCCAGCCGCAGCGACGCCGACTTTTACAAGCTGGAGTTGGCTGGCAGTGGCCAGTTGCAGCTGTCTTTTGACAGCCCCACCGACAGCAGCTGGGCGCGGTACTTTCGCATTGAGCTGCTAGACGCCCAGGGCACGCTGCTGCTGCGGCGCGAGACCGGCGAAGACAGCGCTTGGTCGCTGCCAGTGAGCGCGGGCAATGTCTACGTGAAGGTGAGCAGCGCCGGCGGCATGTACCACGACGGCGACTACCGGCTCACGCTCAGCGCCCAGCTTGAGGACCCGATTCCCACCAGCGCCATTGTGGGCACGCGGCTGGGCGATGCGCTCACCGGCACGGCCGGCGACGACCTGATCTACGGCCTGGGCGGCGACGATGTGATCGATGGCGGTGAGGGCCAAGACACGGCGGTGTTCCGCGCCTCATCGGCCAGCCTGTCCATCCAAACCATTGCCGGCTTGAGTTCGGTGCGTGGGGATTTTTCGGCGGGCGAGCATGCGCATGCGGTCACGCGCCTCTGGCAGCTTGAGCTGCTGCGCGCCAGCGACGCAGACATCGCCCTGGAGACACTGGCCATGGCGCCGCGCCTGGGCAGCCTGCGCGCGGACCGGCTGCTTGGCACAGCGGGCGACGACCTGCTCGACGGGCTGGGCGGGCGCGACTTGATAGACGGCGGCGCGGGCGCCGACACCTTGGTGCTCTTTGGCGCGCGCAGCCAGTTCCAGGTGCTCAGCATTGCTGGCATCACCCAGGTGCTGGGCCTAGAGGGTTCGCACGAATACGCTGGCGTGGCCAGCACCGTGGTGGATGTGGAAACGCTGGCTTTCACGCAAGGGGCCACGCTGAGCTTGCCGGTCAACACACTGCAAAAGGTCTTTGGCACTCCCGCGGCCGACTTGCTCAAGGGCAGCGACGCCAACGAGGTGTTCGACGGCCAAGGCGGCAAAGACACCATAGACGGCGGCGCAGGCGAGGACACGCTGGCCGTGTTTGCGCGCATGGACGAGTTTGAACTGCGCCTGCCCACGGCCACCGACCCCCGGCTTTTTGTCACCGGCAAGGCTGGCAGCAGCCAGGCCGGCGTGCAGCTGGTGGCCGTGAACATGGAGCAGCTGGCTTTTGCCGACCAGGCGCTGGCCATTGCCGTGCCGGCCGGGCTGGTGACGCGCCTGGACAGCCGCTTTGTGGCCGAAGGCGGCCGCTCGACCGAGCTGTGGGTATCGCTGTCGGCTGCGCCCACGGCGGCCGTGAGCGTGGCCATTGACGCGGGCAGCCAGCTGAGCAGCAGCGCCGCCAGCCTGAATTTTGGCCCGGACAACTGGCGCGTGCCCCAAAGCGTGGAGATCAGCGCGGTGGACGACAGCCTGGCAGAAATGCAGCACAGCGCGCAGCTGAGCCTGAGCGTGGCCAGCAGCGATGCGGCTTACGCTGGCCTGCCCGCGCAAACGCTGAGCCTGAGCATCAGCGACAACGAAGCGCCCTTGCTCGGCCGCATAGGCGGCCAGCTGTGGGCCGACCTGGACAAAGACGGCGTGCTCGACGCTGGCGAGCAGCCGCTGGCAGGCTGGCGCGTGTGGACAGACAGCGACCGCAACGGCCAGTGGAACGCCGCCGAGGCCAGCGTGCTCAGCGACAGCGCAGGCCGCTACTGGCTGGACGACCTGCCAGCCGGCACTTACACCATTGCCACCTCGCCTGCCAGCGGATGGGCGCCCACCTACCCCAGCTTGAGCACCAGCAGCAGCACGGTGCTGAGCAACCAAGCCGGCAACGAGGCCCTGGGCGTGGCGCCGGTGGCCAGCGCCACCCTCACCCTGGAACAGGCGCAGGCGGGCTACCAAGGCCTGGGCCTGGCCACCCAAATGGCCGCCTTTAGGGCCGACCCGCGCTTTGCCGACCTGCAAGGCCAAGGGCTGTCAGTGGTGGTGCTGGACACCGGCATTGACGTCAACCACCCGGCCTTTGGAGCAGACGCCGACGGCAACGGCGTGGCCGACCGCATCGTCTACCAGTACGACTTTGTGGGCAGCAACGACGCCGACGCCTTGGACGGCCAGGGCCACGGCACGCATGTGGCCGGCATCATTGGCTCCTCAGACGGGACCTACAGCGGCATTGCGCCCGGCGTCAATCTGATTGTGCTCAAGGTGCTCAACGACAGAGGCAACGGCAGCGCCTACGACATCCAAGAAGCCATGAACTGGGTGGTGGCGAATGCGCGCGAGTACAACATTGCGGCGGTCAACCTCTCGCTGGGGGACTCTAGCTTCTACACCTCGGCCGCGCGCGGCTACCTCTCCACCCAGATTCAGGCGCTGAGCAACAGCGGCGTGATGGTGATGGCCGCCGCCGGCAACGGCTACGCCAGCAACAGCCGCCAAGGCCTGGCCTACCCCGCGGCCGACCCTTATGCACTGTCAGTGGGCG
>Ga0209550_10001593_pt1 | contig 21755 bp, 9 predicted proteins | sample LauGreSuBDMM15SN_2_FD_187567 | JGI IMG/M metagenome (GOLD analysis project Ga0209550, IMG submission 187567) | Freshwater lake microbial communities from Lake Michigan, USA - Su13.BD.MM15.SN (SPAdes) (version 5) | ecosystem: Environmental > Aquatic > Freshwater > Lake | place: Lake Michigan, USA... | reverse complement strand
ATTTCACGCCCCTCACTCAAGCAGAGCTTGGCTCATTGCGTTAAATGAAAAAGGCCCAAGCAGAGCTTGAGCCTTTGGTCTTTTATGTGGTGTGGGAGGGTTTCGAACCCCCGACACAAAGATTTTCAGTCTTTTGCTCTACCAACTGAGCTACCGCACCGTTTCACTTTTGCCTAAACTGGAGTGAATTGTTCCTTAAATATGGGCTTTCACCTATTTCTAAGGAGTGCAAAAGTAAGGTTTCCTTTCATTTTTGCAAAGTTTTTTTGAAATTGCATGCGTTTTAGGTTAAATATGGTGGGAATTAGGCCGTTTGATTTTTTTATGCCTAAAACTTTTATAAGCGGTTCATGTGGCTTCTGCTTTTAAATAATAGGTTGAAGAAGGCATTTTTAGGGTCAAACCGAATTTTCATTAAATTACACGTTATCAGTTTTTTACATTTTTATGTAGTAGTGTTGTAGTAGTTTTTTGATTTTGAATTATTATTGGTGATAGTGATGAAGGGCCTTTGAAATTAGACTTAAGTTATCTTTAGTTTATTTTTACATCAACAAATCAAAATACAATGAAAATTTTTACAACAATTAAGGTTTTTTTCCTGATGATGCTACTAAACGTAGCGGTTCAGGCTCAAAACAATGTCACCTTTAAGGTAGACATGTCCAATTATGTTGGATTAAATGATACCGTTTATGTGAATGGTACTTGGAATTCGTGGTGCGGTAGGTGTAACCCTATGGTGAAACAAGGAACTACTAATGTTTGGCAGGTAACTTTACCAATTCCTGTTGGTGCTCAAGAATATAAGTTTACTGTTGGTGGATGGAACGCGCAAGAAGCATTGGCTTCTTCTTTGCCTTGTACTGTAACCAATGGTGGATTTACCAATAGGTCGTTGAATGTTACTGCGGCAACTATTTTACCAGTGGTTTGCTGGAATTCATGCTCAGCTTGTACTAGCTTATTGCCAATGAATTTGCCGGTTAATTTTGATAGTACAAACGTTGATTATGTATTGCAAGATTTTGGTGGCAACGCAAGTTTGGTGTTTACCGACCCTGTGGTTTCTACCAATAAAGTAGCTAAGGTAACAAAATCTAATACAGCAGAGTTATGGGCTGGTACTACTATTGGACCAGCTAGTGGATTTGTAAGTGCTATTCCTTTTGCGGCAAACGCCAGTAAAATGACCATGCGTGTTTATTCACCTGACAGTGGTATTGCTATTCGCTTAAAGGCTGAGGATCCTAATGACGGAAGTAAAAGTGTAGAAACTGAAGCCCGCACAACGGCTGCCAATACTTGGCAAACTTTGGAGTTTAATTTTGCCAATCAAGCTTTAGGAACTGCTCCAATTAATTACACTTATACCTATAAGAAAGTTTCTGCATTCTTTAATTTTGGTGTTACTGGTGCAACTGCCGGTACAAAAGTATATTATTTTGATGATTTAAGATTTGTACCTGCAAGTGGTCCAATTTTGGCTCAAGTAAAATTGCCAATTAATTACGATTCTGCCAATGTGAACTATACCATGACTGATTTTGGTGGAACTGCTAGTAGTGTTGTTGCTGATCCAACAAATGCTACAAATAAAGTTGGGAAGGTAATCAAATCAAATACAGCCGAAACATGGGCAGGAACTACTATGAGCACAGCTACAGGCTTGGCAGAGGCAATTCCATTTACTTCAACTAATGCTAAAATTAAAATGATGGTTTATTCACCTGATAGTGGCATTGCTGTTCGTTTAAAAGCTGAAGATCCTACAGATCCAACTAAAAGTGTGGAGACAGAAGCACGCACAACTGTTGCCAATGCGTGGCATGAATTAGAATTTAATTTTGCTAATCAAGCTACAGGAACCGCGCCAATCAATTATGGTTATACCTATAAGATGTTGTCTGTGTTCTTTAATTTTGGTGTTACGGGTGCAACTGCAGGTACAAAAACATATCATTTCGACAATGTTCGCTATGCAGGAACAACACCTCCCGTAATGGCTCAGGTTAAATTGCCAATTACTTTTGATTCAGCTAATGTAAACTACACCATGATTGATTTTGGTGGCAATGCTAGCAGTGTTGTAGCTGATCCAAACAATGCAGCTAATAAAGTAGCTAAAGTAATTAAAAACAATACTGCTGAGTTATGGGCTGGAACTACCATGAGTACTGGAGCTGGTTTAGCAGAAGTTATTCCGTTTTCTGCCTCTTCAAATAAAATACGTGTAAGAGTGTTTTCACCAGATACAGGCATTGTTGTAAAATTAAAAGCTGAAGTACCTACAGATAATACCAAGAGCGTAGAAACAGACACCAAAACTACTGTGGCAAACGCATGGCAGGTGATTGAATTTGATTTTTCAAAACAAACTAGTGGTACTGCTCCAATCAATTATACTTACCCATACAAGATGCTTTCTATTTTCTTTAATTTTGGCGTTACAGGTGCAACTGCTGGCAATAAAACCTACTATTTTGATGATGTAATGATGGCTGGTGGCATCACGCCTCCGCCACCTACAAAGGTGAATGTGAAGTTTACTGTTGATACCAAAAACATTCCAATGAATGCGGGTGATACAGTTACTTTAAATGGAACTTTCAATGGTTGGTGTGGCGCTTGTACCAAAATGACCAATATAGTTGGAACCAAAATTTGGACTACCACCATTGCTTTAGATACAGCTATGGAATATGAATATAAGTATGCCATTGGTAACTGGGTTTCGCAAGAGAACTTAGCTCCTTCATTAACTTGTACTAAAACTACTAGTGGTTTTACCAATAGGATTTATAAAACTACTAAAGTAAACGATTCTATTCCTATGGTTTGTTGGGAAACTTGTAATGCATGTAGCAGTGGCGGACCAACAAAAACCAATTTAACCTTTAGAGTGGATATGTCGAAATATAATATGAATGCTGGTGACACAGTTACTCTAAATGGTACCTTCAACAACTGGTGTGGCAAATGTACCCCAATGACTAAATTGGGAACTAGCAATATTTGGGCAGCTACTGTATTATTAGATAAGGACACCACATATGATTTTAAATATTCAATTGGTAACTGGGTTTCACAAGAAATTTTGAAGGAAGGTCTGCCTTGTACAACTACCAAATCTGGCTTTACCAATCGTACTATCAAGGTTTCTAAAACCAATGATACCATGCCGGTAGTATGTTGGGAAAGCTGTGTAAGTTGCGCAAATACTGCACCTAAGGCAAAGGTTACCTTTAAGGTAAACATGAAAAATTATGTAGGAGACCTTTCTAAAGGAGTTACTTTGAATGGTTCATTTAATGGTTGGTGCGGTGCTTGTACACCCATGACTTTAATTGGTTCAAACATTTATGGCGTTACCTTGAGTTTAGATACTGGTGCTTATGAATTTAAGTATACAATTGGTAATTGGGACGATCAAGAGTCGTTTAGTCCTTCTGATTTGTGTACCAAAACTACAGGAACTTTTACCAATCGTTATATGGTAGTATCTGATACAGCTGCAAAAACCATTGGTGCTTATTGCTGGAACACCTGTACCATTTGTGATGCAGTTGGATTAGCTAATCAGGTTTTGAATTCAGTAAAAATGTATCCTAACCCAGCAACTGATAATTTGTATATAGATTTTGGACAAAGCATTAAGGCTAATTCAAAAGTAAGTGTATACAATGTAGTGGGTTCATTGATGATGGAAAAAGCCAATACTGAAGCCAACGCAATTAACGGTTTGAACCTAGATGTTCAAGCGTTAACTCCAGGCATTTATTTGGTAAAAATTGAGTTGGATCAAGCCGTAAAAACCTACAAGTTGTTGGTTGAATAAGTTCTGATTTGTTTGTAATTGAGAAGAGAGGCCTCGCTAATTTAGCGGGGCTTTTCTTTTATATTTTACTCAAGTATTCAGTAAGGTTGGCTCCATTATCTAGCCCCATCTTTTTTCTTAAGCGATACCTGCTTATCTCTACTCCACGCACAGAGATGTTTAGAATAGTTGCAATTTCTTTTGTTGAAAGATTCATGCGCAGGTATGCGCACATTTTGATGTCGTTTGCAGTAAATACAGGAAAACGCTCTTTTAAAATAAGTGTAAATCTATCATGAATATTATTAAAATAGAGTTCAAATTTTTCCCAATCTCTGTCAATGATGGTATCTTTTTCAATGTTTTTGATGAGATCGCTTATCTCAGGTTTAATTTTAGGATCATTGCTAATACTTGAAATATGTTTAAGCTTATCCTTGATGCTTAATAACATTTCACTTTTTTGAACAATATGCATGGTTGAGGACGCTAATTCCCTGCCTTGGTGCTCAATTTCTTGCTGTAATTGTTGGTTTTTGAGTTCTATCAGCTCTTTGTCTTTTTGATCCTTTTCTTGTTTGAGCGATTCTGTTTGCTGCTTAAACAAGGTGTCTTTTTCGGCAATAATGCGGATAGCTTTTTTTCTTACCAACATTTGCGGGAAGAAACCAATGAGTAATACTATAATAATACCTATAAAGGAATAAATAAACTTGGCAACTTTGGTCCAGTACCAAGGAGCAGGAATGTGAATTTTTATAATGGTTTCGGGTCCTTCTATACCAAGGCATTTGGCTTTGATATGAAAAGAGTAGTCTCCAAAAGATAAACGGCTAAACTCTCTGTTAGTGGAGCTTTTGTAGGGCGACCAATCTTTCTCCCAACCCTCTAAATAACTTGAAAACGATAAGTCGTTGAAAAAATTTGCATTGGTTGAACTGTACGAGAATTCTATAGAGCGGTCGTTTATTTCTACGGGGTTGCTTTGCGGTCCAAGGTATTTAAAGTAAACAGAATCCAGTTGTTCAAGAGAATGAATTGCTGTAATTAAAGTTTGCGGTTGAACAGGTTTGAATTTGCCAATTTGGTTCAAATTAAACTGCTCAAAGCCAGATTCCACACCAAGGAAAACATTTCCATTGCCACATTCATGTAGGAAATCGAATCCTCCCACAAGGTTTTGGTCTAGTTTAGGAAGCAACACTTTAGAGAAAGAATATTCTACCCCATCATAAATAGGTTTAATAAAACCAATTTCATGGTTATTGATGAACCACAACTTGCCATTTTTGCCAACATACAATCTTTTGAATGCATCTTTGTTATCAAGTAATCCATTGAAGTTTTTAGCAGGTTGAAATCGTCCGTAATCTTCGCGAAACTCATAAACACCTTTGGAGGTGCAGAAACTTAAACCTTGTTGGGTATTAAAAACATAGTTTTCATTTTGGCTAGGCAATCCTTCTTTTGTACCAAACAGTTTTACGTTTTGCACACTTTGTAAGTCGTTGTTTAACCTTATTTTATAGAGGCCTTTATAGGGGTGAGCTACCCAAATATTGCCTAATTCATCTTCTTCTAAAAATCGGCTCGACTCTTTAAATGGGCTAGGTGTGGCCACAAAGGAAAGCGTGTTGTTTTGCCAATTAAAAATAGAGATGCCATTGTAGGTGCCAAGAGCAAAGAAACCGAGATTGCTTTTTAAAGGAATGATTTTCCAACAGCCTCTGATTTCAGAAATTTTCTTTGCCGTATTGCCTTGCACTTCAAATAAACCCTCGTGGTGGCATACAAACAATTTTCCGTTAATTTCTTGAACCCACCAAACCTGACCTTCGGTGTTTGCAATCAACTCAAAATTGCTGTTGTTATTTTTCTTTTGAGCATATAACCCATTGTTGGTGCCAAAGTAATAACTATCACCAAATTCGGCCATGCAATATCCTGTCCCTTTAAGCAGTCCATCAGGCACCACGTATGCAAAAGGGTAATTGGTTCTAAGCAAATCTATGCCATTATCCAAGCCTAACCATATATTGTGGTTGGCATCTTTATAAACCGAAAGCACATTGTTGTTTTGAAGCCCGTCTTTATTACTAATGTTTTTGATAATTTGGGCGTTGCTATCTAAAATAAATACACCATTTCGGTTTGAACCTAAAATATAATTACTCCCAAAATTGCAAGCCTTGTAAATGCGACTAACCTTAAATAACTCTTGGTTATTACTCACCTTAACCAGTTTTTGGTCTTGATAAAAATAGAGCCCGTTTTTATAAGTAGTAATCAGTAATTGGTTATTACCTCTGGCAAGGATAGACGAGATATCTAAACCACTTTTGCTAATTAGTTTGTTGAATTGACCACCTTTGAGTTCAAAAATGCTTCCCTCAATATCTGTTAAAAAGAGGCGTTTGCCAACTTTATAAATATTTTCGAGTGTATTTTCCAACTGTGCTACCGCAATGAGTGATTTTTGGTCGTACATAAATACCTGGCGATTGGTTTGAAAATAAAACCTGCCCTCATATTCTTCAATTCCCCAAACATCCTCAAAGCCTTTATAACCTTCTGGCATGAGGTTGGCTATGGAAATGTATTGCAAGCTGCCATTGGTCTCAAATTGATAATAGCCCATTTCATTTTGACCACCGGCATAAATTCTTTTTGTTTTACTATCGTATAAAATAGATCTAAGAATGGTATTTTTAGGAAGAGAATGTTTGCTAAATATTTTTCCATCAAATACCAGGAGGCCCTCGTTGTTGGCGTAAAACACTAATCCATTATCTCCTTCGCAAATATCCCAATTTTGGGTGCCTCCTTGGTAAATTTTTTTGGTGTAGTTTTTAATCAAAGGGCTATTAGAAATAGGCTGCGCCATAACATATACCTGGCTTAGGAAGAAATATGCTACCAGAAACAAGGGTAACCATGAATATTTTTTTGTTTTTATCATATCAATGTAGAATCAATTATAGTAAATTCTCTTTTATCTTACAAGCAATAAAATATTTATTTACAGATACTTGACAAGTTTTGTAGTAGTGATGTTGTAGGTTGTAATTGCTTTGAAGTAGGTGAGTTGGGGAGGTGATATGAGGTATTTTGCTAACTATCATTGAGATTCACGGAATAATTAAAAGGATATTGAATTCATCTTACTTTTTAAACAGATTATTAATTGTGATTGGGTTTGCCTGTTTCGTGGTCTTCCCTCATGAATTAAAGGCTCAGGATTTAGAAACAGATTCTACCTATAAGCCAATTGCAACTGGGCCTGCAGGTTTGATTCCCTTAAAAAAGTTGAATGTAGGTGGCTATTACCGATTTTTTGGAATCAACAGAAACCTTGAACAACCATTTGTGGTAATACCAGGAAATCCCTATGCTAGTGCTCCTGCATACATATTGGGCACAGGGGATGTATACAGAGACCCACCCATGATGCTGTTGAATTTATCGGTTCAGCCAACCTCAAAAACTTTTATTGGGATGGATTATGCCTTGTATCACAACTTTTCTGGAAACCCCGGCTATAGTCCAATTAACTTAAACTTAGGAATTAATTTAACAGGCAGCATACAAACAGATGTTGGAAAATTTACGGCTCACATGGGCGGTATCAATTGGGTGGAGCTGAGTGGCATGGTATTCAGTAGCTTTATAGGATACCAAAGATTTAGCATTTATGAGCGTTGGCCTTGGGAGGGCAATGCAGTTTCTTATGATAGGGCATCTAATTATTACAGTTATGGAAGCATCAGCAGAGACATGCGTTTTGGGATGCAGCCTTTTAAGGGCTTATTGGTTGATGGTGAAGAATTACCTGGCAATGTTTCATTTAGGTTCTTATATGGCACCACGCCAGCTCAAGCATTTATAACCAGTAATATTCCTTCTTATGTGTTGGGTGGAAAGATTAAAAAGAAGTTTAAAAACCAAAGCATAGGGATCAATACCATGGACTATCGATTGTTTGTAGATTCTACAGCAAAAGAGCAAGCCGGCATTCAGCTCTTTACCTTTTCATATGATTTAAATTACAAGGGATTTGTGGTTTCTGCCGAAATGGGAAGAGGTCAACTCTACTCACAAGTACAAAAGGAAGGTTGGGGAAATGCAGGAAGAATATTGTTAAGAACCCCAGCAAAAGTTACCAAGATTCCAATAGAATTAGAAGCATTTTATTTGAGTCCGCAGTTTATCAATTACTATGGTAATTTTTTAAGCTTCAACACCAATATTTTAAGCACAGCAGCTTTGAACCAAAATGGCGCAACTCTAGGTGGAAGTGGAGGTATAAGCAATTTTGCTGGATCCATTACAGATGTTGGTCAGGTGAGTAATAATAGAAAAGGATTCAGCGTAAATGCTTGGTTCGACTTAACAAAATCAACCAAATTAAATGTAGGAAACATGAGCTCAATGGAGGTAAGTTCTATGAGCAGGCAGTTGGCATTTGGACATAAAATAAATGCATTGCCATTTTCTCGCTTTACACCATTTACAAATAATGTAGGTGCATACAGTAATTGGACATCCTATTTCAGGGGTTTTTCGCAAACCATGCAAATTATAGATACCAATGAAATAGGTATGCCAAAAAGTTTGTTAGGATTTAACATGTTACAAGTTCAATTAAAGCAAAGAGTGAACTTATCTTGGTTGCCATTTTATGTGCTTTATGTAGGGTCATTTGGATCAGCCCAAAGCCAATTTGCCTTATTGCCAGATTTCAGTAGCAGTGCTTATTTGCGCACATATTACCACGAGTTAGATGGCGTTTTTATGCTACACAAAGACGTGAGTTTGGTTACCACTTTTGGTAGAGAGTACATAAAAGGAAACAAGCAACTCAATAAGGGAGATAACAAGGATGGAAAGGTTGGAAGTATTAATAACGACGCAATCAACCAAACTGGAAAATTGTTTGGATTGGGTTTGGATATTCATCTATCTAAGAACACTAATCTGTATTTGCGGAGAAGGTGGATGAGTCAGGTAGATCAGAGCTTTGTGCAAGACAATATCAAGGGAACAGAAACCACCATAGAACTAAAATTATTCTTTTAATATGAAAGTTATTTATACATATATATTGTTGTTATTGGCTGCAATGCCAATGTTTGTTTTTGGACAAGACAAGCAAGAAAAGAAGGTTGATTTTTTTGGTTCAGGCCGATTTTTATTGAACAATGGCAATTTGAGCGGACCATTATTGGATAAGGATACCACCACTGCGAGGAAGCAAATGACAGGAGCTACTTTGTTTGATTTGGGCTTTCATATTAGGCCAACAGAGGAAACAGAAATCAAAGCCATTACTCGTGTTACCAATGATATCAATGGTTTTTGGGGTGGAGGCATTACTTTTTATTTGCGTGAATTGTATTTACGTGGTTTAATGTTTAAGCGCATTAAATACCAAGTGGGCGATTTAAACACAAGAATGACTCCTTATACATTATATAATCCTACCGGAGAATTAAGTGCACACAATCCTTTGGCGTTAAATACTTTTTCGGAGATTATAGACTATGATAAATTTTATGGTAAGAATTCTTGGAGACAGCAAGGTGCCACTGCTGATATTGGTTTTGATTTTGACAAGCATTTAGATCACCTGCATGTAACAGGTATGATTGCAAAGAACAGACAAACAGATTATTTTAGTACGCCAGATCGCTTGTTTTCTAGCGGTACTGTTGAGGCGAGGGCTTTTCATCAATTGAGTTTAGCTTATAATTATGTATATATATTTGATGTTAAAAACTCGGCCATGTTTTCTAATGGCTTGTTTAAAAACAATGTTCAAAGTATAGCAGCTAAAGAAAAAATTACCCTAAGCAATCACCTATTGAACCTAAAGGCTGAGTTGGGTAATTCTAAGGTTACCTTTGATAATATTGCAGGCGCGCCAAGTGTGCCAGATGGCGGGTTTGTTGATGCAGGATTTAATTTGCAAAACAAGAAACAATCATGGACAATTGGCGCTTCTTATAGAAGTGTTGAAACAAGCTTTAGGAGCATGGGTGCTCAAAGTAGAAGAGTAGATTATAACATGGTGGCAAGTGAATATCCATATTATACCAACAGAGAATCTGTTAGGCCAGCAACCATACTTGATATTTTAACTGATGGCAACTATTATAACATGTTTTTAAATCCCGCATTAAAAGTATACAATCCTGCTTATGAAAACATGTTGCCTTACGGAAAAGCAACACCGAACAGGCAGGGTGCAGATATAGAATTGGGTTGGAGTCACTCTAAAAAGCAACTGTTGAAATTGGGCGCAGAAGGTTCAATGTATAACGAAATAACAGGTCAAGGAACTACTAATTTGAGAAGCTTCACCCACATAGAAGCTTATGCTGATCTGGGTTTGAATGAATTGTATAAAGGCAAAAAGAAATTGCATGTTGGGGTTTATGGTCGCATTCAAAATACCACGAGAGATGGTGTTGAAGGGATTGATAAAATAGATTTGAAAACCAACCAATTGAAGGTAGGTATAGAGTTTGAGGTAATACCTAAATTGGAATTACAGTTTGCAAGCATTTTTGTGAATGCTACAGGTAATGAATATTTGGCAGAGAGAAACAGCTTTAATGAAGTAATCTTTTACAATGCCTACAAGGCCGATTTAAATGAAACGCTTTATATTGGTGGTATCAACTATCAATTTAGTAAGAATAATTGTTTGAAGTTACAGTTTCAGCAAACCAATTGGGGTAATCAATTGCTGCCAGAAAACCAATATAAAATCAATCGTTTTACCGTTTTGTATAATTTGTTTTTTTAATAAAATTATGAATAAGATTATCATATATTTTGGGCTAATAGCCATAGTTTTTCTTGCAGCATGTAAGAAAGATAGCTCAATAGAAGGACCGGAGTTGGTTGATATATTTGGGGAATTTAAAATAATGGAGCCATTGCATGCCTCACAAAAAACTGCAGATTTTGCCAAAGGAGACATTGTTTATTATAAAACAACCTTAAGCATAAGAACCAAATGGACAGTTGAGGTTATTGGCTTAAACAGCGGTGCTAGAAAGGTATTTACGGGCAACGACAAAGATTTTAGCCTGAACCAATTGGCTTGGAATGGAACGATAACCTTTGCACCGTTTTTTAGAAAGAATGAACCTTGTGTGGCACGAATGAGTTTTGATTCCTATCCTGATACTTTATATTCAGATACCATTGTTATTACTGATGTTAGGCCCACACCTTCAGTGGATATTTTAATAGATGATTTTGAGAGCCCACAAAGGCCTTACAACACTTTTACCGAGGGCCAACAATCATTCAATGGAACTACAGTTAATTATCAAGGAATATCACCAGCCGAAAAAACACGTTACTATGTTTTGGCAGGAAACCATGGCCCGAGCGCTAGTTTATTTTTATGCGGTATGAACCTATCCGCAAAAGTTAGCCAAGGTACTGGTGAAAATTATTTTAGTTTCAGTACAGATAATCCAGAGAAGGTATTCTTCAATGCCTATGTTTATGGATGGGGTGATAACAAGGCAGAAATGAGCATAGAGTTTCAAGAAGATGACAACAAAGATGGCATTTATCAGCCTGCTGAGGAAGGTGCTTATACCTACCGTTTCCCAGTAAATTGGACTGGTTGGAAATTGGTAAGTTTTCCTTATTCGGCTACAAAAATTTCGACCTCAGGTGGCTTTGGAAATGTGGATCGTACCGGAAGAAAAGATTTAGATAGAATTATTGCCACTCAATTTTTGTTGCTAGCACAAGCTGGAACCTCTGGTGCAACAAGAGTTGGAATGGATTATTGTTCATTTACTTACAATACACCTTTTCAACCTTAATGAAAAAGTTAGTAGTATTTTATTTTGTCCTATTCATTTTGCTAAGTGCATGTGGTATTCACATGCATCAAACAGTATTGGTAGATGAGTGGGGAAGCACCTATGCTTCTAAGACTTCAAGAGAGTTTCAAGATAGAGAAGTTTATAGCGATCAATCTGTGGATGTTTGGGGTTTAGAAAAAACAGATTGTAAAAACTTTGCCCGCATAGATAGTATTTCTTATTCTGGTAAGTCAAGTTTAAGTATAAGCTGGGACAAAACAGGAAAATGTCCTTGGATAGGATTTGGAATTGGCTGGAATGGTTATGCACCAAAGGATTTGAGTGATGTAATGGTAACGGGTAGTATTGATTTTTATATGCGTGCCATTGAGGGCAAACAATTTATTCCAACGCTTATTTTTTTATTAGAGGATTACGCGGGAGTGCAAACAGCAACTGTTTTAAAAGCAAAACAATTGCAACGCTATCCAATTGATACGCAATGGCAAAAAGTGAGCATTCCTTTGAGTGCCTTTCTACAAGCGGCTGCGCCATTGAGTGATTTTAGTAATATCAAAAGTTTAAACATAGAGTGCCAAGGGTCTGGTGCATTTTTGTTTGATGAATTGAAAATAGGTGGTGCAGAAATTAAACCTGGTAGCAGTCAGAAATTTGGTCAGGTAACTGCTACAAATTACCCCATTGTTTTGTTCCATGATGAGTTAACTTATGCATGGGGATTGGGTAATTATCCGGGAAGAAACATCACATTAACAAGTGATGAATATTATTCGGGCAATAAAGGTTTGAACCTAAAATGGAATGAGCAAGAAATGGGCAAGGGCGATAGGCAAATGGGTTTAAATTGGGATCATTGGCAAGCAATAGCTATTAAAGATTCAATGAGTCAACTAAGCCTACATTTCTTTGTTAAAGGAAATTATCCTGCTGCCTTAGGGCAGTTGCAAGTTGGCTTTGAGTCGTACAATGGAAAAAGCAATTTGGTGAATGTTGCAAGTAATTATACTAAACCAAGTAAGCTTAAAGAAAACTGGATGGAGGTTACCATTCCATTTGCAGATTTTAATTTTGATAAAAATGGTTTCGATATAAATAGGTTCAAACAGTTTTTAATTCAAATAAATGGAATTGGAGATGTTTGGGTGGATGAAATTAGTATACAAAAAAACTAACGAAATGAATAGAAAATTGCTAGGCATGTTTTCATTGTTGGCCTTTTTAATGCAATGCGGTATGCCACAGAAAAAAACGGCAGAAGCACAAGCAAAGGCTTTGATGAGCAAGATGACTTTGGAGGAAAAGGCTGGACAAATGACTCAGCTTACCATTGAAATGATAACCAAAGGTGAAGGATTTCAATTGGAAATTCCGCATGCCATGGATACGGCTAAACTGAGGAACGTAATTGTGAATTTGGGTATTGGATCTGTTTTAAATGTTGGCGGACATACCTATCCACTTTCATATTGGAAAGAAGTTCATGCGGCTATTAAGAAATACAGTTTGCAAAGCAGGTTACAAGTGCCAGTTTTGTATGGGATAGATGCCATACATGGTGCCAATTATACTGTTGGTGCAACACTTTATCCTCAACAAATTGCATTGGCTGCAACGTTTGATCCAGTATTGGCAGAAAAAATGGCTAATTATGTTGCTTCTGATGTAAGGGCTAGTGGTATTCCTTGGAATTTTTCTCCAGTTTTAGATGTTGGAAGAAATCCAATGTGGCCAAGGTTTTGGGAAACTTTTGGGGAGGATCCATTTTTGGTTTCTCAAATGGGAGTGGCTATGGTAAAAGGTTACCAAAACACTGCTGGTGGCGAATACGCTGGAGTTGCAGCTTGTTTAAAGCATTATGTTGGTTACAGTGATCCTAGAAGTGGACATGATAGAACGCCAGCTTATATTGCAGAGCGCCAATTGCGTCAAATATTTTTATATCCTTTTGCAAAAGCAATTGAGGCTGGAGCAAAAACCATTATGATTAACTCTTCTGAAATTAATGGTGAACCAGTGCATGCTAGTAAGTTTTATTTACAAACTATATTGAGAGATGAATTGAAATTTAAGGGAATAACTGTAACAGATTGGGAAGACATTAAAAACTTAACTGATAGGCATAAGATTGCTGCTACTTATAAAGAAGCTGTTGCCTTAGCAATCAATGCAGGTATAGATTTGGCAATGGTTCCAATGGATTTAGTTTTTACCCAATACCTCATTGAAAATGTAAAAGAAGGTAAAATTAAAGAGCAAAGAATTGATGAAGCTGTGCTAAGAATTCTTACGTTGAAATACGAGTTAGGATTATTTGATGAGAAGTTACCAGCTATGGAATCTTATGTTCAACCTGGTTCACAAGAAAGTAAAAAGTTAAGTTACGATTTGGCCACTCAAAGTATTGTATTGCTTAAAAATGAGAATCATATTTTGCCACTGAATGTGGGAGAAAAAATATTGGTAACGGGACCGAATGCAGATTATATCAATGCCTTAAACGGTGGCTGGACGCATACTTGGCAGGGTAGAGACACGTCATATAACTCAAAAGTGCCAACTGTTGTAGGGGCCTTTAAAAATGTTTTTGGAAAGTCTAATGTTACTTATTTATCGGGTAATACTTATGCCAATCATTTAGCGCCAAGTGCCTTATTAAAAGCGGCAAATGGCATCAATACTGTAGTTTTATGTTTGGGAGAAGATACCTACACAGAAAAGCCGGGCGACATCAACGACCTTGAGTTGAGCAGTGCACAAAAAGAGTTAATTTCTATTTACAAATTGGCTGGAAAAAAGGTAATTGTTATTTTGTTAGAGGGCAGGCCAAGAACTTTTGCCGCTATGGAGCCATTGTGTGATGGAATAATTTATGCTGCTTTACCTGGAGATGAAGGAGCAATGGCTATTGCTAATATTGTAAGTGGTACCGTAAATCCAAGTGGAAAATTACCTTTTACCTTTCCTCGTTTTGCTGGTACGCATACAACCTATGATTGCAAATATACTGAAGTACTCAACAATGATTTTAAGCCCTTGGGTTTTGATCCATTGTTTCCATTCGGACATGGTTTGAGTTATACCCAATTTAGCTATTCAGATATGAAGATTGAGAATAGGGAGGCTAATGCAAAAGATAGTATTTTATTAAGTGTTACTGTAAAAAACACTGGAGCCATAGCAGGCGCTGAATCGGTGCTTGTTTTTAGTTCGGATGTTGTTGCAAGCATAACTCCTTCTGTGAAAAGACTATGTGCGTTTAATAAAGTTACATTAAATCCTAATGAAAGTAAGGAGCTTAAATTTTCTATACCTGCCGAAAGGCTTGCCTTTGTCGGCCTTGATAACAAATTTGTTATAGAGCCGGGGAAGTTTATTTTCAGTGTTTCTCAATTAACAGATTCTTTAAACATTTATCCATAATGGCTATCAAAAAAACATTATTTATTGCTTTTTTATATTGTGTTCCAGCGCAGCTTTATTCTCAAGAGTTTTTGCGTTGGTCGGATGAGTTTAATGGAAGTACTCTCGATACCAATTATTGGGAGTATCAAATTGGTGATGGTTGCCCAAACCTATGTGGCTGGGGAAATGCCGAATTGCAGTCGTATCAAAAAAGCGCCTTGGTGGTAGAAGGAGGTTTGTTAAAAGTTAAGGCAAAAAAAGAAAAGATAGAAAATAGTACTTATTCATCAGGTAGAATCAGGTCGATTAACAAGTTTGATTTTGCCTCTGGCAGAATTGAGGTAAGGGCCAGAACCCCAATTGGCAGAGGTTACTGGCCGGCAGTATGGTTTTTGCCAACAGAAAATTATTATGGTGGCTGGCCTTTAAGTGGTGAAATTGATTTATTGGAAGGCAAAGGGCAGGAACCAAACAATACCTATGGCACTATTCATTATGGGGCTTATACACCAAATAATAAGTATACAGGAGCATCCTATACTTTGCCTAGTGGTTCATTCACCTCTGAGTTTCACACCTATGGTTTGGTATGGAAAAGTGATACCATTCAATGGTTTGTTGACAATGTATTGTATAGCACAAAAACGCGTGCAAATTTGCCAGAGTTTTGGTGGCCATACGATCGTAATTTTCACTTCTTAATTAACTTGGCAGTTGGAGGATACTTTTTAGGTAATCCTGATGCAAGTACACCAGATACTGCTACCTTACAAGTAGATTATGTGAGGGTTTATCAAGACCTAAAACATATATTTATTTCCGGACCAGAATCTGTGTTGCGTTTGGATCAACAGAAAGATTTTTATACTCAAAAGCTAACGGGTGCAACCTATAATTGGTCGGCACCTGCGGGCATTCAAATTACTTCTGGGCAAGGTACTCCGAATGTAAAGGTAAATTGGGGTTTAAAGAGTGATAGTTTATTTGTTACCATTACACATTTAGGAAATACCTATAAAGTAGCCAAGTATATAGAAACCCTGCCCGATACTTGTCTGGGTAAAATTGATGATGCTGAATTTATCAAATCTGTTTATTGGGTAGGGAGTAATGGTACACATAAATCTTCCATTACAAACCCAGCTAAGGATGCAGTAAACCAAAGTAATTTGGTGAATAGGTATTACAGGAATGGAGGGGTACAATATGATGCCTTAACCTTGCACACAGATTTGATTCGCAGGGCAAAAGCATTTGAAGATGGCACATTGATTTTAAAAATGAAATTATATACCACAGCTCCAATTGGAACGGAGATAAATATAAATTTTGAAAACAGGAATTTGTCGGCTAACAATGATTATCCAATAGGCAGAAGGTGCGTATTACAAGCCAAAACAACAAAGAGTAAATCCTGGGAAGAACTAACTTTTAAACTAATTTTGAGGCCCGATTTAAACATGAGTGAAGCTAGTATCAATCAATTGGTGATGTTGCTTGCGCCAAATACCAATAGCAGTGATGTTTATTTCTATGATGATTTTACAATACAAGAATTACCCTGCAAAGAGACATTGAATAGTGTTTTAGAGAAAGGAAAAATTGCCAACGCAATATTGGTTCAGCCCAACCCTTTTAACCATTCAATTGATTTAGAAACCGATTTTGTACCAAGCCAATTAGTTGTTATTGATTTAATGGGAAGGGTTTGTATTCAATCTAATAATCTGTTGGATTTAAATGATCATTTAGGTGCATTGCAAGATGGAACTTATGTACTTCAGGTATTTGATGGTGACAAGATGAAGCCAATAAAAATTATAAAGTTTAACCATTAACATGAAAAAGAACTTTATTTTATTTTTTTCTTTTTGGCTTGCAACCGCGGCTCAATCATTATTTGCTCAAGTTGTAAAGGTAGAAGTAGTTGTGAATCCTTCGGGCGGATTTCAACTATTGCGAGGTGGCTCGCCTTACTATGTGAATGGTGCAGGTGGTGATGTTTTTATGGATAAAACCAAAGCATGTGGCGGAAATTCGGTAAGGCTTTGGGGTGCAGAAAATGCACAAGAGGTGTTGGATGAGGCACAAAAAAGAGGCATTACTGTAATGCTTGGCCTTTGGATGGCACCAGAACGTCATGGATTTGATTACAGTGACAAGTGGGCTTGCCAAGACCAAGTTGCACAATTTAAATCGGTTGTAAGTAGGTTTAAGAACCATCCTGCTTTGTTAATGTGGGGTGTGGGTAATGAGGTTGATTTGGAATACTCTGACTTTGCGGTTTGGCAAGCGGTTCAAAACATTGCAGCCATGATTCATGAAGAAGACAAGAACCATCCAACCTGTGTGGTTACTGCTGGCATTGATGTTCCAGAGGTTCAATTGATCAAAGAAATTTGCAAAGACATAGATATTTTGGGTGTGAATACTTATGGTGATCTACCTGCTTTACCAGAAAAAATTAGGTTATTTGGTTGGGATAAGTCGTACATGGTTACAGAATGGGGGCCTAATGGGCATTGGGAAGTTGCTAAAACCACTTGGGGTGCGGCAGTGGAGCAAACCTCTACCGAGAAGGCAATAACTTACAGAGATAGGTTCAGCAATTATATTAAAAAGGATAGTACACTTTGTTTGGGTTCATATGTGTTTTTATGGGGCCAGAAACAAGAAACAACTCCAACTTGGTATGGCGTTTTTGTTGGTGATAAGCAAACAGAGGCAGTAAATGTTTTACAAGAAGTTTGGAGTGGAAAAGCGCCAGAAAATTGGGCTCCACAGATTACAAAATTTTTACTGGATGAGAAGAAGCCAACTGAAAGTTTTGAGGCTAAAAAAGTTGCTACCGTAAAGGTACAATTAAAAGTTGAGCACAAAGATATGCCATCACTTAAGTACAAATGGGAAATTTTACCAGAAAGTGAATTCACTAAAAGTGGGGGTGATGCAGAAAAGAAGCCTGATGCTATTCCTGTGAGCATGAAAGTTGATGCGCAAATTGGTTATAATTTTAAGGTGCCGTTTCAAAAGGGTGCTTACCGCTTGTTTGTGTATATTTATGATGCACACGATCAAGTAGCTTGTGCCAATTTCCCTTTTTATGTAAAGTAGTATGCTATAAATTAAAAAAAAGCCTGACCAAAATTGATTGGTCAGGCTTTTTTGATGAAAAGCGTTTGTGCTTACTTTGATTTGATAATTTTTTGTTGGGCTAGTTTTGAGCCTTCACAAGTTAGCTCAACCAAATAGATTCCAGCCTGCATCATTTCCATTTCCTCTAAATCTAGGGTTGCTTGCCCCGCTTGAGTTTGAATAGTTTTGCTTAATACTACTTTGCCACTCATATCGGTAATTAGCAATGAAATTGGGCTACTTGGCATGTTTTTTACCCAAACAATTGGAGAACTTTCAAAGGGGTTGCTCACTTTTATTTCGGGCTGATCCAAACTTGATAGCGGAGAAAGTGTGATAACTTTGCTATAGCTAAATGAGCCATCTAAGTCTATTTGTTTGATACGATATTGCATGGATTTTTCAAAGGCTTGATCCAAGGCATCTTTGAAAGTATAGACTATTTTTTTGTTACTATTTCCTGCTGCCTTTACCTGTCCAATTTCATCAAAAATTTGATTGTTAAAAGAGCGTTCAATCACATACATACTTGAGTTTATTTCGGATGAAGTTGCCCAAGAAAGTTGGTTGGTTAGTGGGTCAACATTATTGGCTTCAAAGCTCAACCAATTAACAGGAAGTGGGTTTATAGATGACAAAGAGCCAATGGTGAAATCGGAAATACCCGAAATTAAGCCGGTATATAAGTTGTTGCCAGAAACATAAGTGGTAACAGGAACCCAAGAACCATATACATCGGTTCGCCTCATTAAGTATAAACTGTCTTTAGAGAACACACCAGAAATACCTGTTAAATCAAAATTAATACTGTATTGAATGGTATTGAAATAGTTTCCTGTTCCCATGCCAGAATAAGTTACAGCATACCATTGCGACTGGCTCACATTATTTGGTGTGAAGATACTTGTGTTGTTTGTAGCAGCTGTTGTATTACTTGCAAATACAGGAACTGCCCCAGAGAATGGTGCTGCGTTGTATCTTGCAAATGCAATTTCTCCGCTAGAACTCCCAATTGAATTGAAGATAATCGACATATTGCCACTACTGTAAGTTCCGGTTGAGGAAACAGATTGTACACTTAATGGTGCACTGGCATTGCTTACATGAATATTTCCAATGTAAATGCCATTACCAGATGCTGAACGGTCTCTAATTGCAATAACTACATAAGGACTGCCAGCAAAAGCTGATAGATTAACACTTTCAAGTCGCCAATCTGTTGCAAAATTTGGCGTATATGAACCAGAGGTTGGCGTATCGGTTCCCAAAGTTGGTGTTGAAAGTTGGCTTGACTTGGTATATAACGGCACAAACGTTAATCCACCATTGTTGCTAATCATCACTTGTAAGGTATCATCTGTATTGGCAAAAGTATTTGGGGCATGTGCAACGTTGAAATGCATAATCGGGTTCGCATTTCCTACAAGGGAAATAGGTGGAGAGAACATAAAAGCTTCTCTTTGATTGGTGATAATATTATCGGCATAAAGCACATTGGTATTGCTAAGGCCATTCGATTGAATTGCAGTTTTTTCTTTCCAAAGTGCTGGTGTATTTCCTCTGCTAGTCCATGCGCTCAAGATATTATTTGCTATCCTGTATGGTAAAACATTATTAGGAACTGCTTCATAAAGCACAGTTAAAGTATCATTGCTTGTAAAGCCATCACCAGCCAATGAGGTATATATTTTTACCGTATAGAATCCTGTTGAGGGGAAGGTCATGCCATTCACACCTGAAAATAAAACAGAGGTTGTATCATTAGGAGTTATGCCAACAGTGGTTGAAACTGGTCCAATGATAGGGCCATTATTGATACTGTATCTTACCTGAATGCCACTTGTTCTGGCTTGGGTACCAGTATTTTTTACTACTGCGCGTAGAGGAATATTCACAGAAACCGGCAACTTCACTTGTTGTATAGGACCAGATGCAGAAATACCTACATCTATAGGAGGAATAGGCATTAACGTGCATTCCATCATTAACCTGGTTGTTGCCCAACCTACAGGTGCTGCATAATTTAAACCAACAATTGCATTAGAAATACCGCCTCCAATTATTTGGCTCATGAAATAAAAAGTAGTATTTGGTCTAAATGGCACTTCTGTTTGTGATGTGCCAAGAAAATAGTTTAATCCAGTTACTGTTTGCCCACCAGCAATTCCAGCAATAATGGATTGATTTGAAACTAAGATAGGGGTGCTAAGGTTAAAGGTAAGGTTTGCTCCTAAGTCGCTTGCTTGTACCACATAATTTGGTGATCGTGCTAAAATATTGCCCAAAGTGTCTAATATCATGCCACAAACGGTATCGCCCAGGGCTTCTGAGTTTGCAGTTAATGGCGTTCTTACTTGGGTTACAATACCAGAATTGGCTACAAAGTATTTTGCTCCCCAAAAGTGTGGAATGGTTGTTCCATTTCCTCCACTTGAGGCCACAAGTGTATCGGTATAACCCATTCTTGAATTGCTAATAGACATGCTGTATGTTCTTGAGTTATTAGCATTGTTATCGTCGTTTGGTACAGAAATGGTAATAAGGTTAGCGCCAGTATTGGTTGGGTAAAATGGTGGGAAAGAAACATTTACATTTCCGTTTGGAGCTAAACCTGTTATGCTTGCCGTTGCTGTGTAGGTATTGGTTCCTGAGATATTAAGGGTAACGGTAAGACTCGTAATTGGGTTTAGGCCGGTATTAGAAATATTGGCTCTAATAGAATCTGGAAAATAAAATGGTAATGCAACTCTTCCTTGGGCGTATACTGCCCTTACAGAAGCATCATTTAAAGTTAATGGCGTAAAGGTATAGGTTCGACCCAAATCTGGCGCTGGGCCAGCTGGCGTGCTCACTGGAGATCTATAGTTAACGGCGTTGTTTAGGTAGAAGCCTGTATTGGCTACTGAACCCGACCATGCCACCGTTGAACCTTTAACAAGGTGCATGTTTTGGTTGGCCACTGTCATGCTATTACCAACAAGACCAACTGCAGAAAAGCGGGCAAAGTTAACAGGCGTTGAAGCTGTCCATTTTCCATAAACTATCTGAACTACATTGGTGCTTTCGTATAATTTTATTTGAAAGTTGATAGTATCCCACTGGCCAGCAACTGTAGCTTGGAATTTGTCCTTAACATTTTTCCATTGAATGGTACAAACTTGTGAACCAGGTAAACCAGATGTATAATACCTGAATTCGGAAGCATTTGTACCAGGAAATAAATCTTGTCCAAAAGCAAAAATCATACTAGAATCTTTGGCCAAAGGAGTTGGTGAGGTGGCAGCTGTAAAGGGTCCGTTTGCAGGAGGTTGAGCGTGTGTGGTGAATAGAAAATGTCTTGACGCTGTATCCCTACCAAGTTTTATAAAACCATTGGTGCTAAAAGTAAATGAATCACTTGGTGAACCATTAAAATTGAAAGTAAACCCTATTGGTAAAGGTAAAGAGAAGGCATCATCTTTATTTGCCACAGCAATGGTATCGCCATTTGTACCTAAATCTACATAGGTACTCGCAGAAGTTGTGAAGCCTCCAGGCAGGTAATTTAT